>Ga0315321_10000254_pt1 | contig 37640 bp, 29 predicted proteins | sample M180m21515metaG_FD_203464 | JGI IMG/M metagenome (GOLD analysis project Ga0315321, IMG submission 203464) | Ammonia-oxidizing marine archaeal communities from Monterey Bay, California, United States - M1 80m 21515 | ecosystem: Environmental > Aquatic > Marine > Intertidal zone | place: USA... | reverse complement strand
AAAGAAACTCGTGGTGGTGCTGGCGTTCACCTTTCTGTTTGCCGGCGAATTAAACGCAAACCCAGCTGGTTCCGGCAAGGACGCTCCAGCAATTATAGCCGATGTATTCATCTGCCGACCGCTGGGGCTGATCGCGCTAACCGGAGGAAGTGCCTTATATGTGCTGACTCTGCCATTCACCGTGCCCGCCAAGGGTAAGGAGTCCGCCAAGCGCACGTTGGTGCTGTTCCCGTACCATTATACATTTACTCGCCAACTGGGTGAGTTTCATGACGACGATTTATAAAGCCGCAATCGCGTGCTTCGCGTTCACCTGCGGTGTACGCGCACAAGAAGTGCCAGCATTCGGCCCGGTCCAATTGCCTAATACCGAGGCGTTGTACCAGCAATTGCTGCGGTCCAACGTCGAGGGCATCGGCAAGTTCTACATGGGGCGCCAGATCTCCCACGTGATGGGGCATCAGGGGGCCACTTGGCTGGAGCGGCCTGAGCGTGAGCGGGAGGAAAATACCTCGGAACTCATTCGCTGCCTAAAGCTTAAGGCCGGCGATCAGGTGGCCGATATCGGCGTGGGCACTGGTTATATCGCGCGTCGAATCGCCAAAGTGATCGGACCGCAAGGCACCGTGCACGGTGTGGATATCCAGCCGGAGATGCTGGAGCTGCTCGAGAAGAACATGAAAAAACTCGGGCTCACCAACGTGAAAGGCGTGCGGGGAACGATCTCGGATCCCAAGCTCAAACCGAACACACTGGACTTTGTGATTATGGTAGATGTCTATCACGAGTTTTCTCACCCGTACGAAATGACGGCCGGCATCGTGAAAGCCCTCAAGCCAGGCGGCCGCGTGGCTTTTGTCGAGTATCGTGCGGAAGATCCCAAAGTTCCGATCAAGCGTCTGCACAAAATGAGCGAGGCTCAGGTGAAAAAAGAAGCCTCGCTCTTTCCGCTCAAGCATGTGGAGACCTACAAGAAACTCCCGTGGCAGCACGTGGTGTTTTTTGAAAAGCTGGCTGAATAGTTCCGATCCATGAACTCGGAACGTCAGGCCTATTTCCGTGGCAAACTGCTGGGACTGCAGGCGGATATCGAAGACGATCTCAATGCCAGTAAATCCGCCTCGGATGTGGTGGAACTGGACACCGCCATTGGGCGGCTCTCCCGGATGGACGCCATGCAGGATCAGCAAATGGCCCTCGAGCTACGCCGCCGTCAGGAGCAGCAACTCCAACGCATCACCAACGCCCTCAAGCGCATTAACAATGGCACCTATGGCCTGTGCGGTCGCTGCCAGAAACCCATTGCTGAGGAGCGTTTAGAGCTGGCTCCGGATGTGTTTCTTTGTGTGCGGTGCGCATAAAAAAAGCGGTAAGCGATGCTTGCCGCTTAGGTGATTGTTCAGCCCCTAGATCCGGCCGCCGTACACGGCGCTGTCGCCGAGTTCCTGCTCGATACGGAGAAGTTGATTGTATTTCGCGGTGCGGTCGCTGCGGCTGAGGGAGCCGGTTTTGATCTGTCCGCAGTTGGTGGCCACAGCGAGGTCGGCGATGGTGGCATCTTCGGTCTCACCGGAGCGATGGCTCAACACGGCGGTGTAGTTGTTGATGTGCGCCAGCTCCACAGCGTCGAGCGTCTCGGTCAATGAACCGATCTGGTTCACCTTCACGAGAATGGAATTGGCCGTGGCGGTGTCGATGCCCTTTTGCAGGAACTTCGTGTTGGTCACGAACAGGTCGTCGCCCACGAGTTGCACGCGGTCGCCGATTTTGTCGGTAAGCTTTTTCCAGCCGGCCCAGTCGTTCTCATCACAGCCGTCCTCGATGCTGATGATCGGGTATTTGCTGGTGAGTTCATCGTAAAAGGCCACGATCTGATCCGCACTCATCTTGGAGCCGTCGCTTTTCTTGAAGATATAGCGCTTCTTTTTGCTGTCGTAAAACTCACTGCTGGCTACGTCGAGCGCGAGGTGGATTTGTTTGCCGGCCTTGTAGCCGGCGGCCTTGATGGCGGCGAGAATGCATTCGATGGCGTCCTCGGTGCTGTCGAGTTGCGGCGCGAACCCCCCCTCATCGCCGACAGCAGTGGAAAGACCGCGCTTCTTGAGTACGCCCTTGAGCGCGTGGAAAATCTCGGTGATCGCGCGCAGGCCCTCGCTGAAGGTCGGCAGACCCTTGGGCATGATCATGAATTCCTGAAAATCAATTGGCGCATCGCTGTGGGCGCCGCCGTTGATGACGTTGGCCATGGGCACGGGCAATACCTTGGCGTTTGGGCCTCCGATGTATTTGTAGAGTGGTTGGCCGAGTGCATTGGCCCCAGCCTTGGCGGTGGCCAGGGACACAGCGAGCACGGCATTGGCACCAAGTTTTGCCTTGGTAGGGGTGCCGTCCAACGCGAGCATGGCGGCATCTACGCCCACCTGATCGGTGGCATCGCGCCCGAGCAATTCGGGCAGAATCTTGGTCTGAATGTTTTTGACCGCCTTTTGCACGCCCTTGCCGAGGTAACGTTTCTTCACGCCGTCGCGCAATTCCACGGCCTCGTTAACGCCGGTGCTGGCGCCGCTGGGCACGGCGGCACGGCCCATTGCGCCGCTTTCGAGGATGACGTCTGCCTCCACGGTGGGGTTGCCGCGGGAGTCGAGAATTTCACGTGCTTGTATGTCGATGATTGTGGTCATAATTAGGTAAAAGGGGCCGCGATAATAGGCAGGAAGCCCGCGCAGTCAAGGAGGGAGGGCCTAGATGTAGACATTCAGCCCGGGCTGAAACGGCCCTACACCGGCGTTTACCTGATGTTGCGCATAGACCAATACCGGATTGCCTCGATCCACAAACGGCCGCAGACCGAGGATGGCGTTGTGCGTGCTTGGCTGAGGTTTGGCCATGTTGACATGATAATATCCGTAACGCTGATCCATGGAGGAGGGCAAGGCCTGCGCACTCCTGCTGCCGGGAAAGCGCAAGGTGCGAAAGGACATCATCCGGAAGCTATGCGAGCTTCCGACTCCGCCGGTGATGGATTGCAGGGCGGTCAATCAGTTGGGACCTGAAGGGAATCAGGCATTTGGAGCTGGAGGGGGATCCAGTTGTTTCTCCGAGGCGGCAATGACGGCCGTCACCGCAGCATCTCCCGTAACGTTCACCGCAGTGCGGCACATGTCAAGAATCCGGTCGACGCCAAGGATCAGGGCAATACCCGCTGCGGGCACATTGATCGCCTCTAGGATGATGATCAGCATCACGATACCCGCGCCTGGCACAGCCGCGGTACCCACTGAAGCTAGCACGGCAGTGAGGACAATGGTGATCTGCGCGCCGGTGGTGAGATCAATTCCGCTGGCTTGCGCGATAAACACCGCGGCGACGGCTTGGTACAGGGCCGTGCCATCCATATTGATGGTGGCGCCCAGAGGGAGGACGAACGAGCTGACTTCTTTGGAGGCACCCAGTTTTTCCTCCACGCACTTCATGGTGACCGGCAGGGTGGCGCCGCTGCTGCTCGTGGAAAACGCCAGCAACTGAGCCTGACCGATGCTCCGGAAAAAATGCGGGATCGAGAGTGATGTGAATATTTTCAAGAGGCCGAGATACACAATGCTGCCGTGGATCAGCAGCCCTATGATGACGGCCAGGCAATACCAGGCAAGCGAGCCGAGGAGGGAGATGACTTGACTGGGATCTTCTCCGGCCATGTTGGTGATGGTGCTGGCGATCAGCGCGAATACGCCGATGGGCGCGAAGAGCATGATGAGAAACGTGATACGGATGACTAGTTCCTGCAGGCCACTAATGACCTCAATGACCGGCCGCCGTTTCTCTTCGCATACCTGCACCAGTGCGATGCCGGCCAGCAGACTGAAGAACACGATTTGCAGCATGTTACGGTTGCTGCTGGCGGAGCCGAAAAAATTGTCCGGTACCATGTCGATTAACGGCTGCAACGGGCCGCGTTCTTTCACGGTGGCGGTGGCTTCCTGCCGTTTCGTGGCGTCGGCTTGATACTTGGATTCCAGCTGCGCCTTGGTCTTATCGGGTAACCGGTCGCCGGGCTTGATGGCATTGACCACGAGCAGACCGATCGTCACCGCCACCGCGGTGGTGGCAAGGTACAGTCCTATGGTCTTGCCCCCCATGCGGGAAAGTTTTTTGAAATCCGACAACGAGGCCACCCCGCAGATCAGCGAGGTAATCACCAGGGGCATGGCAATGAGCTTGAGGAGATTTAGGAAGATTGTTCCAAACGGGGCGACCCAGTCCGTCGTGAATTGCCCCCAGCCGTATTGGGCGGCCGCCACGCCGAAGAGTGCGCCCAGCGCCATGCCGAGAAGGATTTGCCAATGCAGCTGCTTGTACCACGTCATGCGGACGCCAGTATGCGGGCGGGAGTGCCGTCAAAAAAGGGCAAAAATCTTGTGCAGAGGCCGTTTTCTAGGCATAGTCCCGCCCCTTTTTGATGACGCAAACGGTAAATATCGGCCTGATTGGCGCCGGGACAGTGGGCGGCGGCGTGGTGCAGGCATTGAAACGCAACCAGGCTTTGATGGCCTCGCGCCTAGGCCTGCGCCTGCGGGTGACGCGCGTGGCGGTGCGCAGTCTCCGGAAGAAACGTGATTTCAAAGTGCACCCAAGCGCGCTCACAACCGATTGGCGTGCGGTGGTGAATGATCCCAAGGTGGATCTGGTGGTGGAACTGATCGGCGGCACCACCACCGCCAAGGACGTGGTTCTGACCGCCCTGCGTGCGGGCAAACCTGTGGTGACGGCCAATAAGGCTTTGCTGGCGTTTCATGGGGAGAAACTGTTTGCCGCCGCCGAGAAGTCCGGCGCGAATTTATATTACGAAGCCAGCGTGGCCGGCGGCGTGCCGATCATTAAAGTGATCCGCGAAGCGCTCGTGGGTAACCGGGTGACCCACCTCTACGGCATTCTCAATGGTACCTGCAATTTCATCCTCACCAAGATGAATGAGGGGATGGAGTTTGATGCGGCGGTGAAGCTTGCTCAGCAGCAGGGGTATGCCGAGGCGGATCCCACACTTGATGTGGGTGGGCATGATGCGGCGCACAAGGTCGGCATCCTTGCCTCGCTGGCGCATGGGTTTTGGGTGAAGCCAAAGCAGGTGTATACCGAGGGAATCGACCACGTGGCGCCGTTGGATTTGGAATTCGCCGATTCACTGGGATACGCCATCAAACTTTTGGGGATTGTGAAGACCTCAAAATCGGGTCCGGTGCAGGTGAGTATGTATCCGGCGTTGATCCCCGACGATCATGTGCTGGCCAATGTAAGCGACGTGTACAACGGGATCCTGGTGCGCGGCGATGTGGTGGGCGATACGTTGCATTACGGTCAGGGCGCCGGGCGGGATGCGACTGCCAGTGCCGTGTTGAGTGATATCGGCGACGCGGTATTGGACCTGAAACATGGCTCCACCGATCGCCTAAAGGCGTTCATCCCGCATGAATCCAATGGTTCGGTCCGACCGATTGAGGAAACAACCTCCTGCTATTACCTGCGGCTGTCCGTCTTGGATCGTCCTGGGGTTTTAGCGAAAGTGTCGGCGGTGTTGGCAAAAAATAAAATCGGGATTTCGTCGGTCATCCAGCCGGAAGGTCACGAGGGCAGCAGTGTGCCGCTGATCCTGATGCTGCACTACGCCAAAAACGCCGCGATGCAAAAGGCCTTGAAAGAAATCAGCAAACTAAGCGCCGTGAAGGCGAAGCCGGTGATGATCCGTGTGGAGAATTTCGCATGAGTATGGGCATCCAAAATACCACTGGTTGGCGTGGCGTCATTGATACTTACCGCGATCAACTGCCGGTAACCGATGTTACGCCTGTTGTAACTCTGTTGGAAGGAAACACGCCTCTGATCCGTGTACCTAATTTTGTGCGGGAGATAAACGGGGAGTTTGATCTTTATCTTAAGTACGAAGGTCTGAATCCGACCTGTTCCTTCAAGGATCGTGGCATGACGATGGCTGTATCAAAGGCTGCCGAGCGCGGAGCTCAAGTGGTGGTTTGTGCAAGCACAGGCAATACCTCAGCAGCAGCAGCTGCTTATGCGGCGCGGGCAGGCATGAAGTGTGTGGTGCTGATTCCCGAGGGGAATATCGCCTTGGGTAAGTTGGCCCAAGCATTGATTTACGGGGCACAGACGCTTCAAATTCAAGGTAACTTTGACCAGGCGCTGGAGATTGTCCGTGAACTTGGTCAAACCGGTGGGGTGGAGGTGGTGAACAGCATCAACCCTGTTCGTATTGAAGGCCAAAAAACGGCTGCTTTTGAGATTTGTGATGCGCTGGGTGACGCGCCTGATTTTCATTTTCTACCCGTTGGTAATGCCGGCAACATCACAGCTTACTGGAAGGGTTTTCAGCAATATCACGAAGCCGGTCTCAGTGATACTTTACCCCATATGATGGGATTTCAGGCTGCAGGCGCTGCGCCGATTGTAAATGATGCAGTGGTGGAATTTCCTGAGACTGTTGCCAGCGCGATACGCATCGGTAATCCTGCCAGTTGGAAAGGAGCAAAAGCTGCTGCCCAATTTTCCGGAGGTCTGATTGACAGCGTGACGGATGAAGAAATCTTATCGAGCTACAAATTGCTGGCGTCCTCGGAAGGTATCTTTGTAGAGCCTGCTTGTGCGGCGAGTTTAGCGGGAATTGTGAAGATGGTTAAAGCGGGTCGCATCGATTCTGGAAGCATTGTCACAGCGACAATGACTGGACATGGTTTGAAAGATCCGGATACCGCCGTGGCCAACGCCAATGTGAAAGCCACCACGGTGGAACCTAGTAGCGACGCCGTTAAGGCGGCAATTGGACTGTAGTCATGGCGTTGATCGTCCAGAAATATGGCGGCTCTTCCGTGAAGGATACTGACCGCATCAAAAATGTGGCCAACCGCGTGGCGGAGTATCGACGCCAGGGCGATCAGATTGTCGTTGTGGTGTCGGCCATGGGTGGCGTGACCGATAATCTCATCCGTCTGGCCAGTGAGATCAATCAACTGCCTAGCGAACGCGAGATGGACATGCTGCTAGCTACCGGCGAGCAAACGACCATAGCGCTGCTGGCCATGGCACTGCATTCACTAGATCTCAAGGCGGTGAGCTTAACCGGCGCGCAGGCGGGTATCATGACCGATGGCGTGCATACCAAAGCGAAGATAGAAAACATTTCGCCCAATCAGGTACATGCGATGCTTGATGAGGGCAACGTGGTGATTGTGGCCGGTTTTCAGGGGATGACGCCCGATGGACGCATCACCACACTGGGCCGCGGTGGTTCCGATCTCACGGCCATCGCATTGGCTTCAGCGTTGGATGCTGACTTGTGCCAGATTTATACGGATGTAGACGGCGTGTACACCACCGATCCACGGGTGGTGGCCAGCGCAAGCAAACTGGAGGAAATTTCGTATGATGAAATGCTGGAGCTCGCGAGCCTTGGTGCAAAGGTGATGCAAAGCCGTTCGGTGGAGTTTGCCAAAAAGTATAACGTCAAATTTGAAGTTCGCTCGAGTCTGAACACCAACCCAGGAACTATTGTGAAGGAAGAAACTGCAAGTATGGAGGCCGTCGTGGTACGCGGCGTATCGTTGGACAAGAATCAAGCGAAGGTAACGCTTGTGGGCGTGCCGGATCAGCCGGGCACTGCCTCGCGCATTTTCAGTGCGTTGGCATCCGGAGCGATCAACGTAGATATGATCGTACAAAACATCAGCCACGGTGCTGCCACGCCGGCTACCGATGTGTCGTTTACCACTGACAAGCCGGACTTGCCCAAAGCGCTGAAGGTGATAGCGGAACTGCAGAAAGAAATTGAATTTGGCGAAGTGATTGCCGATGAAGATATCGCCAAGGTATCTGTCGTGGGCGTGGGTATGCGCAGTCATTCCGGTATTGCGGCGAAGGTGTTTGAGACGCTTGGACAGGGCGGCATTAATATCGAAATGATTTCCACCAGCGAAATTAAAATCTCCGTCGTGGTAGAGGCCGAGAAAGGCGAAACGGCTACGCAGCAATTGCACGACGCCTTTTTCCCTGCGGGAACCTGACGCCTATGAGCGGGCTTATTAGCCAGTTCATAGAGCGGCATTATCGTCACTTTAATGCCGCCACCCTGGTGGAGGCGGCGGAGGCCTACAACGCGCAGTTGGCTGGGGGCGGAAAAATGTTTGTGACGCTCGCAGGCGCGATGAGCACGGCCGAGCTGGGGCTGTCACTGGCCGAGATGATTCGGCAGGATAAAATCCACGCGATCACCTGCACGGGCGCGAATCTTGAAGAGGATGTTTTCAACCTAGTGGCGCACGATCACTACGAACGCGTGCCGCATTATCGCGATCTCACGCCGGCCGACGAACAGGCGTTGCTTAATCGTCATCTCAATCGGGTTACCGACACCTGCATTCCCGAAGAGGAAGCCATGCGCCGCATTGAACACGCCGTGCTGGCACTCTGGCAGGAGGCGCAGACGCAGGGTGAGCGGAATTTCCCGCACGAATACCTGTATCGCCTGCTCAACGAAGAGCGCGTGAAGGCGCATTACCAGATTGATCCGAGGGACTCCTGGTTGGTCGCTGCGGCGGAGAAGAATCTGCCGCTTTTTGTGCCCGGCTGGGAAGACTCCACGCTGGGCAACATGTTCGTGGGGCATTGTTTGGTCGGCGATCTGGGTTTTAATGTCGTTCGTTCCGGCACGGAGTACATGGGGGCGTTGGCCGATTGGTATTTGCAAACCACCATGGGCCAGTCTGTGCGCGAGCGCGCCGAATCGCAGGTCGATACCGAAACCTTGCCCGCCAAGGGCGGCCCTTGCGCGGCGCAGGGAAGCACCGTGGGGTTCTTTCAAATCGGCGGCGGCATTGCGGGCGATTTTCCGATTTGCGTGGTGCCGATGCTCCATCAAGATCTCCGCTTGGAATGCCCTTGCTGGGCATACTTCTGCCAGATTAGCGATTCCACGACCAGTTACGGCAGCTATTCCGGCGCCGTGCCCAATGAGAAAATCACTTGGGGCAAGCTCGAGACCGACACGCCCAAGTTTGTCATTGAAAGCGACGCGACCATCGTTGTCCCGCTCATTTTCGCCCACGTGCTGGGCTGGTAAACCACACCCACGCCAGCACAGCGAGAGCGACGATGCTCGGTCAGTGCACGTAATCAGGCGCAAAGACGATCGCGCCATTGATCACCATGAAAAGCAGAAACCCGTGCAGTCCACAGTTGTGGGCGCGGCGGCGGCGCAGATAACTTTCTTCATCACTCCAAAGCCAGGCGGCATCGATGGTCCGCGCGGCTAGAAATGCGTGGTTAAACCAAATACCATAGGGCGCAGACTAGCCGGTGAAGGCGAGGGCGCGTTCGTTGACACTTTGCACGGCGGCGGCATGGCTCCAGTCGTGAGCAAAATGAAATGCAGCGATAACGTGTCAGAAATAAAAATCGCAACCGATCGCCCACACCCAACGCGTGGCTGGTAAGCGCGGTCGTGCCCCGTGGGTTCGGAGTAGGAGAAAGGCGCCGAGGAAATAACAGGCCATCGCAAACCAGGCCGTGCCGCGCACTGCCAGGTCAGCAAAATCGGCCTAGGTCATATCACAACTCCGTGGAGGTATCGGCGCCGGCGGCGGCGCGGCGTTCGAGCTTGATCACACGTTTCTTGATGATCTCCAACTGCTTGGTCAGTTCGTAGCTGGCTTCGAACAGGGCTTCCTGGGTTTCCTGATCGTCGAGATGGGTGATGATCGGGTTGAGGTCCATCATCTCCAGTGCAATGGCCTTGCAGTGGGTTTTGATCTTTTCGCTGGCTTCGTTGCGGTCCATGGGGTGATTCTAATATGTGGCCCGGCCGCCGGAAAGATCGAACACGCCGCCGGTGGTAAATGAGCAATCCTCACTGGCCAACCACGCGACCAGCGCGCCGGCTTCCTCCACTTCGCCAAAACGTCCCATGGGAATTTTGCTGAGCATATAATCAATATGCTGCTGGGTGATCTGCTTGAGGATATCGGTCTGGATCACCGCGGGCGTGAAGCAGTTTACGCAAATTCCATCCGGCGCCAGCTCTTTGCCGAGGCTCTTGGTGAGGCCGATCACACCGGCCTTGGCGGCGCTGTAGGCGCTGGCGTTCGGGTTGCCCTCCTTGCCGGCGATCGAGGCGGTATTAATAATGCGGCCGTACCCGCGCTCGCGCATGTGCGGCACCACGGCGCGGCAGCAGATGAACACCGCGTTTAGGTCCACATCAATCACCCGTCGAAATTCCTCCACCGGATATTCCCACGTCTTATAATTGCCGCCCGCAATGCCGGCGTTGTTACAGAGAATATCAATGTGTCCGAGGGCGCTGATGGTGCCTTCGGTCGCGGCAGCCACGGCGTCGGCATCGGTGAGCTCGACCGTCTGCGTATCCACCGTGCCGTGCTCGGACAAGCCGGCCTTGGCCTCGGCAGCCGCCTCAGGATCCACATCCCACACACTCACGCTGGCACCGGATTGCAGCAGCCGCTGGGCAATCGCATAGCCAATCCCGCGCGCGCCACCCGTCACCACAGCATTCCGCCCCGAAAGATCAATCTGATTCATGGGCTGGAGGGTAAAGGGGGAAGGGGCAATTGTCCAAGGTCCAATACCTAAATTGCTTGGACATTGGCCATGGGGCATTGAAGATTGCCACATGCACCACATCGTCTTCGTTACCGCACCGAGCTTGGACGTGGCTCGCCGTCTGGCCGCTGGCATTCTCGAACGCCGTCTGGCCGCTTGCGCCAACCTCGTGCCCGGCGTGGAATCTCATTACTGGTGGGAAGGCAAACTCTGTCAGGAAACCGAGATCCTGATGATCCTCAAAACCACCGAGGCGCGCTTGGCCGAGTTGGAAACCCATGTGCTGGAAGCCCATCCGTATGACACCCCAGAATTTGTCGCCTGGCCCCTCGCCACTGGCAGCGCGCGCTACCTCGAATGGCTCACCGCCAACACCGTCACTAGTGAATGAGCCACCCTTGACATCCGTCTCACCCCCACTAGATTCGCCGCGTATGAGAGGGACTTTGTTCATGTTGGGAAGCCTGCTGTTGGCGCCGGTATTATGGGCGCAGCCAGCCAACGCCAACGCCATCAAAGCCGTGGTGGGTGGCCAGATCATCATCACCCAATGGGACGTCAATCGGGAAGCCCGGCTGACGCGTATCGATCCGGCCTTGGCGCAAAAGAAACTGGAGCAGGACGCGCTCTTAGTGATGAATATCAAGAGCCAAAAAAATTACGTTGAACCGGCCGGTCTGGGTGAATTGCTGATGCGCAATGAAATCAAGAACCGCTACGACAACACTCGCAACCAAATGATCGCCGACCTGCGCGTTCAGGGAAAAACGGTTCAGCAACGCGAATCGGAGCTGATCGATGACTGGATTTTACGCCAGGCCGAACGCACCGTGCGCCAGGCCGTGCAGGTGTCACCGGCGGCCATCAAGCAATATTATGCCGGACATCCAGACCTGAACAACAAAGGCCTCACGGTGGACCTCTATGCCATTCGCATTCCACGCATTGAGGACGGCATGACGATTGCCAAGGCGCAGGAATTGAAGAGCGACATTCAGTCGTTGGATGATTTCAAGAAACTTGCTGCCGAACGCAGCGTGCCGCGTGGGGGGCATCGCGGGTTGGTGCACAAGGATGATCAACGCGAGTTCAGCGACGAAATTGCCGCGGAAGTTTTTCTTATGGAGGAAAAGGAAACGGCGCTCGCCTTTGACGATCAGGCCTACTACCTCCTACACGTGGCTCAGCAATGGGATAAATATGAGATTCCGATCGACCAAGTAAATAAGCTGATTGAGGCGCGATTGGGGCAGGAGATTTTCGAACACCAAATGGAACGCAAACTCAATCGGTTACGTCGTGAGATTCATGTCTATTATCCGCGCGGCACATTGATGATTCAAAACTAACCGGCGCGTTCATGAACATTCACTGGTATCTCGCCCTCATTCTGGTTTTGCCGTTGAGCCTTGTTGCGGAGGCGGATATGGAGGCCATTCGCAAAAAAGCCGAACAAGGCGATCCCGAGGCCGTCTACGAATGGGCCGAAGCCCTGTACTGGGGCCGTGGCGGGAAACATGACCTTGCGCAGGCGGGCGACTTCGCCTTGGTGGGTGCCCTGAAAAAGAATCCACTCGCCCAGTATCGCTACGCCATCCAGCAACTGCTCGGTCAAGGCGTGGAGCAGGACGTCAAGGCGGGGTTCGAGCAGCTGCACGCCTCCGTTCCCGGTCTGCAAAAGCTCGCGGAGCAAAACAATGCGGATGCCCATTTCAAGCTAGGCAAGCTCTATCAACTCGGCTTGATCAATTCTAACAACTTCAACCCGGATGATCAGCGGGCGCTGGAAAGTTTCCGCGCCGCCGCTGCTCAAGGCCATGCCAAGGCCGCCTTTTTAGCCGGCCAAATGTTCCGGCTGGGGTTGGGTACGGAAAAGGATGTGGTACAGGCCCGTGAACTCTTGAAGACCTCCGCGGTGGCCGGTTCCGTCGCCGCGGCGTTTCAATTGTTTGATATGCATTATTCGGCTGGCGGCGAAGTGGTCTCTGAAACCAACGCCTTGGTTTACCTGAAACAAGCGGCCGAAGCCGGTTTGCGCGAAGCGGAATATCTCTACGGCAACACCGTTGGCGAAGGCCGACTGGGGTTGAAGCCGGATCAAAAAGCCGCGCTGCCGTGGGTGCGCAAGGCCGCCTATCAAGGCCAGGCCCGTGCGCAATTTTTACTGGGCCTGGTGTATGCAACCGGTGGCAAGGAAGCAGGGCTCAACCTGGATCTCAAGGAAGCCTTTTATTGGCTAACTTTGGCCAGTCGGGCCGAGGACGCCAAGACGGCTAAGAATGCTTCTGACCGATTGGTGTCTGTGAAGAAAGAGTTGGATCCGCTGGAGCAACTCGATCAACTCACGCGTGTTGGCGAGTTTAAGCCCAAGCTCAGCCTGACGACTTTCAACACCACCTTGGGTTTGGAAAATGCCAGCCTGGCGATCAGTCAATCGCTGCGGTTGGACAACCTGACCTTCGCGGCCGAAGGCGACGATCCGGATGCCATGTTTAGCCTCGGGATGTTCCACCTCGACCAACGCCAGCCACAACCGGCCCTCGAATGGCTCAAGAAAGCGGCAGGGAAAAAACACGGTGAAGCCATCGAGGCTCTGGGCGAGGAATACATCATCGGCAGTTTCGGTGAACCGGATTTTGAGGAGGGCGCCAAATGGCTCAAACAAGCGGCCAGTCAGGGAAGTCTGCCGGCGCAAACCCGACTGGGAAGCCTCGCCTTGGCTGGAAAATTACCCGGCACCAAACCCGCTGGAGCCGTCCGGTGGTTTCGGCCTGCTGCCGAGAAAGGGTATGCTGAGGCCCAAACCCGTCTAGGGGGATTGCTCTGGGAAGGAGGCGTCGTCAAACAGGATTTGAAAAACGGCATGATGTGGATGGGCAAAGCGGCCGATCAACGCTATGCCTTTGCCGAAGCTTCGTTGGCGACCATGCACGCCCAAGGGCTATTGGGCGATAAGCCGAATTACAAGGAGTCCGCTAAATGGGCCCGGCGCGGAGCCATGCAGGGCGATGCGCTTGCGCAACGAACCTTGGGATTTCTGTATCTCGAAGGCAAAGGGGTATTGGAAGCCAAACTGCCCAAGCGACTGGATCACAAGCGCCTCGCCTATAAATGGCTCACGCTCGCCAAACGCGGCGGCTTGCAAGGGCTCGATCCGGCACTGAATGTGTTGAGCAAGGAACTGCAGGCCAGTGATATCAACAACGCCCTAGCCGAGGCTCGCCAGTTTGTTCCCGTGGTGTTGTATGATCCCAACAACACCGGCCAGACTGCGACACAAACCGATCTCAAAACCATTTTGAAAAACGCCGCCGCCGGTCAGGCGCAGGCCCAACTAGACCTCGCCCGCTTGTGCGCCGAGGGCGATGGCGTGGAGCAGAGTCCCGTTGAAGCCTACAAATGGTTCACGCTCGCTTTCAACCAAGGGCTCGAGGAAGCCCTCACCGATCGTTCCAAACTCATCAAGGCGAACGGCATGGGGTTGGACGACATCATTGCCGCCAAAAAACTCGTGCGCGCTTTCAAACCCAACAAGTGATGAAGCTCGCCGGGTTAGCCATTGGAATCCTCTTGGCTGCCGGTCCGGCATGGGCGGCGGACCTTAAGGCCACGCTCAAGAAGGCCGAGGCCGGGGAAGCCGCCAGCCAATACCAGCTCGCCGAACGCTACGCAGAGGCCGATGGCGTGGATCAGGATTATCAGGCAGCTCTCAAGTGGGCCCGCCAAGCAGCCGACCAAGGCAATGCGAAGGCTCAATATCGAATGGCATCTATTTTGTTTCTTGGCGTCACCGGAGAGGCCCGCCAACCCGAGGCCCTACAGCTCTTCCGGAAATCGGCTGAAGGTCTGGAAAAGCTCGCGGAGGAAGGCGATGCCGATGCACGGGCCAAGCTGGGCATTCTCTGTGCCCGTGGCATTGGCGTGGAGAAGGATGCTGAACGCGCCGCTAAACTGTTCAATCAAGCCGCCGAAGCTGGCGTGGTGAAGGCGCAGGTCGATTTGGCCGGCGCCTATTTGCTGGGTAATGGGGTGGGACGCAATACGACCACAGCCGGCGAATGGTTCACCAAAGCCGCCGAGGCAGGGCATGGCCAGGCGCAGGTACAGCTCGGCATGTTGTGCATCCAAGGCACCGGCCGCGAGCAGGATATTTCGCAGGGCATGGAATGGCTGGGCAAGGCGTCGGTACATCGCAATCCAGAGTTTTCCAAACAAGCAAAGAGTTTGCTGAATCGTTTGAAGGAATCCCCGCCCAAACCGGGGCCAGACATGAAAGCCCTGCGCATGCGCGCTCAGAAAGGTGAGCTCAAGGCGCAGTTTGAGCTGGCGCAACGGCACGAAATCGGTGCTGGGGTGTCAGTGAATGTGGCCGCTGTTCGTCAATGGTTGAAAGCCGCCACCGTGCAAGGCTCGGCAGCAGCTGCGCATAGATTGGGCGGCATACTGATGCTGGGCCGCGCCGGAAAAAAAGAGCCGGCCTTGGCCGCAAGCTACTGGAAACTGGCGGCAGAGCTAGGCTATGGCGGGGCGCAGGTGGATTATGCGGTGGCCTGCGCCAAGGGCGATGGACTGGAGAAGAATATGCCCGAAGCCTATTACTGGGCCTTGATTGCCCGGCGCAGCAATACCTCCGAGGAGCAGGAGCGCAATCTACGAGCTTTGCAGGGGGTGATTACCAGCGGGCTGGAGCCTGAGGAAATTCTTAGTGGGCTCACGCGGTCCCGGGCATGGAAGGCACCGACTGATGAGAAAGCAAAATTGCGCTGGGTGAAGGCGCATTTTGGCGATGCGTCATCGCAGTTGGAGCTTGGAAAATCCCTAAGCGAAAGCCGGCCAGGGGAAGCCTTGAAGTGGCTGGAGCTGGCTGCTGCTGCCAAGGCAAAGGGCGCTTCGGTTGCTGCTAAGGAATTGGCGGGGACACTTTCCAAACAGGAAACGAATCAGGTGCAGGCCGCAGTGAAGGCGTTCAAGCCTTTGAAATAATTAGCGCCGCCGGGCTAAGCTGCGTGTTCGCCAGAATTGCGAGGCCGGCTCAAGTTTTGAAGGGTCAGTATCGTACCGGTAAGAGAGCTTCTTGAGTTTCGGTAAATTCCTTAGGAAATCAATTTCACCATGATCGCGAGGTAGGGTGAGCACTTCCAAGTCCGTGCATTTGGCTAACGGCGTGAGATCGCGCAACTCCGTGCAGCCATCCAGCCGCAATTCCTTCAGGGGTAAACCGGCAAGAGCAGAGAGATCGCGCACGGGCGTGCTGTCCAAATGCAGTGTTTGCAGCGGCATCTTTTGCAGGGGCGCCAAGTCATGTGCGCGCGTACCGCTCAAATGCAAATGCACCAGCGGCGCGCCTGTTAGCGGCGCAAGATTTTCGACCGGCGAATAAGCGACGGTGAGCGATTGCAGTGGTCGACCTCGTAGCGGGTTGAGATCACTGACTTCAGTGTACGCCAGAGACAATTGCCGGAGCGGCATCATGCGCAGGGCCTTCAAATCCTTTACCTGGGTTTGCCAAAGGTTCATGGAGTACACCGGCAACCGAGTGAACGGGGTGAGATCCTTTACCTTCGAACTGCCGAGGTTGATCTTGAGGTAGCCATGTTCATCGCGGCTGGCGCGGCCGGGAAGACCGAGCTGCCGCAGGGCGGCTTGGGCACTGTTCCAGGAATTGGTTTTCTCGGTGGCAATTCGGCTGAGCGTGTAGCGCGCATCCAGGGACATGCCGCGGCGGTGTTGCCAGTGATACACCGAGCCCAAGGCATGCAACGGCAAGGAACCGGCGCCGTAGGTTTGGGCCAATTGATCGCAGAACGGGGCGGCTTGGGTGGTGAACTTATTGGCGTCATTCAATTTCTCCGCGTGCCGAATGGACTCGGAGGCCGTGGCGGGTCGATGGAGCGCCAGTTGCACGCGGGCGAGGCGTTGCCAGTGTTCGGGCTGTTGGGGGTCCAATTCCGTGGCCAATTGTGCCGGGCCAAGGGCATCTGGAAACAGGCCGCGCGCCATCAATTTACCGGCCAACGCGTGGCTGCCGGGTGCGGCCGATTTATATTGGGCCAGAGTGTGTTCCTGTGTTTTGCGTGCATGATGGGTGTGGATGGCGAAGCCAAGCACCAACAGGATGATCACGCTCCAGGCTGCTGCCAGCGTGGCGTGGCGCCGTAGCGAAAGGCGCATCTGGCGGAAAAACCCGGCGTGTTCAGCTACCGGCGCATAGCCCGCGGTGTAGGCGGCGACATCGCGTTGGAGCGAATGGACATCAGGATATCGCCGGGCCGGCTCCAAGGCCAAGGCCTGCATAGCGACGGCAGAGAGAGCTTCGGGCACCTGATGATCAGGACAATGCAACAGCACGTTGGTATCGCGAGGCCCCTGAGCGCGCTGGGTCGGCGGCGTGATGCGGCCGGTTTTGATGCGTTCCATGACCTCGGCATCTGCGCTGCTGCCTGTGATGGGCGGGCGCAAGGCCAGGATGTTATATAAAATGGATCCAAGTGAATAAATATCGGTGCGTTCGTTGATGGCGTCCAGCCGGCCTTCGGCTTGCTCGGGAGCCATGAAGCTGGGGGTCCCCATGACCGTGCCGTAGCGTGTGCCATCGGTGGTGCCGGTCGGGTGATCGGTATCCGGCGCGGATTCGGGTTGATTCAGGATTTTGGCAATACCCCAATCCATGACCAGCACTTCACCGAATTCTCCGATCATGATGTTGGCCGGTTTGAGGTCGCGATGAATGATGCCCTTGGAATGGGCATAGGCCACCGCATCACAGGTTTTGCCAAAGATATCGAGCAGGCGCGCGAGCGGATAACGGTCGACAGTAGCCGATTGACCTTGGCGCAAACTGTGCAGCACTTCCTTGAGGGTAGTGCCGCGTACGAATTTCATGGCGTAATAATTCCGCCCTTGGGCATCCTCGCCGAGATCGTGAATGGGCACGATGTGCGGATGATCCAGTCGGCCGAGGACGAGGGCTTCCTGGGTGAAGCGGCTGGAGAGATCGGGGTTGGCGGCAATCTCAGGCGTCATCACCTTGAGGGCCACGTGCCGTTGGAGCTGGTGATCTAGGGCCAGGTACACTTCGCCCATGCCGCCCTTGGCGAGTTGCCGGGCAATCTCATAGCGTTGAGTGGGCGGTTCGGAGTCGGTCTCGGCTGTATCGGTGTTTTCCAGAGGAGTGAGTTCGAGCGTGGTGCGGCCCAGAGTAATAGTTTGGCCGGGTTGCACACGGACTTTCCCGGCGATTTGGCGGTTGTCGACAAGTGTGCCGTAACGGCCACCTATATCCTCAATGGCGCAGCCTTCCGGGGTCACGGTGAGCTGGGCGTGTTTGCGGGAAACGTCGGGGCTGGCGAGGTGAATGGAGCATGCGGGATCGCGGCCGATGGGGTAATCGCCCGGAATCAGGTCAAAAGTAGCCAAAATTTGGCCGCCGCTGGATGCGGTCAATCGAACGACTGGCGTCGCCATGGGAATCTCCTTGCCGCGTCCTGCCCACCACGCGGGAGAATTAACTTAGTGGGAAAACAGTGGAATGTCGAGCGGGAACGGGATGGATTTGGAATTGATTTGAAATTGGATCTGGGTATGCTGTGCGACCCCATTTTGTAACCCATGCGGCAAATCCCAACCATTGCCCTAAACGCGTTCATGGAACTCGTGCGTCAGCCGGTGTTCCTGTTGTTGTTTACGCTGGCTCCGTTAATCATGATCGTGATGGCGGCCGTGCCTTACTTTGGATTCGGGGGGACGACAACCGGTGCGGTGAACTTTGATGTCAAGATGGTCAAAGATGGGGCATTGACCGTCACTTTTCTCTCTGGATTGCTCGCGGCCGTATTATGTGCTTCGTCCTCGCTGGCAAATGAGATCAGTTCAGGAACGGCGTTGGCGGTGTTGTCAAAGCCTGTTTCGAGGTTGCATTTCATCTTGGGGAAATATTTCGGAATCGTGGGAGCCATTACTTTAGGTGCCTACTTCAATTTAATTGGCACTTTATTGGCGAGCCGACAGGCATACGACGCTTACGGAAACCCTGATTTGGTCGGGATCATTACTTTTTTTATATTCATTGGCTTGGCGTATCTGCTGGCTGCGGCTGCCAATTATTTCATGCAAAAACCGTTCGTGCCCACGGCGGTCACTCTCATGGCTATCGGAATGACGATAGGGTTTCTGGTGATTTGCATGCAGGAAAAAACGACTGCTTGGTATTATGTGGATAGCGGCGCGGGGATTGAGGCTTCTTTCTGGGATATTTGGAAATTTACCGAGAACAGTGGATTAAAGGATGGGGAAATATGGGCCAAGAGGGATCAGGATAGATTGTTTTTTGCTGAGGTGGATCTAGGCTTGTTACAGCTGTCGGCTTTATTACTGTTAGGGCTATGGATTTTGGCGGCTATTGCCCTTTGTTGTTCAACACGATTGTCTTGGATGCCTTCGCTCATGATTTGCTCTGGTGTATTTATTCTGGGGTTAATGTCCGATTACATGATGGGCAAGGCAGCTACCGGTGGCGGTGTTTTACGGCCAGGAGAATATTTATTGTGGGAGCCATCCTCGAAAGAACCAGCGGTGGAAGACGCTTTTGACATGGAGCCTAGAGGGATTCGGCGGATTTCAGGGCTCAATTATTCAGTGAGGTTAAATCTCACGCAGGTAGAGAAAGCCACCGGCAATTTCGTTTCGCCCTATCAAGGCGAAACATTGGATAATGGAGTTTTAACCGTGGACTATGGGATAACGAACTCAGTTCGGTTGACCTATGAGGACTTGAGGGCAAAGGTCGAAATTGACCTGAAAACAAACTGGAATGATCCAATTTATGAGGCCATGCTCCTGGTTGGACGGCAGTTGTTACCAGGGGAATTTCCGGTTGAACAATGGGAGGGCAGCTTCTCGAAGGCATCCACCCAATACCGTGAGAAACGATTTCTGCTGTTGGATCGGATTATGGTGGCTTTGGAAGAAAAACAAACGGATTTGGAGCGGGATCCGGCGACTAAAGACCGGTGGGAGAACTTTCAGTATTTGGCCAGCCAAGCCAAGTTGAAGACCACCCCGGGGCACTTGGCGTTTTGGGTGTTTCCGGGTGAAGGGAAACTAATGAAATGGGATGAACGGGAGGAGAAACATGTGCCATTACATGAGGGACATGGTTGGGCAAAAATCCTTTACGTGTTGATTCCTAACTGGCAGCTTTTTTGGCTGTCCGATTCTGTGACTCCGGAAGCAGAAGAACTGGCTGAACTCAGGGCCTCTATGAGTTACAAGGAAGGCCAAGTGCCATGGAAATACGTGGGAAGTGCCTCGTTGTATGCCGGTTTTTATATACTGGTAATGTTAGCCGGAGCTATCTGGTTGTTCGAAAATCGAGAGCTAAGTTGATATGGAAAAAGTCCACAAAACAGGAGGTCTTTGGAACCTTCTAATCAGTTTATTTTTTATGTTGGGAGCCGTTGTACTGGCGGTGGCTACTCAGTCGACGGCGGCTCTGGCGTTGGTTTTTTTCGCCGGGTTGGCGGTGTTGGTGGCACTCACCAGTTACGTGCATATGCACCTGGTATCCCGGGAGCAATTTGAGCAACTCGAATTGGAGGAAATTAAATCCTCCAGTGCCAGTGACGCACTTTTTGAGACAGGGGATGTACTTCCAGCCCGCCGTTCTCGGGAGCAATACGAAAAATGGGTAGTGCCGAGCGTGGCCGTCTTGGCCTTGGGTGTGCAGGCTTGGGCTCTCTATCAGGTTGGCTATGTTTCATTGCCTAATGTTTTTGAGCAACTAAGGGAGAATTCTGACACCGAATTGGTTCTGGCGAAGTATGTGGGACTATTTATCACAGCCATGTTGGGGTTGGTTTTATTCATGAGAGGGCAATACGCCTCTCATTTGTCCCGGAGTGAAAAGCAACGTTTGCTTCAACCAGCTTCTGATTTTCTGTTGTTTGGGGCGTATCTGAATTTCCTGCTGGCTGCGGTGGTGGCGGTTAGTTTTAAGGATAGCCGAGCCGATGCATACGTGGGGGTGGGATTGACAGTGCTGATGGGGTTGCTGGCGATTGAAAATCTGCTCAGCATGATATTCGAAATCTATCGGCCTCGTATGGCGGGACGGAAGGGGCGACTCTTGTATCAAAGTAGATTGGTGGAGCTCATTGCCAAGCCTGAGAATTTATTTACGACTGCCGGGAAAATTCTGGATTACCAGTTTGGCTTTCGCGTTTCCGAAACGTGGGGGTACCAGTTTCTCCGGGAGCGGCTTGGGACGCTGATCGGTATTCAGGTGATCCTTCTTTGGCTATCGACTTCAGTGATAACCATTCAGCCGAATGAGCGAGGGTTGCTAACAAACATGAGTTCGGGCGATGTTAGCACTCAATGGTTGGAACCGGGTTTTCATGTCAAATTGCCCTGGCCATTTGCCAGCGTGGATCGTTTTAGCCCCAATCAAATCCACAGCTTCATGGTTGGGCTTGAGCCGGATGAAGAAATGCCGCCGGATGCCCCGGAATTGTGGCTATTTCCACAGGGTAAAGATTATGAATCATTGAAAAAAACCGGCGAGTTATTTTTCGTGTCAGATAGTGGAGCAGAACAGGTGGATGCCAATTTATTGGTGGCCAGTATTCCAGTTCATTACCGTATCAAGGAACTGGAGGAAGGGTGGATGAAGTTCTCCAATCCGGACGAGATTTTGCAGGGCATTGCCTATAGGGAAGTGGTTCGTTTTTTTCTCCGGCACAATCTGCCGGATTTGTTGAAGGAAGCCCGGGTAGGCGCTGCGGCAGAAGTTCAAAAATCAATTCAGGAAGCAGTCGATCAGAAACAACTTGGGGTTGAAATTGTTTTTGTTGGATTGTCGGGTTTGCGCCCGCCAGCGGAATCTCCGCGATCAGTCAAAGCTGATGGAGGAGGATCTGAAGAAGCCGATATGGGCGGGGATTTAAGCAATATGCCGGTGGCAGCTGCCGTGGAGAAAGAGGTGTCGACTCGGTTGAATGCTCAAATGAAGGAGTACGAGGCTGAAGCCATCAAGGAAAGATTAGCTGCGGAGTCCGGCATTCTAATGGGGGTCATTTCAGGCTCGGCTGAATGGAAATCGGAATTGGCCCGCCAATCGGCTGAAGCGAGGAAGCATCGTTTGGAAAGTCAAGTAGGGCCATACAAGGAGGCTCCTGAGATGTACCGACTTTGGATGTATCTGGATACTTTCCGCAAGGCCACGGAAAGTGCCCGTAAATTTGTGGTGGCCGTGGATGGCTATGAGTTGGAGATCGATTTGGATCTACAGGAATCAGTCCGGCGCGACCTTTTTAATGTGAAAGTTCCCAAGGCGAGTAATAAATAGAGAAAAAATGAAAAAGACAGTCAACATCATTGTATTTGCTTTGCTCCTGTTGATATTCGGTTCGTTTATGGTCACCTTTCAGGTCCGTCAGGACGAAGTGGCATTTGTTGAAACGAACGGTCAAACAGGTGAACCCATCAATAAACCTGGCCTAAAACTCAAACTGCCATGGCCGTTTGGGAAGGTGTATCGTTTCGACAAGCGAATTCACGTGGTTACCACGCCCTATGGGCAAGGTGCTACCAAGGATGGAGGGAGTTTGGTGACCCAAGTGTACTTTGGATGGAAGATTGCGGATGGCCAAGCCCGGAAGTTTATGGATTCGTTGGAGGGGGATTCCTCCGAAAAATTAATGGAACATGCCCAAGAACAATTGATGGGAATTGTGGGGGGGGCCAAGGAAGAAGTGATTGGAGCCAAGGCCGACAGTATCGGTAAATTCATCTTCAAGTCAGGGAACGACTCTGAACGCGTCTCGGGGCTGGACTTCGAATTGCTCGAAAATGAAATGCTAGCCAAAGCAAAGCCGACTGCCCTGGAAGATTATGGAGTAGAAATCCAGTTTATTGGCATTCGTCGTGTGGGAGTGGCCAAGGAAAACTTGGATGACGTATTGAATGGCATGGTGAAGCAATGGTCTACAGAGGCGGGAACGATTGAAGCGGAAGCTCAAGCCAAGGCCGATGCCATCCGCCAAACAGCCCAAGAGGAGAAGGAAAGAAAGATCCAAGAAGCACGCAATAATGCGGATAAGCAAATTGCTGAAGCTCAAGACAAGGCCACCAAGGATTTTAAAGTACTGCAAACAGACCCTGAATTAGCGGCGTTCTTAATGCAGTTGGAAGCCTTGGAGAAATCGGTTCAAAAGAATACAACCCTCCTGTTGGATGATTCTATGGGACCGTTTCCGATTCTTCGGGGCTTGAAGCCTTATTTGAAAGAGGAAGAATAATAGGGTGCCGACAATTTCTCTGATCACCAATGAAGGACGATAAAGAAATCCACGCTGAGGATGCGAATGCGGAGCTTGGTAATGAAGCGGGCGCAAAGGCAATGGATGCGGCTTTGCGCAGCAGTTTTGTTATCCTTAAAGGAGTGATTGGCGTGCTGGTGGTGTACCTCCTGTTCTCAAATGCTTTTGTGGTTGATGAAAATGCCGAAGGCGCCATTGTGCTGCGCTTTGGGGAAGTGACCACGACCGAAATGGACACGGTTTGGAAGCCTGGGTTTCGATATGCTTTGCCATATCCCATTGAGGAAAAAGTGGAGATTAAACGAGCGCAGCCCGTGAAAACTCGCAAAGGATGGTATGCGCCTGGGGGACGTATGGAGGTTGGTCCTGATGAGGAAGCTCCTAAGCCGGATGCGATTCAGGATGGCTATGTGTTAACTGCGGATGAAAAAGTAATTCATGTGAAAGCTGAGATGCAGTACCGAATTCAAAATCCCATCCGGTATGCGTTTGAGTTTCACAATGCGCCTGATGTTTTGAAGATGATTTTGGACAACGCCACCACCAGTGCTGCGGCACAGAAAACCTTGGCTGAAATCAGGAAGCCTGCAATTAACAATGAAAAGACATTCCCTGAATTAGTTGAAGTAAGGGCACGGGAATTAGTCGTGCAATATGGCCTCGGAGTCGATGTGACGGGAGTGACGTTGACTCCTCAGGAAGATATTGAGCTGCCACATTTTGTGCAAAAATCCGATGCCTCGTTGTCTTCAGCGAAGGCCAAGGCTCAAGCGACAATTCAGGATGCAGAAAATGAGGCAAAAGCCATACGAGCATCCATCGCATCTGAATCGGGCGAGTTATCATCGATTCGCAGCAAGGCCGAAGGCGATGCGTCGAGATTGCAACAATCGGTTGCTGATCTTGCAGAACGGTTGCAAACGATCAGAACCAATTATCCTGAGCGCCAGGAACGCATCCAATACATGGAAGAATTGTATTTGCGAACCATTATGAAGATTGCGCAGAACAAGGATGTGAAGATTTATCTGGTTTCAAAAGGTGATGGAGGAAGCAAACGCAAGTTGCGTTTGCTGATCAATCAGCCACCTCCTGAGCCAGAAGAAGAAAAGAAATAAACTGGGAAACAAATGGTAGCGGAAGAACAACAAGATTCGGTGGCCCCAGAAAACAACGAGGCGGCAACGACGGTAAAATTCCTTTTTGCCGGGATTGTTTTCGTTATTAACGGGTTTTTTGCAGAGTGGATTTTGGGGGATGAATCGAATGTAGGCGATTTCAGTGCCATGGTGGGGGCACTTATTTTAGGGTTTCGGGTGTTTCGAACCACGATTCGAGATCTACAGGAAGGGTTGCTGACCACCAACGAACTCGTGGCGATTGCAGTATTGGCGACGTTTTCCTCCGGGGAATATCATGCGGCAGGTCTCGTGGCGTTTTTCATGCTGTTGGCTGAATTGATTGAGTCCCGCACGGCTTCAGGCGCGAAGGAGGCCATTCAGCGTTTGATGAAAATGACGCCCAGCAAGGCCCATCGGCTTACAGCGGAAGGGGAAGAAGAAATTTCAGCCATTGATTTGAGCGTGGGCGATCGAATCCGGATTAGGCCGGGAGATAACGTGCCGGCCGATGGTGAGATTATTTCGGGAACAGGTTCGTTAAATCAGGCAAATATCACAGGAGAATCATTGCCCGTGGAGAAAGGCCCTGGGGATCCAGTGTTTCAAGGTACAACCAACAACGATGGTTTGTTGGAAGTGAAAATCACGAAGGTGGGTGTGGAAACCGAATTCGGTCGGGTCCGAGAGCTGATCATTCAGGCAGCCCAATCGAAGACTCGTTTTGAAAAAATTGTCGATCAATACATGGGTTTTTATACGCCTTTGGTCTTGGTGATAGGGGCGTTGGTTTGGGCGTTTACGCAGGATTTGGAGCGGGTGATTTCGGTATTTATTGTCTCGAGCCCCGTGGCGTTCATTTTGGCAACGCCTACTGCCATGGTGGCGGCAGTGGCCACTGCGTCGCGTTTAGGGATCTTGATTAAGCAAGTGAGTGATATTGAGCTGGCAGCCCGGATCAATGCATTCATTTTCGATAAAACAGGGACGATAACAACGGGCACCCTGAAAGTGAGTCGATTGTCTCCGGTAGACGGAGTGAAGCCAGCTGAATTACTGATGACTGCAGCTACGGCAGAGCAGTTCAGTAATCACCCCACAGCAAAAGCGATTATGGCATTGGCCAAGGAGGCTGGACTTACTTTGAATGAACCAGAGCGATTCAATGAAACGGCCGGCAAAGGTGTTAATGCCAAAATCGATGGAGACGAGGTCTTGGTCGGTCGTGAAGTGTGGTTGAAAGAAAACGAAATCGGCGGCATTGATGATCAGGCGGTGGATTTGGATGAGACTCAAGGGTATAGTTTGGTTTACATCGCAAAGAATGGGGCGTTCATGGGATGGATAGGGATGACCGATGAAATTCGTCCGGAAGCCAGTGGTGCACTGGAGGAGCTCAGGTTGGAGGGCGTGCGTCGCTTGGCAATTGTCTCCGGTGACCGCGCGCCGGTAGCCGAGCGAGTGGCGGCCGAAGTGGGCTGTGAAGAAGTCAAGGCGGACTGTTTCCCTAAGCACAAGGTGGAGTATGTGGAGGCCATTCGACAGAAGGGTTACAAGGTAGCGTTTGTGGGTGATGGCGTGAATGACGCCCCCGCGTTGAAAGCTGGCGACATTGGCATTGCAATGGGTGCGGCTGGAAGTGATATCGCGGTCAATTCGGCAACGATTGCCTTGATGAATAATGACCTAAAGCGCCTACCATTTCTGGTGCACTTATCTCGGATGACCCGCACTGTGATTAATCAGAATTTTGTCTTCGGTATATTGTTTGTGATTGTGGGGCTTGTATTGGCCTCCATGAAATTCATCACGCCGGTTGTGGCAGCGGTTCTCAACGTGGTGGGATCGTTGTTTGTTGTGTTCAATAGTGCACGCCTTGTGAGGGAAGGGGAGGAATTTGAAATCTTTGATGAAGAGGGAGAGGCAACGGAAAGTAAGCCGGAGGAGTCGTCCGAAGCAGATGAGCCAGCCCCTAAATTTGCCTGATGATTGGAGAGAAAAGCTGTACCCCAAATTGAAAAGCCCGCCACGATGGAGATTGCAAATTACGAGGAAATAAACGAGCTCGCGGCCACTGATGAAGTGATCGTGCAAGTGCAGGGACTAGAAAAAATCTTCAGGGATTTCTGGGGGCGTCCCAAGGCAAAGGCCGTAAATGGCGTGGAATTCGAAGTGCGGTCCGGCGAGGTGTTCGGATTGTTGGGACCAAACGGATCTGGAAAATCCACAACCATCAAAATGTTGTTGGGGTTGTTGCGGCCTAGCAAAGGCTTCATCAAGATTTTTGATCAGAGTCCGGATGACGTGAAGACCAAGGAACGCATTGGTTATTTGCCGGAAGAATCTTATCTGTACCGCTACTTAAACTCGAAAGAGACTTTGGATTTCTTTGGAGGCTTATTTGCGCTCGACCCCAAGGAAAAAGCAAAGCGCGAAGAACAATTATTGGAAATGGTGGGTCTAACGGCTAATCAGTTCAGACCGGTGGGTGAGTTCTCAAAGGGAATGCAGCGCCGTATAGGCCTGGCGCAGGCGTTGATTAATGATCCGGATTTGGTGGTTTTGGATGAGCCAACCAGTGGTCTGGACCCAGTGGGTTGTCGTGAGATTAAAGATCTTATTCTGAATCTGAAAGCCCGCGGTAAGACGATCATTCTTTCGAGTCATTTACTGGCTGATGTGGAGGATGTTTGTGATCGGGCGGTGATTTATTACGGCGGTAAAATCCAACAATATGGAACTCTGGATGAACTGCTGACCGAGCGTGATTCCACGCGCGTTACATTCCCATCGCTAACGGGTTCGGCCAAAGAAGAGGTCATGAACGTGCTCAAAAAGCATGTGAAAGAGGAGGATCTGCGAGTTGATAACCCCACCCAAAATTTGGAAAGTTTTTTCCTCAAGGTTGTGGAAAATGCTGTTTCTAAGGATGAAACCACATCCGGGGCAACTTCTGGCCATGAAGTGGCCGAGTTTTTAAGGAGCGAAGGGCCGATTCAGTCTCAAGCCGATCGAATGCTTGATCGGCTTGCTAGTACGGAAAAGGAGGATGCTACGGACTCATCAGGAGAGGAAAGTGAGATGCCTGCCGTAGAAGAGGTTTTGGTAACGGAAAAAGCAGAGGCACAACTGGATAGGCTGACAACTGCAGAACAGAATGTCCAGTCAGAGCCAAGGGCTGAACCTTCCGAGAAAGAGTCACAGAAGGCTGATTTGGATAAGGCCGACAAAAAACTGGATGACCTGCTGGGCGGCGGTTGATTCGCGACTATCGTGCTCCTGAATCATGGATAGCCTTTTAAAACTGATTTTTTCAATTATTGGAACGGTTGGGTTAATCGCCACCGTCGGCGGCTGCGTATATGCATTGGTGAACCCAAGGATTCGGGCGGTGGTCAAAGTGGCATGGAAAGCTGCATTCCGATTCCGCGTTTTCTGGGTGATGGCGGTGTTGTTGGTGGTGAGCGTCGGAGTGATTCCATTGATCGTAAAAGGTGATGGAACGGCCGAAGGGCTGACTCAGGTGTTGGTGACCTACACACTAACAATGATCACCGCAGTATTGGCGACTGGGGTCCTGTGGTTATCTGTTGGGACGCTCGCCCGGGATATCGGGGAATCCCACATTCAAATGATTGCCGTTAAACCGATTGCTCGATGGCAAATTATTTTAGGGAAATGGGTTGGGGTTATGAGTTTGAATTTATTGCTTCTAGCTGTCGGAGGAGCGGTAGTTTATGGGCTGGTGGAATATCGAGCCAATAAATTGACTTGGGATCGGCTGGAAGAATTGGAACCTCGGTCAGATTTGGAAATCGCCCAAATGGCTCTGGAGAGAGGCCACCGGATTTTTGTCGTGGAAGAGGGGGAAGATGGAAGTATTGTTGGGGTTCAGCCAACCAAAAAAGATCAGCCGTTACTGTCAGAATTGGCTCAATCCGAGATTGGGCGAGGCAATAATCTACCCAACCTCCTCGCCCGGTATCGTCAAGATTACGAAGGTCAATCGCCTTTGCTGCGGGATATTCAAGAAGTTCGTAAAGAAGTGGCTTCCTATGAAGAGGATGAACTAAGAACCCGTGTTTTGGTGGGGCGCGCCAACTTCGCGTTGGAAGATGTTCTGTATTCATTGTCTCCTGAGGTAAATCGTCCATTGGATGAAAAGTATACGGATGAGATGGAGGGGTTGCTGAAGCAAATGCGAGAGGAATTCATTGTGCAACGGGTCGAGACCATTGAACAAAGTGGCGAAACGGTTGAAGAGCAAGATCTCGTGGTAAGTTTGAAAGATGAGCAGTTGCTCAAAAAAAGGGCACGTTTAATACATAGAATATACGCTCAAGTGATGAAGCCGGAAACGGGTTTTCTATTCCGTTTCAAAAAGCCCTTGGGGTATGATTTGGATGAAGAGGCGGACCTTCATTTACAATTTAAGTTTGAGGACCCCAAACTCAGCTATTCAACTGATAACCGGTATGATATTCACGTGTTGGCAGTTCCTGGAGAAGTGGAGAGGATGATGGAGCACGGCCTCGTAATGAATAAACCCTATCTCTTGAAAGCTCGGATGGAGCACAAAATCGCCGTTCCATCAAAAGTATATCGCTCTGAAGAGGATGGTGGGGCCATGTCTGTGTTTGGAGAAGAGGATTATTTGAACATCATTATCCGAAACCCAATTCCAGATCTTACGAACAATGTGTCAATCGCATCGATGAAGATACCATTCTTGGATGAAGATACGGGAGAGGTGAACCCAGCATCAGTCCAGCTACTCTATCGGGAATCCGGGTTTGCTGTGAACTACGCGCGTTCTTTGGGTATCATTTTTGCATGGTTGGGCGTTCTGTGTGCATTGGGTTTATTGGCGTCTAGTTTCATGTCGTTTTCCATGGGAACCTTCGCGTGTATTGGGGTGTTGCTTGCTGCTTCTGCAACAGGATTAATGAAGGATGTGATCAAGGACGAGACCATCATGCAGACGTATACAGGAGCTCAAAGAGATTCGTCTGTGATTGATTGGTACGCGCTTCCTGCATTTAAGGTGTTGGTCGGATTGATCTCGCCGATGAAAGATTTTTCACCGATTGAAAACTTGGCTAACGGCAAAAGCATCACATGGTCTGAAATGGGGCGTGCATACTTTTATAACTGGGGTTGCGCTGTGTTTTTACTCGGTGGCTTGGGTTCTGTTATTTTCTCAAGAAGGCAATTGGCAATAACGGGAGTGAATTCACAATGATGCCCCCCAAAAAAAGTTTTTCACTGAATAGCGTCCCTCGACCTGTGTTGGTCGGAATCATGATGCTTGGTATGTTGGGGGCATTTTTTTCCCAGCACTCGTTAAATAATCAGCGGGGAAGACTGAGCCCAACATATTTGGAGCCCCTTCAAGATGCACCTCCCATGTTAGCTTTGACGGCTAATGCGTTGGGTGGTTTCCGAGGAATCATTGCGACCTACCTTTGGTTGAGAGCCAATGAAATGCAACTGCAAGATCGGTACTCCGAGCAAATGCAGCTTTCTGAATGGGTCTCCCAGTTGCAGCCCACTGTTCCCATGGTTTGGGTGAATCGTGCGTGGAACATGGCTTATAATATTTCAAAAACATATGAGGACCCGGAGATTCGGTGGCGATATGTGTATGATGGAGTGAAAATGCTCCGGGATCGCGGCATTAAATACAATCCGCAGGAGCCGATTATATATAATGAATTATGCTATATATTTGAGCATAAAATTGCCCATAATTTAGATGATCACCACCGCTATTTTAAACTCCGCTGGATGGAGATGATGCAGGATGTGCTATGGGAATCGCAGGAAGAGGCTAACCGTATGGAAGGGGTTCCTGATTTTGATGCTCTTATCAATCCCCCCAACCAAGAAGTGGCGAAACGGGCGGAACGTTTGCGGCGTGAATTTGGGATGGATCCAATCGAAATGAAGTTGTTGCATGAACGTTATGGCCGAGCCAAGCGTATGGATGGAACAGTGGTCAACGTGTTGGACTGGAGGTTTGCCGAAGTTCAGACACTTTATTGGGGTGTTTTGGGTCGTAAACGATGTGCTAACAATCCCTCCAGAGAACGGGAGCTGCGTAAGTTGGAGAAGAAAATCTACATATCGATGATGTATTTATTTTACCGGGGGAAGATGAATTTGCCGTCAGGCCGCTCGATATCGCCCGGTGATTTTGTATCCAACCGTTTTTATGTGGTCCCCAATTTAGATATTGCTGAGTCCACACATCGATCCTATTTAGATATGGTGGAAGTGGCGCAAGCGACCCGGTTGGACCATCATACGGAGGGGACCACGGAAATTGGTCATATGAATTTTCTAAAAAGAAACATTTCATGGCTGTACTTTTACAATCGCGAAGAAGAGGCCCTCAAATGGCTGGAGATTGCAGTGGAGCTTTATCCGGAAAAGATGACTTGGGGGCCGGAATTCGATCCAGAAACTGATACAATCGATTTGGAGAAACTGGTTCGCTCCAGATTGGAGGATGATATTCAGCGGGGCGGAGATTATCAGGTGCAGGCGATTTTAATTGGTATGTTGGTGAAGCACTTCACATACTTGGCATTGGGAGATGAAGATAATGCCATCGAGTATTACGAGTTTATTGAACGAATTTATGCGCGGTATGTGGAACGCTTTAAGAATTCACCAGAACGGATGGGGTTGCCTCCATTGGAAGATTTACGGCGGACGCGCTTGACGGCATTTCTTTTGGAGGAAGACCCCAAGATGATTGCCCAATTGCGAACACGAATGGGTCTGGGGCCGGACGAATTACCATCACCTGACTCTGGAAACGAATAGATTGACCTTGCTCGCGAGGTCTCGTCCACTACGCTTCGACCGTGCCAACGCGGCGTGTCATCACCACGATTACAATCCTGCTTTTCGGGTTGGGTTGCCGAAAGCCGTCTTCCAACATCGAATCAGGTTTACGTGACCAGGTGTTGCACTTGGGAAATGGTGCGGAGCCACAGTCGTTAGATCCACATCTTGCCACCAGTGTGGGGGCGCATCACATCATGTCTTCATTACTGGAGGGTTTGATGACGGAGAACCCTAAAACACTTGAGCCGGAGCCTGGGGTGGCGAAAAGTTGGGTGATTTCTGAGGATCGGAAAACTTATACCTTTACCCTGCGCGAAGATGCTAAGTGGTCCAATGGAGACCCAGTTAAGGCGAGTGATTTTGTCTATAGTTATCGACGTATTCTCAACCAAGAACTTGCTGCACAATACGGGTATATGGTGCAGGCACTCAAAAACGGGAAGCTTTTTAATACCGGCAAGAAATGTTCGAGTGGCGTGTGGTTGCTCGTTAAGGACGGGCCGCCCAAAGTAGTTGCGCATCCAGAGGCCTGGGAGGCTTTGGATGCTGCTGGACGTGCCAAGGTGCTGGCTGCTTTGCAGCCAGAGGGCGAGGATGTTACGGGTGAGTGCATCTTGTGCGCTCAGCCCACAAAACTACAGCCCTTGGATTGGGATGATTGGGATCGCTGTGAGGTAGGGGCTAGAGCCATTGATGATCATACTCTGGAACTGAAGTTAGAAAATCCAACGCCATATTTCCTCGAATTACTCAATCATTATACGTTCTGGCCAGTACACCCCCCCACGATTGAGAGTTTTGGCGCTCGCACAAAGCGTGGTACTGGTTGGGCGTTGCCTGGTAAGTATGTGGGTAATGGGCCATTCACGCTTGAAGAATGGCAAATTAATGCTCGGTCGGTAGTTAAGAAAAATTTCAATTACTGGGATCGAGATACGGTAAAGCTAAACGAAATCCGTTTTTATCCGATAGAAAGTGTGGATACTGAGGAACGGGCTTTTCGCTCAAATTTCATTCATAACACCCAAACCGTTCCGCCTTACCGTATCGATTGGCACAAGAAAAATAACCGTGACTCATTGCACGTAGATACCTACTTGGGAGTATACTTTTATCGTTTTAATACAGAGCGCAAGCCGTTAGATGATGTACGGGTGCGACTCGCGCTGGCTTTATCGATTGATCGGGAGGCTCTAGTGAAGCACGTGCTACGAGCAGGGCAGCAGCCGGCTTATAATTATACTCCACCCGGAACAGGCGGATTTACCGCTGGCCCACAATTCAAGGCGGATGTGAAGGAGGCTAAACGCTTGATCGCTGAATACTTAAAGGAAACCGGTCAGTCAGCCGTTCCTGAATTTGAACTGCGCTATAACACGAGTGAAAGTCACAAGAAAGTCGCCGAGGCAATTCAGGCAATGTGGAAAAAAGAATTGGGAGTGGATGTGATTCTGGATAATCAGGAATGGAAGGTTTTTCTTAAGTCCGTAGAAACTCAGGACTACACGGTTACGCGAGCCGGTTGGATAGGTGATTATAACGATCCAAACACTTTCATGGATATGTGGGTGACCGATGGAGGTCACAACAATACAGGGTGGTCAAATACTCGTTATGATGAACTTATCGAGTTGGCTGCAAAGGAAGGGGATAAGAGTAAACGGAAAGAATTCTTTCATGAGGCGGAGAAAATACTGGCTGCGGAAATGCCCATGTTGCCAATATATTTTTATGTAAGTTCCAGTCTGCGATCTAAGGATGTTAAGGGTTGGTATCCTAATGTGTTAGATCACCATCCTTACAAGCATGTGTACCTTGAGAAGGATTGATCCACATGTTTCGCTTTATTATATCACGCCTACTGCAAGCGATTCCGGTTTTATTCATTATCGCTTCTATCACTTTTTTTATGGTGCGACTGGCTCCTGGGGGGCCATTCACAGAGGAAAAAACTGTTCCTGTTGAGATCCGAAAAAAACTTGAGGAACATTATGGTCTAGATCGTCCGCTTTGGGAGCAGTACCTCCTGTATTTTGGGTTTATATCAAAGGAGGTAGACAAGGGGCGGGTTAAGTTCGAAGAGGGTGAAACCCAAAAGAGCCACCTTCATGAAGAATCCAAAACTACCCTCGCGGTAGATATTGATGGAATGATCAAAGTTACCGAAGGAGCCGGGCATTGGCATGCCCGTATTGTGACTGAGAAGGATCGCACCTCTAGTTTGGTTGAAGTAGAAATCTTCCGTCGTGAGCGGTCGGGCCTCCTGTTTGGGGAACTAGGTCCATCATTTAAATACATTGGCTGGGAGGTTGATGAATTGATCCGACGTTCATTCCCTGTCTCAATGCAGTTAGGGTTGTGTGCTCTGGTCATCGCGTTGTGCCTCGGTCTGCCTGCTGGGGTGATTGCTGCCCTTAATAAAAATTCATTGCTCGATTACATTCCAATGTCCACGGCTATGCTTGGCATATGTCTGCCAACTTTTGTAATGGGGCCGCTATTGATTTTGATTTTCTCCTCAGGGCTTGGATGGTTTAGCCCAATCGGTTGGTATACTTGGGGTGATATGGTGCTGCCGTCTCTGACGTTGGGCTTGTACTATGCTGCTTATGTTGCTCGGCTTACTCGTGGAGGAATGCTCGATGTGCTTAATCAAGACTTCATTAAAACCGCCCGCGCTAAGGGAGCCACTGAATTGCGTGTTATTCTCAAGCACTCCCTCCGCGGAGGGTTGCTACCCGTGGTGTCCTTCCTTGGGCCGGCCTTTGCGGGACTCATCAGTGGCTCATTCGTAATCGAAACAATCTTTTCCATTCCGGGCCTCGGTAAATTTTTCGTTACCGCCGCCTTTAATCGCGACTACACCATGGTGATTGGCACGGTCCTCTTTTATGCTACGCTGATTATCTTCATGAACCTGCTGGTCGACATTGTCCAGGCTTGGCTGAACCCGCGTACCCGAGTCGAGTCATGAGTACTGCCGAGGCTAATCTCCAGCAAACTGAGGGGGCCTCGCTCTGGACGGATGCGTGGAGGCGCTTGGCGCAAAACCGCATGGCGGTAATTGCCACCATCATTTTCGGGGTGATTCTTCTGCTGTGCCTCATCGGTCCACTGCTCTTTGCTCAGCACTCCGGCGAAACCAATGACTTGGCCAACACGTTCAAGAAGCCCAGCATCAGTCACTGGTTTGGCACGGATGATTTGGGACGCGATCTCTTTGTGCGCACACTGGAGGGCGGTCGGATTTCGCTGGCGGTTGGATTTCTAGCGACGGCGGTTAGCCTGATGATCGGGGTGGTGTACGGCTCCATTGCCGGGTACATCGGCGGACGCGCGGATGCTTTCCTGATGCGCATTGTGGACATTCTCTATTCGCTGCCGTTCACCATCTTTGTGATTTTGTTGATGGTGATGTTTGGGCGGAATTTCATTTTGCTTTTTGTCGCCATCGGCTTTGTCGAATGGCTTACCATGGCGCGCATCGTTCGTGCTCAGATTATGGCGTTAAAAGACACCGAGTTTGTGGAGGCCGCTCGGGCGCTGGGGTACGGTAATCTCCGGATCATCTTTGGTCATTTGCTGCCGAACATCCTGGGACCGGTGATTATTTACGCCAGCCTCACGGTGCCGGCGGTGATGCTGCTGGAGGCGGTACTCAGTTTCCTCGGACTAGGCGTACAGCCGCCGATGAGTTCATGGGGATTGCTGATTAAGGACGGCGCGGAGAAGATTGATGTGTATCCGTGGTTGCTGATTTTCCCCGCGCTGTTTTTCTCCGCCACGTTGTTCAGCCTGAACTTCATTGGCGACGGATTGCGTGATGCTCTGGACCCTAAATCCTCGAAGGACTGACATGGCACTGCTTGAGATCGACAACCTGAAGACCTGGTTTCACACGCGTAACGGTGTGGTAAAAGCGGTGGACGACATTTCGTTCACGGTGGATAAGGGCGAGGTTCTGGGGATTGTCGGCGAATCAGGTTCCGGCAAGTCGGTGACCGTCCACACTCTGATGGGTCTTGTGCCTCAACCGCCTGGGCGCATCGAGGGCGGCACTGCGACGTTTGGTGTAACGGACCTCTTGAATACTAGTCTGAATATTAGTCCCGCAACGCAACGCGCCCTGCGAGGTAAACGCATCGCGATGATCTTTCAGGATCCGATGACCTCGCTCAATCCGTACCTCCGGATTTCGGAGCAGTTAATTGAGCCGCTGTTGATCCACGGCTTGGCCGATCGGGAAACGGCCCTGAAAAAAGGGGTGGCTATGCTGGAAAAGGTCGGCATTCTCGATGCTGCCGAGCGGGTGCATTCGTATCCGCACGAGTTTTCCGGCGGCATGCGCCAACGCGTGATGATTGCCATGGCGTTGATCACCGATCCCGAGGTTCTCATTGCCGATGAACCAACCACGGCGCTCGATGTCACCGTGCAGGCGCAGATCCTGCGGTTACTCAAGGAACTGCAGGCGGACCTCGGCGTGTCGGTGATTTTCATCACGCACGATTTAGGGGTGATTGCCGAGTTAGCCGATCGTGTGGTTGTGATGTATCGCGGACATATCGTAGAGCAGGGCGATGTACTTTCCATTTATGATCATCCGCAACATCCCTACACTAAGGGCCTGCTCGCCTGCCGGCCGCGCCTCGAATCGACGTTCAAGGTGCTTCCGACGGTTTCCGATTACCTCGATGAAACGGAGGTGGATGGTCGAATGGAACTCAGCGAGAATCCTGATGCCGCCGCGCATATTGAATCGCTGCAGCAGGTGGCTGATCCAAAGATTGATGAGAACGATTTGCACCTCGAGGTAAACGATTTACAGGTGCATTTTCCGGAACGCGCCGGGATCTTTTCCGCGCCGAAAGGGGTGGTGAAAGCGGTGGACGGTATCAGCTTTACCGTGGCGCGAGGTAGCACGCTCGGGTTGGTGGGAGAATCGGGCTGCGGTAAGACGACCACGGGCCGCGCCATTCTGAATCTCCTGATGCCTACTGCCGGGAGTGTGCGGTTTGCTGGGCAAGAAATTGCCGGCTTCGACGCGGCGGCCATGCTGCCGCTGCGCAAGCAGATGCAGATTATTTTTCAGGATCCCTATTCCTCACTCAATCCGCGCCTCACCATCGAGCAGGCGCTCACTGAGCCGATGGCGGTGCACGGCATTGGCCGGCATCACGCCGAGCGCCGTGACCGCGCTGCGGCGTTGCTGAACGAGGTGGGGCTGGAGGCGCGGTTCCTACGCCGATATCCGCATGAGTTTTCCGGCGGCCAACGCCAGCGCATCTGTGTGGCCCGCGCGTTGTCGCTGGAACCGGAATTTATCGTGTGCGACGAAGCCGTCAGCGCGATGGACGTCTCGGTGCAGGCGCAGGTGCTTAATCTGCTCAAGGAACTGCAACTCCGCCGCAACCTCACCTACATTTTTATTAGCCACGACTTGAGCGTGGTGAAATTCATGGCTGATACCATGGCCGTGATGGAAGGTGGGCGGATTATTGAACAAGGCCGCGCCGAGGAGGTTTACGCCAATCCTTCCGAGGCCTACACTCGCCGACTCATTGACGCCATCCCGCGCGACAGCGTGGACTTCATCCGCGAGCGGGTGGGATAAGAGCTATTCGCCCTCGCTGTCTTCTTTATTTTCCGCAGGCGCTTCCGGAGTGACGGAAGGGGTGTTGGTGGCCGTGACGGAAGGCTCCTCGGTGGGTGTGATGGGTGCGGAAGGGTTTGGCGACGGAGCTGGGGCGGCATTGGTATTGGTGGTCGGCGCTCCTCCTTGGCCGAGTTGATCGCTGAGATCATCCGGGCGCATGAAGGGGAGGGACAGAAAAAGGCAGAGTACAAGAAATAGTACGGCGTTCCATTTAGTCAGTTTGGTTAACACATTGCCGGCACCAGCGCCGAAGAGCGCGTCAGTGGTGCCGCCGCCAAAGGCGGTGCCGAGGCCGGCCTCTTTCTTGGGGAGCTGCACCAGCACCAGCAGGATGAGGAACAGGCAGTTGAGAAAGAGAACGACAGTGAGAAATTTACTCAGGATATCCATGATTTTTTCCTAGTTACGCGTGTTGTTGATGATATCAGAAAAGCTGCGGGCTTCAAGGCTGGCGCCTCCGACGAGGGCCCCGTCCACGTCCGGTTGGCCGAGAAGTTCCTCGGCATTAGCGGGTTTGACACTGCCGCCGTACTGGATGCGGACGGCCTTGGCGACTTCTTCACCGTGACTCTTGTTGATCTCGCCGCGGATGAAGGCGTGGACGTCCTGCGCCTGCTGGGAAGTGGCAGTCTTGCCAGTGCCGATGGCCCAGACCGGTTCGTAGGCGATCACGGTGTCCTTCAATTGTTCGGTATTCAAATCGGCTAGGCTGCCGGCAATTTGTTGGCCGACCACGGATTCAGTTTCATTGGCCTCACGTTGGGTGAGGGTTTCGCCGACGCAGACGATCGGCTTGAGGCCTGCTGCTAGGGCGGTTTTGGTCTTGGCGTTGATCAGGGCGTCACTTTCCTTTTGGTATTCGCGGCGTTCGGAGTGGCCGAGGATGACGTAATGCACGCGCAGATCGCGCAGCATGCCGGCATTGATTTCGCCGGTGAACGCGCCGTAATCGTTCTCGCTCATGTTCTGGCCGCCCACTTTGATGAGGCTGTTCTTGAGCTTGGCGGACACGGCGTCCAGCGCGGTGTACGGCGGGCACACGACTACGTCCACATCGGTCTGCGTGCCGAGGTC
>Ga0315321_10000252_pt1 | contig 37662 bp, 30 predicted proteins | sample M180m21515metaG_FD_203464 | JGI IMG/M metagenome (GOLD analysis project Ga0315321, IMG submission 203464) | Ammonia-oxidizing marine archaeal communities from Monterey Bay, California, United States - M1 80m 21515 | ecosystem: Environmental > Aquatic > Marine > Intertidal zone | place: USA... | reverse complement strand
CGGTGTTGGTGTGCGATTGCCGGGCGGGCGCCAATAGAGGGTGTTGGTAATGTAAACGTCTGCGCGCGCAAAGCCGATGGCAGCTAACATACGGTCCAGCAGCTTACCCGAAGGGCCAACAAACGGTGCGCCCTGGCGATCTTCCTCTGCGCCCGGCGCTTCGCCAACGCACATAATGCGCGCGCCTGAGGTGCCATCCCCAAACACTGTATTGGTTGCATAGCGCTTCAGGCTAGATCCTTCGAACGCTTCAACTGCGGCCCGCAATCCATCCAGATCCTTGATGTTATATAGTTCCGCTAGGTTGACAGGCTTGGCCTCAACAGCCGCTGGCGGCGGCGCGGCGGTCGTTCGGCCTTTGTTGCGCCGGGCTTGGGCCAGCGGCGAATCGCCAGTGGGAGCATAGGCAGGCGGCAATTCTTGGCTTGATGCGGATGCAGATGGCGCAGCAGCAGCGGCGCTGAACCGGTCATTCGGCTCAGGCGAAAGCGCTTCCGTTACGCCCGTTTCCAGCTGCCAGCGCAGCATCGCAATCAGCGATTCCCTAGAATAGGCCGCATATGGGTCTAAATCGGCCATGGCGCCCGTAAGTCTCCTGCCCTATCTTATTTTACTGTGGCATAACGATACGCGCTTAAGACGTGATTTGGAATGAGGGACGCACCGGATGAGTGATTCAGCCGAACGGGAAAGCATGGAATTTGACGTTGTCATTGTTGGTGGCGGGCCTGCCGGTTTATCGGCGGCGATCCGGCTAAAGCAATTGGCAGAAGAAAAAGGTGCCGAAATCGGCGTTTGCGTGTTGGAAAAAGGCTCCGAAATCGGTGCGCATATCCTTTCCGGCGCCGTGCTGGACCCCATTGCCCTCAATGAACTCATTCCAGATTGGAAAGAACGTGGCGCACCGCTGAACACCCCCGTGACAGAAGACAAGTTCTACTTCCTAGACAGCAAAGGCGGCCTCCGCGTCCCCAATATCGCCATGATGCCAGCGATGAAGAACCACGGAAACTATATTGTCAGCCTGGGCAATGTATGCCGCTGGCTGGGCGAACAGGCCGAAGCACTTGGCGTTGAAATTTATCCGGGCTTTGCCGCAGCAGAAGTTCTTTATCACGAGGACGGTTCGGTAAAGGGCGTTGCGACTGGCGACATGGGCATCGGCAAAGATGGCCAACCCAAAGCCAGCCACGAACCTGGCATTGAGCTTCATGCGAAATACACTTTCTTCGCAGAAGGCGTGCGCGGCAATCTCGGCAAAACGCTGATGGACCGCTATAATCTGCGCGATGGTGTAGAGCCACAAACCTACGGCATCGGCATTAAGGAACTCTGGGAGATTGATCCGGAGAAGCACCAGGAAGGCTTGGTTATGCACACCGCCGGATACCCGCTGGACCGGGAAACCTATGGCGGTTCATTCTTGTATCACATTGAAAACAACCAGGTTGCGATCGGCTTTGTGGTTGGGCTGGATTACCAGAACCCATACATTTCGCCGTTTGATGAATTCCAGCGCTACAAATCGCACCCACTGATCCGACGCGTTCTGGAAGGCGGCAAACGCATTTCTTATGGTGCGCGAGCGCTGAATGAAGGCGGTGTGCAATCCCTGCCGAAGTTCATCTTCCCAGGCGGCGCACTGATTGGCTGCGACGCTGGATTCCTGAACATGCCGCGCATCAAAGGCAGCCATGCCGCAATGAAAACCGGCATGATGGCCGCAGAAGCAGCCTTCACAAAGATCATGGATGGCAGCGAAGGCCATGATGAGCTGACAGCTTATGCTGCGGATTACAAAGGCTCCTGGCTCGCGAAGGAATTACACAAAGCCCGCAATGTCCGGCCCGCATTTAAGTGGGGCCTGCTTAAAGGCACGATCTATGCCGGGATGGATCAACTGCTTCTGCGCGGCATGGCACCCTGGACGATCTCCCATCACGGGGCCGATCATTCCAGCATCAAATCCAAAACCAAATATGAGCCGATCAATTATCCGAAGCCGGATGGCGTGGTCACATTCGATAAACCGTCCTCGGTCTATCTTTCCTCGACCAATCATGAGGAAGACCAGCCGGTCCACCTCAACTTGAAAGATCCAAGGGTGCCGATTGATACAAACCTGGCGCTTTATGATGCCCCGGAGCAGCGCTACTGCCCGGCAGGCGTGTATGAAATCGTTGAGGAAAATGGCGCGCCGCGATTGCAGATCAACGCCCAAAACTGCGTTCACTGCAAAACCTGTGACATCAAAGACCCGACCCAGAATATCGTTTGGGTGACGCCCGAAGGCGGCGACGGCCCAAATTATCCAAATATGTAAGGGAGACGCCGATGGCGCTCGCGGCCCGTAAATTTTCGCACTCTCTCCGTCAAACGCTGCTGACTGGCTTGACCGCCGCCGCATTTGCGCTGGCGGCTGCGCCCGCAGCGGCTGTCGAATCGCCGGAAGGGTTCGTGGGCGCTTATTTGGCGGGGCGCGTGGCCGAACAGCGCGGCGAAACGAGTATCGCCGCCGGGCAGCTTTCTCGCGCTTTAGCGTTGGCACCGGATACGCCGCGATTGCGCCGCCGCGTCGTTGGCTTGCTGGCGGTTGAAGGGGAGATTGATCGCGCGGCAAAGGTTGCTGAAGCGCTAAGTGCGATGGGCGAAAATGGCTTTCCCATTGGTATGCTGCGCATCTCCAAGCGGTTCTTGACTGGCGATTATGCTGGCGTTCGCGAAATCGCAGCAGACCCCCGCGCGAACAGCCTCTCCCCAGTAATCGCCACTTTGGCAGATGCCTGGGCCATGGCTGGCGCTGGCGATATTGACGGCGGTGCGCGCAAATTGACCGACGCCGCACGCGATATGCAGGGCCTGAAGGTTCTCCTGATGCTCCATGCCGGTATGTTGGCCGAGCAGGGCGATCGCGCGGACCTTGCGCGCTGGATGTATGAGGAAGCCGTCGCTGCTGCAGAATCAGAAGAACGCCCGCTCTCGCCCCGCCTCGTGCAGGTCGTCGCCGGGTTTCATGACCGCAATGGCGCAGCAGAAGCCGCCGCTGCAATCCGCGCCAAAGCCGGCGAAGGCGTCGAGGACCCTGATGACACAGCTGCTGTTGGCCAGATCGTAAAATCCGCCGCTGAAGGCTTCGGCGAAGCGCTCTTTAATTTCGCGGGCGGCCTGTATCAGGACCGGCAGTATAGAAGCGCACTGGTTTACGGACGTCTGGCAGATTCGCTCCGCCCCGCTGATCCGGCGACGCGGCAAACGATTGGCCAAATTCTTGAAGCGTCCGGTCGCTCTGAAGCTGCCGCTGCTGCCTACCGTGCCGTTCCTAAGGCAGGCTCTTACGCCTGGCGCGCACCGCTACGGGCTGCTGATGCTATGGCGGACGCAGGCGACATCGACGGTGCCGCCAAGGCCATGCGCGACGTGATGGCGATTGCGCCGGAGGAATCCGAGCCCGCCATTTCGCTTGGCCATATGTTGCGTTCTGCCAATAAATTTAAAGAAGCCGCTGAAGCTTATGACGAAGCTATCAAGCGTAAAGGCGGCCTTGGGCCAGGCGACGGCTGGCTTCGCTATGCCCGCGCCATCGCCCTTGAACGCTCTGGCCGATGGGAAGAGGCGGAGAAGGAATTCCTGGCCGCACTCGAAACACTCGGCAATGAACCGCTGATCCTGAACTATCTGGGCTATTCCTGGATTGATCGGGGTGAAAACCTGGACAAAGCCCGGGATATGGTTGCCCGCGCCGTTGAACTCCGCCCAGAAGACGGCTTCATCACGGATAGCTTAGGCTGGGCCGAATATCGCGCTGGTGATTTTGAAGCTGCCGTTGCAACGCTCGAACGCGCCATTGCCCTGCAGCCTGTTGATCCCGTGATTAACGAGCACCTGGGCGACGCCTACTGGCAGGTTGGTCGCTACCGGGAGGCCCGGTTCCAATGGCGCCGCGCACTGTCGTTTGAGCCTGATGCAGAACTCATTCCCGTAATCGAAGGCAAACTGCGCTGCGGCGTCGATGGCTGCCCGGCAGCTTCCGCCCCCAAAGCGGACGATGCCAAACAGAGCGGCAGTGACGGCGGCTGATCGGCGCCGGGCTGCCTGGCGGTTCGAGCGCGCACCAGCCAAGGTCAATCTAGGCCTCCGCGTAACCGGCAAGCGTGATGATGGCTATCATCTGCTCGACAGTCTGGTCGTGTTTGCCAATATCGGTGATGTGATGGCTCTCCGACCATCGGATGCTAAAGAATCACGCCTTTGCGTGCGCGGTCCATTCGCCAGCGCACTTTCAGATGAGCTTGCGGATAACCTCGTGCTGCAAGCAACAGAAGCGTTCCGAAGTGCTTTTGGTGGGCCAACGATCGATATCATTCTCTGGAAACATCTCCCCGTAGCGGCAGGTATTGGCGGCGGATCGGCTGATGCTGCCGCCGTATTGCGATTACTCCAGCGCGGCAAGAACATTTACAAGCCCGCACTCATGGATTTGGCCCTCAGTCTTGGCGCGGATATGCCGATGTGCCTCGCCAACGCGCCTGCCCGTATTAGTGGCATTGGCGAAGAGCTGGCATTCCTAGACGGTATCCCAAGCGTCCATGCAGTACTCTGCAATCCAGGCGTCCCATGCAGCACGCCAGCCGTGTTCAGGGCCCGAGCTGGCGGGTTCTCAGCGCGAGCGGAGTTGCCAGATGGTCCGCTGGATAGCGTGGCTCTCTCAACAATCACGAAGATGTTTGGCAATGATCTAACAGCGCCAGCGATTCAATGTGCGCCCAAAATTGGTGATTGCCTGCATGCACTCGCACACACTGACGATGTTCTCACCCACGCAATGAGTGGGTCTGGTGCCACATGCTTTGCGCTTTTCGAAACCAAATGGGCCGCCCGCAAGGCCGCAAAAACGCTCGCAAACGCTCATCCAGACTGGTGGGTGCGACAAGCGCGACTGAAAGGCTCAGCGAAAGCGGCTTGAACTCCGCCCGGCACTTAGCCATATTCGGCCTCGAAGTGAAAATTGGGGCGTGGCCAAGTGGTTAAGGCGCCGGGTTTTGATCCCGGTATTCCCTGGTTCGAATCCAGGCGCCCCAGCCAATTTTCATATAGCCGCCCTAGCGCTGTAGCAGCGCAGTCGCTTGATCTAGCGACACTGGCGTATCGCTCAATAACAATTCCGCCGCTTCTGCTTCAAATGGGCTCTCGTCCAATTTCAACGGGTCTTGCGGTGCCAAACGCCGATCCAGCACGAGACGCGCGATCAGCAAACGCCGGGCGTCGCCGCCTGCCGCACCGATTACAGCGCCCTCCGCCGCCATAAGCGCCGCCGTTTGCGCGTGATAAAGTCCAGCGGCTGCCTGACGGCAATGGCGCTCATTGCCTTTATCGGCTGCAACGGCGCGGGCGAAATCTATTGCGCGGCTGACGGTTTGTTTAAGGCGGCTACGCAATTGGCCAGGGCAACCGTCCGCCGCATCCAACCAGCCTGTGACGTCATCCAATAGCGCTTCCTCAGCATGTTCCTTGCCGACAGCGCGGGTGATGACATCCAGCGCATTCATGTTCGTTGTACCTTCCCAAAGCAGGCCGATCTGCGCATCCCGGACCAACCGGGCGTTGACCCATTCCTCGATGTAGCCAAGCCCGCCCCGTGTCTCCATGGAGGCTGTCGCCACTGGCACATTGTCCCGGCAGGCCATCATCTTCAGCATTGGCGTCGCTATACGCAGCGCTTTTTTGCCGGCCTCATCGCCTGCATCAGCCCGGCGCATGGCGCTCGCGGCATAGAAAACCGCCGTCAGCGCTTGCTCCGTCGGCAGGATCATGTCGAGCAATTGGCCCTGCATCAGCGGTTTATTGACGACAGGTTCGCCGAACTGGCGACGGTAGCGGGCGACACTCAATGCCTCATTCAAGCAGCGCCGCATCATTCCAGCCGCGCGCACGCCATGGGATAGGCGGGAGAGATTAACCTGCCGCAGCATCTGCTTGATGCCGTTTTCGACATTGCCTACGGCATAGGCCTTGGCACCATCAAAGATGATTTCGCCAGACGCCATGCTCTTCGTGCCAAGCTTTTCCTTCAGACGGACGATCCGATAACTGTTGCGGGACCCGTCCTCCAGCCGTCGGGGCATCGCGAACAGGCCAAGGCCCTTGGTGCCAGCAGCGGCACCTTCTGGCCTAGCCAACAGCAACGCCACGTCAGCGTCTGCGTGGGAGCAGAACCACTTTTCACCGTAGAGCTTCCATGCGTCGCCATCTGGTACCGCCGTTAGTGTCGCTTCGCCGACATCGGACCCGGCGGCCTTTTCCGTCATGAACTGGGTGCCCGTCAGCCGGTTATCGAAGTCCAGCGACGTCATTCCCTCCCAGAACATTTCCTTCAGTTTTGGATCATCCGCCCACTCGAAGTGATATGCCGAGGTCTCGGAGACAGAGAGTGGGCATAGAATGCCGAACTCGCTCTGCGCGAAAATGTACTGGAATGCGTATTTGATCGGTGCGGGCGTAATTTCCGGCCAGCCAAGGGCACCGGGCCGATGCGCCATCGCTGCCATCTGAAAATCGCCCCATACGATCTTCTCCATTTCGCGATAGGCTGGGTGATAATCGATCCAATCGATATCCCGCCCGAACCGGTCACGGGGATGGAGCACAGGCTCGTTCTTATCTGCCTGCATTGCCAGATCGTTCAGCCGCCCGCCTGCGACTTCGCCCATTGCATCAAAATGGGGGGTGAAGTGATTGAGTTCATCCTGCGTCAAGTATAGGGGCAGCAGGCTTTGGAATTGATGGTCGATTTCAAAGAAGTTCATGCCAGCGCAATCTGGCGCGATCCGATCACTGTCGGACATGCCCGGGCGAACACCGGAGTAGTATTTCGGCTGCTGCGGCGCTTCAAGCGGGCTCATGGGCTTTGGTTTCCTGCTGAATATCATTTCACCAGAAGATCGCCCATACGCCGCCAAAAGTCACGGCGCTTTGCGTTGGTCCGCCAAGGCCAGCAAGCGAAAACGCGTCGCGAGGCAAATGGTTGAGGCCAGCGTCGCCAAACCAATCGCAGACATCAGCCCGACCGGTCCCCACGTCCAAACGAGCGTGAACACATAGGCTGCGGGCAGCATAATGAATACGAAGCACGCGATCTGGATCGCCGTTGTTGGCCACACATCCCCCCGCGCCCTAAGCGCATTCGCCAGCACGGCCTGCGCGCCATCCACCAGGATCACAACCCCGGCAAGCTGCATCGCGTCCGCCGCCATTTCCTGGGCGGCGTCCTCCAGGCCATAAAGGCTAGCGATCCAGCGGGCTGTCGGTGCGAGCGCAATAGCGATGATAGCCATGGCGACGGTGTTGACGCCAAGGCCGATCCATCCGGCACGCTCTGCGCCTGCTTTGTCACCCGGCCCCCATGCAGCGCCAACCCGGACGGAGGTAGCGACGCCAATCCCAAGCGCCGCCATAAACACGACCGCCAGAAGGTTCATCGTCGCCGAAAACGCGCCAAGCGCCAGCACACCTGCCAGCCCCGCCATCATTGTCAGCGCACTGAATGCGGAAGATTCAGCAATCAACGCCGCCCCTGTCGCCAGGCCAATTTTCATCTGTTCGCCAAATCCGGACCATTGCTTAGGGAAGCCCCGGCCCATGCCGAATGTCCCTCGGTCGCGCATCATCAGAATGTACCCGACAGCGACGATAGCGAGCATCGTGCGCGCGCCCGTCGTGGCCCATGCAGCACCCTCTGCGCCCATGGCGGGCAGGCTGCCTGCGCCATAGATCATCAAGAAATTCAGGCCGATGTTGAGGATATTTGCAACAATCATCGCCAGCATGGCCGGTACAGGGCGCTTAATGCCTTCCAGGAAAAACTGGCTGCCGACAGCAATCGCAATCGGAATAAGGCCAACGCCGTATGCAATCGTGACCGGTGCAGCACCCGCCGCGACTTCAGAGGTCTGGCCGATTGCGAGCAGCAGCCATTCCGCCTCCAGGCATAGAAACGTGCCGACGGAACCGATGATCAGCGCAAGCGGCATAGCGCGGCGCCATATCCGACCGCACTCGACATAATCCTTCCGGCCAAACGCCTGGCTGGTCTTCACCAGTGTGCCCATAAGCAGCCCGATATTGGCAACAAGCAGCACCGTCGATAGCGACCACGCGAGGCCAAGATAGGCCAGTTCCGCTGTATCATATTGGCCAACCATCACCGTATCCGCGATGGACATCATCAACATGCCCGCACGCGCGATGATCGCCGGGCCCGCAAGCTTCAGCGTCTCAACGATTTCAGCGCGAATAGGTGGGCGCGCTGAAGTTTCGGCAGCGCCGGACATGGTGTTGGCCTTTGAGGAGCGTATACACTGGCCGCTATCGCACGGCCTGAAGGATAGAGCAAATGCGCGTCGCCATTGGCGGATTCATGCACGAGACAAATACATTCGCCCCCTCCAATGCGACATACCAGATGTTTGAGCGCGCCGATAGCTGGCCGGCGCTGGTCGAAGGTGCGGCCATGGCCGAGGCGACGGCGGGCGTAAATATCGCCATCGCCGGGTTCGTCGAGGCGGCAGACACCCTTGGTTTTGAGCTGGCACCCTTGCTTTGGTGCAATGCCGGTCCCTCTGCCTACGTGACCGATGATGCGTTCGAGCGCATCTCCACCCGGATCGCGGATTTGGCCCGGCAAGCTGGCCCCATCGACGCCATCTATCTGGACCTGCACGGCGCTATGGTGACGGAAAGCTTTGAGGACGGCGAAGGCGAATTGCTTGCCCGCGTCCGTGCCGCCATCGGCCCTGACATCCCATTGATCGCCAGCTTGGACTTGCACGCCAATGTGACAGACGCCATGGTCCGCCACGCGGATGCCTTGGTTGGGTTCCGCACATACCCGCATATAGATATGGCCGAAACCGGCACCCGCACAGCACGCTTGCTGAAGCGTATCCTGGACGAGGGAAAACCCGCCAAAGCCATGCGGCGCACCGATTTCCTGGTTTCCATCAACTGGCAATGCACGCTGGTTGACCCAGCCAAAGCGGTTTACGCAGAATTGGCGGCGTTGGAAGCGGCAGACCCTGGCCTCAGCCTAAGCTTCCTGCAAGGATTCCCGCCGGCAGACATTGCGGAATGCGGGCCAAGCGTTGTGGCTTATGACCGGGACCAAGCGGCGGCGGACACAGCCGCAGACGCGCTGATGGCCGCGATCACCAGCCGCCAAGATCAATTCGACGGCGACTATCTGGACCCCGATTCCGCTACCGCCACCGCTATCCAACGCGCCAGCGCGAAGCCCGGAAAACCCATCGTCATCGCCGACACGCAAGATAATCCGGGCGGCGGCGGGGATGGAGATACGACCGGCATGCTGCGCGCGCTCGTTGCTGCGAAGGCAGACGCAGTACTGGGCCTGATGATTGACGCGCCCGCCGCAGCCGCAGCGCACAAAGCGGGCGTTGGCGGCGAAATTGAGCTCGAAATCGGTGGGCGAAGCTGGCATGAGGATACGCCCTTACCAATCCGCGCCACGGTCGAACAGCTTGGCGACGGTCAGTTCACCTGCACCGGCGGGTTCTATATGGGCTCCAAAATGCAGCTTGGCGAAATGGCCTTGATCCGCATCGCAGATACGCCAACCCGCGTCCTCATCGCGTCCAAAAAAGTGCAGGCCGCTGACCAGGAGATGTTCTGCCATCTGGGCGTTGAGCCTGCCGAAGAGCGCATCTTGGTCCTGAAAAGCTCTGTCCATTTCCGCGCTGATTTCGAACCCATCGCGGCAGATGTCCTCGTCGCCCGTGCACCGGGTCCCGTCATCGCTGATCCCGCTGATCTGCCATACACGCGGCTGCGACCAGGCGTGCGGTTGGGGCCGAAGGGGCCGATTTATGGCGTCGGCGGGCCAAGCAGACCCTAGCCAATTAGAACGCGGCTGCTAATCTCCCGAACTGTACAACCGGAGCCGACGCTAATGAACCGCGACCAGACGTATTTCCTGCTGCTCAATATCGGGCATTTCCTGGACCACCTGTTCATGCTGGTGTTCGCGACGGTTGCTGCATTGGCGCTGCACCGGGAATGGGGTGTGAGCTACGGCGAATTATTGGCCTATGCGACACCGGGGTTCTTCGCATTCGGCCTGTTCTCCCTACCTGCAGGCTGGCTGGCAGACCGGTGGAGCCGGGATGGCATGATGTGCGTGTTCTTCGTCGGCATCGGCATAACAGCGATTTTGACAAGCATGGCCGGATCACCGTTCCAGGTGGGCGTGGGTCTATTTGTGATTGGTGTATTCGCGGCAATCTATCATCCGGTTGGCCTCGCGATCGTTTCCATGAAATGGAAGAACACAGGCATGCGCATCGCCATGAATGGTGTGTGGGGCAATCTGGGCGTTGCGTCCGCGGCACTCATCACGGGGTATATGATCGACAATGGCGGCTGGCGGATGGCGTTCATCCTGCCGGGCGTATTCTCCATCCTGACCGGGATCGCCTATTTCGCGCTGCAACGGGATGAAATCCGTGCGGATGGTGCAAAAGACAAAGCAGCGAAGAAGGAAGCCGCCGCGCCGCTACCGGCTGACTACAAAGCACTTTTGATCCGGGTTTCAGCCATCGTGTTTCTGACGACGGCTGTGTCCTCCATCATCTTCCAATCCACCACCTTCGCCCTGCCAAAAATGCTGGACGAGCGCCTGCAAGGCTTTGCTGGAAGGCTGGCTGAAATGCTCGAACCCGCAGCCGCAACAAGCCAATCAGATACGGCGACAATCATCGGCATATTGGCGTTCATCGTCTTTGCCGTCGCATCTATGGCGCAGCTCGTTGTCGGGAAAATGCTGGATAGGCATGGGCCGAAGAAAGTGTTCATGACCGTGGCCGCCATCCAGATCGTCTTCTTCGTCGCCATGCCCGGCTTACAGGATGGGGTAGCGCTCGCCGTCGCACTCGGCTTTATGCTTGGCGCATTCGGCCAGATCCCGATCAATGATTTCATGATCGGCAAAATGGCCAGCGGCCCCGCCCGCGCGCGCATTTACGGCGTGCGCTATGTCGTCAGCTTCACGGTCCTTGCAGCGTCCCTCCCCATGATCGCCTTCGTCCACAGCAATTGGGGCTTCGACGCGCTGTTCCTCATCCTAGCTGCTGCAGCACTGGTGATTCTGGTGGCCGTATTCACGCTGCCTAAGAAGCTGCCAGTCGCACCTGGGTGACCGGAACCATTGCATCTGCTTCCAGGTCTCCCTTCCCTTCGTTTGGGGAGAGGATATTTTCGGTGAGAACCCCTGTCTTGCCGGTAAAATTCGCTCATTCGAAGGGGTGCGTTAGCTCCGCTTATCAAGCGTCTCCAAATACACTTTGAGCGATTCTTGTACTGGTCTCGACCGATCCCACGTCGCCCGCGTTTCGGAGGCTAGGGGCGTGTCTTTTAGGACGTCGTAGACCCAGGCAGCGCCCTCGTGGAATTTGGGGGTGACGCCGGCGCTGGCGAGGGTGGCGGCGATTTCGTCCATTTCGGGGCCGAAGCGGTGGGCGTCTGCTGCCAGGAAGCCGACCCAGTTTTGCATGCCAGTGAAAGCGTGCTGATTGCCACCTTCAAGCTCTTTCATCAGTGCTGGCAGCAGTTTGTAGCGCTCCGCCGCCATGCCAACGGCGGCCATCATCGCCCAAGACCCTTTGGTGAGGGAGGCGAAAAGCATTTTCAGCGTTGAGGCCTGGCCGATATCTGGCCCAAGCGCGATGACTTTCATATCCGGGCGAACAAGCTGGGGTGCCACAGCCTCTGCGTCCGGGCCGGAGAGGTATACACGCGGCGTCGCCAAATCCGGCGAGCGACCGATGATGCCGCCATCCAGAACCTTAGCGCCAGCACCTGTTAAGGCCTTCGCGATCGCCGCCATCGTGATCGGCGAGATAGCGTTCAGGTCCATATAGAGCGGCTGCTTGCCCGCGCGCGTCATGGCCGCTGCGGCCTCAACAGCCGCACTCTCAGCAAATGCAGGCGGCATGATGGACATGAGCGCATCTGCGGTGGCGATCACGCCATCCAACGAGCCTGCGTCCTCGATCCCAGCTTTCTCAGCGCGCGTGCGGCTTTCCGCGCTCCGGCCCGCAAGGTCCGACACCACGCGGAGCCCGCCCTCAGCCAACGTACGGCCAACAGCAGCCCCCATGTCGCCAACGCCAAGCAGGCCGATTGTTTTAATCTCAGTCACTTAGAATCCCCCTGAACTGGATAGCCGTCTGCATCCGTACCCTTAGCAACGTATTCCACAATGCGTTCTTTGGAATGGTGGATACCAAGCAAGCGCATTGTTTTGTCGCCAGCGACAGCAAATGTGTGCGGCGTGTTGGGTGGCATGGAGGCCATATCGCCCGCTTTCATGCGCCGCTTCGCATCTTCATGGCCTTCAACCCACACATCCGCCTCACCTTCAAGGATGAACAGCAGTTCCTCATAAGGGTGCTGATGCATTTCGGCGACGTAGCCCGGTTCCGCCGTTTGAATGCCGGTGCGGACGGCAGTAGTGCCGTCACTCATTAGCGGGTGGTAGTGGGAGATCGGGCTGAACTCCACGCGCTCAGACGTTTCCAGCCGCGCTAATTTAGCGCCCCGCTCCAGGTGTTCCACAGTCATGGCTCTGCTCCTATGCTCAAGCATCGAACATACAACGGAGCTATGGCGGGTGCGAATAGCAGTGATTGGAGCAGGTGGCGTCGGCGGACCATTCGGGTCAGCCCTGGCGCGTTCGGGCGAAGACGTTTGGTTTCTGGCACGCGGCGCACACTTGGACGCCATGCGGAAGGACGGCCTGAAAATCACCGGCGCACGCGGCGACTTCCACTTGGAGAATGTGCAAGCAACCGATAGCGCAGAGGAGATCGGCAAGGTCGATTTCGTGCTGTTCACGCCGAAGCTTTGGGATGTTGAGACGACGGGCCTTGCGATCAAGCCGCTGCTGGATAGCCATACGGGCGTTATCACCCTGCAGAACGGCGTCGATGCGCCAGACCGGCTGGCCAGCGTGATTGGGCGGGAGGCCGTAATCCCCGGCGTCGCCGTCATCAACGCCGCCATTGAAGCGCCAGGCCGCATTCAGCAAATGGGCGAATATCAGAACCTGACCTACGGCGAATTCGACGGGACCGAAAGCGGGCGTGTCCAAGCGCTGCTGGCCTCCTGCGAGGCTGCGGGAATAGAAGCCCGCATTTCCGCCAATATCATCAAAGACCTATGGGAAAAGTTCGTATTCCTGGTCTCGGTATCATCCCTGACAGCCGCCAGCCGCCAGCGCATGGGCTATATCCGCACGGACCCAGACGCACGGGCAACACTGATGCGCCTCCTTAGCGAAGTCGCCGCCGTTGGTCGTGCCCATGGCGTACCGCTCGCCGACAACTTGGCCGAAACCCGCCTCGCCATGATCGACGGCCAAAACGCTGAAAGCATCGCCTCGATGACGATTGACCTGCTACGCGGCAACCGCCTGGAACTGCCGTGGCTGGCAGGCAAAGCCGTAGCACTTGGCATTGAACACGATGTCGAAACGCCTGCGCTGCAAGCGCTGCTTGGGGCGCTGAAGCCTTACACGATGGGGCCAGCGGAACTGCCGAAGGTATAGGCCTTGCCCGCTACATCGCTGTCCTGCCGCCATCAATCGGCAGCAAAACCCCCGTCATAAACGTCGCCTCATCGGACGCCAGATAAACGGCGGCGCTGGCGACGTCGTCTGGAACGGCGAGGCGGCCAAGCGGAATAGTGGCGGTGAAGCGTTCGCGTTTGGCGTCTGTGATCTCGCCAACGACGCCTTCGAACAAAGGCGTTTCTGCAGCGACCGGGCAAAGCGCGTTGACGCGGATGTTTTTGGCCGCAAGTTCCGCCGCCATAGTTAGCGTCAGGCTGCACGCCGCGGCCTTCGAGGCGTTATACCAAGCCGCACCGGCCCTTGGCCGCAATCCGGCGACAGACGCTGTATTGATGATAGACCCGCCGCCATTAGCTGCCAGGTGCGGAATGGCGGCGCGGCTGGTGAGCAGCCAGCTTTTGACGTTGACGTTGAAGATGAGATCAATCTCTTCCTCGGTCACATCCTCAAAATTGTTGATGAACTGGGGGGCACCTGCATTGTTCACCAGGATATCGAGCTTACCGAAAGCGTCCACGGTTGCAGCGATCATGGCGTCGGCTTCAGCTGCTTTAGTCACATCCGCGCCGATGGAGCGGGCTGCGTCGCCAATGCTGTCAGCAACCGCCTTCGCACCCGCCGCATTAAGATCAGCCACCATAACTTTGCCACCTTCAGCCACGAACCGGCGCGCCATAACTTCGCCGAAGCCAGATGCACCGCCCGTAATGACCGCCACTTTGCCTTTGAGACGCATTGCTCAGGCCTCCCCGTTCATCCAAGAGACGATCAAGCGATAGGCGATCGAGTCCCGGCGCGGCAATTTCATGCCAATATCTTCAAGGTTATCGAGCTGGCTGCGATGGACCCAGCGTGCGTCCTCCATCTCTTCCTCGTCGATCATGATTTCCTCAGTTTCCGCCTCTGCGTGGAAGCCCAGCATCAATGAGGCCGGGAACGGCCAAGGCTGGGACGCCCAGTAACGCACCTTCATTGGGTCAACGACGACCGCCGTTTCCTCCAGCACTTCGCGGGATACGGCTTCCTCCAGCGTTTCGCCCGTTTCCACAAACCCTGCCAATGTTGAATACATGCGCGGCATAAAGTGAGGGGAGCGGCCAAGCAGGCAGTTATCGCCTTTGTAGACCAACATGATCACTGCAGGGTCAGTGCGCGGGAAATTCAAGGAATTACAATCGGGATTGACGCAACGGCGCTGGCTACCGGCTTTCTCCGCCTTCGATTCTGCGCCGCACACGCCGCAGAAACCGTTCTTATTGTGCCAAAACATCAGCCCCCGCGCATGGGCCAGGATGGAACCTTCTTCTTGCTCCAACGCTGGGCCAACCTTGCGCAAATCTTCAAAGGCGCCGTGGGAATCGATGTGTGGGTGGGCTTTGTAGGGGTCCTCGTGGTGGGAAAGGTCCACACCGAAATAGGCAACGCCCTTCTTCATGCCGAGGAAGGAGTGATGGCGTCCCGCATCCAGCAATTCTTTCGCCTCACCAACGGTCGGCAGCAGTGCGCCGTCTGCTTCTGTGTGGACCAGGCTTTTGTCTTTCCAGACCGCAACGATGCGGCTTTCGGAATCATAGAGCTTGTTGTTCATCCACCCATCGTCAGCACGGCGGTGGGACAGGCGATCCAGTGGCGCACCCGTGTACCAAAGCGCCTTAGAGACGCCAGCTTTTGACTGATCAGGATCGGACATAAGTATTCTGCTTTCGGAACTGTTGGTCAGCCAAGCTTAGTGCGGGATTAGCGGCGTTGGAAGCGGGGCACCTGCCGAAAGGAAAACCTACCCCCGGCCCAAGAACGGCATCTTCGTCGCCATCACCGTGATCGTTTGCACATTCGCATCCAGCGGCAATCCGGCCATGTAAACAATCGCGTCGCCGACGGCCTTCACATCCATCACAGGCTCTTCCTGCATGGAACCATCTGGTTGGATCACACCTTCTTTCATACGCTGGGTCATGGGTGTTTCAGCATTACCAATGTCGATCTGCCCGACAGCGATATTGTAGGCCCGGCCATCCAGCCCCATCGCCTTGGTCAGCCCCGTGATCGCGTGCTTGGTGGAGGTATAGGGCGCTGAAAACGGCCTCGGTACATGGGCGGAAATTGAGCCATTGTTGACGATCCGCCCGCCCATCGGCTCCTGCGCCTTCATGATGCGAAAGGCTTCCTGGCTGCAAAGAAACGGTCCGGTCAGGTTGACGTTCACGCAGCCCTGCCATTGCTCAACGGTCAAGTCCTCAAACGGAATTGGCGGCGTGCCAGCACCCGCGTTGTTGAAAAGGAAATCGACACGACCAAAGGCTTCCTCAGTGCGCTGAAACAATTCAGCCACTTCAGCAGCGACGGTGACATCCGTCGGCACGCCAATCGCCCGATCCGAACCAACACCCGCTTCAGCGATCACATCCGATAAAGCCGTCGCCCGTCGCCCAGCCAGCGCCACGTTCCACCCTACCGCCAACAGCCCCAACACCGCCGCCCTGCCGATGCCAGACCCCGCGCCGGTGATCACTGCTACTTTAGTCGAACTTTGTGCCATCAAGATGTCTCCCACACATTAAGCATCAATCTCCGACAGGATATCAGCTTGTAAACCACAATAACAGATAGTAAACTTAGATAATTATCGTAACGTGAGGGGAAGCAAATGGACGAGGCGGATAATCCATTCGTGCCCGGTGCTGGAACGCCGCCGCCACTCCTCGTAGGTCGTGATAAGCTCGTCCACACGGCTGAAATTGCCCTAAGCCGCGCGAAGAATGGCCGCCATGGCAAGAGCTTTGTCGCCGTCGGTTTGCGCGGCGTCGGCAAGACGGTCGTGCTGAACAAGGTGCGTCGGCATGCGGAGGACAATGGATTTCAGGTTGTCTACATCGAAGCACAAGCTGAAGAATCTCTCGTAGCGCTCCTGGCCCCGCAACTGCGTTCGATCCTTATCAACATTAATCGGCTCTCCGCAGCCGGCGACCTTGCGGACAAGGCGCTTGGATCATTGCGCAACTTTGCCAATGCGCTGAAAATATCCATCGGTGAAATCGGCATAGAGTTCGATTTTGCGTCTGTCGCGGGACAAGCCGATAGCGGGAACCTGGCGAATGATCTGCCGGAATTGTTTGTTGCTGTCGGTAAGGCGGCAGCTGAGGCGAATACGGCTGTCGTTATCCTCGTCGATGAAATCCAATACCTTCCAGACCCAGAAATCAGCGCCCTCGTTATGGCTATTCATCGGGTCAATCAATATGGGCTGCCAACAGTGATGATTGGCGCTGGCTTGCCGCAGATTCTCGGTAAAATGGGCGATGCAAAGTCTTATGCAGAAAGGCTGTTTGACTTTCCAAGGGTCGAAGCGCTTTCCCGTGAAAATTCGCACAAAGCCATCGCTGAACCGGCCCGCGAGCAAGATGTGGTCTTCCTGGAACCTGCGCTTGATGCAATTTTCGCCTTGACGGAGGGCTACCCCTACTTCCTACAGGAATGGGCTTTCGTCGCCTGGAATGCTGCGGAGCAATCACCCATTGGGCTGGATGTCATTGATGCGGCGAAACCAGAAGCTATTCGCCGATTGGATGAGAGTTTCTTCCGGGTGCGCCTGGAACGCATGACCCCACGTGAACGGCAATACATGCTTGCGATGGCGCAACTGGGGCCAGGGCCGCATGCGTCGGGCGATATAGCCAAGCAGTTTGGGGCCAGCGTTCAGTCCGTTGCGCCAACACGCTCGAACCTTATTGGCAAAGGCATGCTTTATAGCCCGTCCCACGGTTCCACCGATTTCACAGTTCCACTTTTCGATGAATTCCTACGCCGGGAAATGGCGGACGCAGATAAATGAGCATGCAATGACTGCTAGAGCAGGCGTCGAAGTCGGCGGTACGTTTACGGATCTGGTTTACGTGAAAGACAGCCAGATCATTGTCGCTAAATCGCCGAGTACGCCGTCCTCGCCGGATATCGGCGCGCGCAATGCGTTGGCTAAGGGCGCGGTTGATCTGGCGGGGCTAGATGAATTGGCGCACGGGTCCACTGTCGCCACCAATGCCATTCTGGAGCGGAAGGGTGCAAGGGTCGCACTGCTGGTGACGGAAGGCTTTCGGGACTTGCTGCTGCTGCAAAGGCATCAGCGCCAGCAGATTTATGATCTGCATTACGAAAAGCCTGTGCCTGTTGTCCGCCGCCGAGATACGGTTGAGATTATTGAGCGGATCGGGCCGGATGGGTCCGTCGCGTGTGAGCTAGACGAGGACGCCGCCCGCGCATCAATTCAGGCATTGCTGGCGTCTCGGGACTTCGACGCTGTCGCTATTTGTCTGCTGAACAGCTTCGCTAACCCGGCCCATGAAGCACGATTGGTCGAAATTCTAGCTGAATTGGCGCCCTATATGCAGGCGGCACCATCCTACAAGATCGCCCGGGAATTCCGGGAGTTTGAGCGCGCCTCCACCACAACCCTATCCGCCTATGTGCAGCCGGTTGTCGGGCGCTATTTGGACCGGTTTGAAGCTTCACTCGGCGAAGACGGGTTCACGGGTGCCTTTTCCGTGATGCAATCCAATGGTGGGCGGATGCCAGCCGCTGCTATGGCGGAAAATGCGATCACGGCGCTATTCAGCGGTCCAGCGGCAGGCGTTGTTGGCGCGGTACGCCAAGCAGCGCGGTCCGGGTTCAAGAACTTCATCACGCTGGATGTCGGCGGCACCTCAACAGACGTCTGTTTGGCACCTGATGGCCGCCCGGCCCTGGCCCCCGTGACCGAGATTGACGGCCTGCCCGTTAAAACGCCGGTCATCGATATGGCGACGGTGGGCGCCGGTGGCGGATCGCTGGTCTGGGCAGATGACGGCGGCATGTTGCGCGTCGGCCCCGAGAGTGCCGGAGCAGACCCTGGACCCGCTTGCTACGGCAAAGGCGGACGCGCGCCGACGATCACCGACGCCCATGTGGTCCGCGGCACCATGCAGGCCGCAGCCTTCCTTGGCGGCGAGATGTACCTGGACACCGCCGCTGCTGAAGCCGCATTCCAAGCGCTCGCTGAGCTGTTCAGCAAAACGCCCCTGGAAATCGCCGACGCCGCGATCCAGCTTGCGGAATCAAACATTGCGCGCGCCATTCAACGCGTTTCCACTGAACGGGGCCGTGACCCAAGGGATTACGCGATGGTCGCATTTGGTGGTGCCGGGCCAATGCATGCGGTGCGCGTTGCTGAAGAAATTGGCCTGTCTGCCGTTATCATCCCACCATTTGCAGGCGTGCTGTCCGCACTTGGACTGCTGGTTGCGGACTATGCCCGTTTCGCTGCCCTGACTGACCGCCAACCGCTAGATGCCAATGCGGCGGACGTGGTTCGCGGCCACATGACCAACCTGGAAGCCGATATTCGTAGCCACTTCGCAGACCATGGCCTGGCCGCGCCCTCACGCTTCCAATACACGCTGGATATGCGCTATCGCGGCCAAGCGTTCGAGGCCTCTGTCGAGCTTTCTGGAGACGAACTGCCGGACTTGAGCCAAGCAGAATTGGAAGAGAAATTCCGCGCGGCTCACACCCAGCTTTATGCATTCGCGAAAGCGCCGGGCGAACCTGCGGAGATCGTAGCCTACCGGGCAGGCGGCTCCCTACCGCCGCCAGCATTTCCGGAATCGCCGGTGACGCGCACCAAGGCTAATGCGACTGCGATCAACCTGTATGAACGTGGCGGCCAGCACACCGCCCAAATGCTATCCCGCGCTGGATTATCGACAGATGGCGACGCCGGGCCGCTATTGATCGATGACGGCCTCGCCACTGTTTACGTGCCGCCGGGCTGGACTGCCAGCTTAGATACATCTGGCAATATCGTTATTCGGAAGGAGGGCTGAGGCTATGGCGCCCAAGACCGCATTGGATCCCGTCGAGCAAGCCATTGTCGCCCAAAGCCTGATCGCGGCGGCGCAGGAAATGGGCGTGAAGCTTATTCGCTCCGCCCATTCGCCCATCGTTCGCGAGGCGGAGGATTGTTCCGCAGCCCTGATGAGCGCCGATGGCGATGTAATCGCCCAGGCGGAGCTTATCCCGATGCAGCTTGGCTCCATCAGTCACACATTCCGTCACTGCGCCGAGCGCTGCCCGCCTGACAGCCTGGAGCCTGGTGATTTCTACATCACCAATGATGCTTACAAAGGCGGCCAGCATATCCAGGATATTTTCCTGTTCTGCCCGATCTTTCATGAAGGTGTCCGCATTGGCTTCGCGGCAACGGTTGTGCATCACATTGACTTGGGCGGTGGTGCTGCTGGCCTGAACCCCAACGCGCCAGACATCCATTCAGAGGGCATTATCTTCCCCGCGCTCAAGCTGAATCGCGAGCGGGATTGGGCTGGCGGGCCGTGGGAGGCCTTCGTGCGGGCCAATGTCCGCATGCCAGATGCCACCTTGGGCGATATCGACGCGCAGTTCGCTGCCAATGCCGTTGGCGCAGAACGCCTGACCGCGCTCGCGGATAAATACGGCCGCGAAAAGCTGGCCGACGCCATGACAGAGATGCTGGACTATTCCGAGCGTCGCGTCCGCAATGCCCTCCGCGACGCGCCGGATGGCGTTTATACTGGCCAGGACGCACTGGATGATAACGGCGTCACGTCAGACCCCGTCCCAGTGAAAGCCACCGTCACGATTAAAGGCGATTCTATGGAGATCGACTTCGCGGGGACAGCACCCCAGGTCGCGACCAATATGAACACGCCCTTCGCGTCCACGGTTGCAGCGGCGGTGGCGGCAGCGAAATCCGTTCTGACGGATGCCGATATTCCCTTCAATGACGGCTGTAGCCGCGCGATCACCGTGAAAGCGCCGGAAGGCTCGATCCTCAATCCGCGCTATCCAGCTCCCGTGCGCGCACGCCTGTTGGCCAGCTACAGGGCCTTCAATGCCGTGATGAAAGCCCTTTCAACCGCTGCACCAACACGGGTTATCGCGACAGGTACAGACACGACAACCGCATGCTGCCTCTCCTGGCTTGGGCCAAACGGTTATGACATTTATCTGGAAATCTTCGGCGGCGGGTATGGTGCCGGGCCAGAGAATGATGGTGCAGACGGCGTCGACAGCCCGCTGTCCAATTGCGGCAATATCCCGGTTGAAGCCACAGATATGGACCATGTGTTCTTCCGTTGCATCGACTACAGCTACATTGTTGGTTCCGGTGGCAAAGGCCGGATGCGCGGCGGGCTTGGATTCCGCAAGGTCTATGAAATCCTGGAAGACAACGTGACCTTCGCGACATATGGCGACCGCTTTACACAGCAGGCCGATGGTTTATTCGGTGGTGGCCAGGGTGCGCCCGGCCAAAACCAAGTGCTGCGGGGTGATGAGGTGATCAACCTGCTCTCCAAAACCTCATTCCCCCTGCAAAGGGGCGACAAGCTGATCGTGCAGGTCGCTGCAGGCGGCGGATATGGCGACGCAGCAGACCGCCCCAACGCCCGCGCTGTTCGCGACCAGGAAGATGGGCTCGTCGCGGCGGAGTGACGCGAATTCTATAATTTTATTGCTTTTCCAGGGTGATGGGTCCATGTACCTCTCAAATCCGCGCCGCGCGTAGAAGACGACAACCCGTCAGCGGCGCTGCTCTAGAGCATTCGGTACCACCACGTTCGCGATATTTTGCGCGTGAGATCGTTGGCTTTTGTGCAACCACGGGACCCCATACTAGGCCCTGTACAGCCACCCGGCAGCTGATCTACGCAAGCTCCATTTGAAAAGACGGCAAGCGCCGCTCAGCATCATTGCGAGCGGTCGAAAGGCTTGCCATGTGTATTGGACTTGAAACTTGACGAATTTTACTGACCTCGGCCTTGCCGAGCCTTTAACTCAGGCCATCGAAACGATGGGCTACGAGAAACCCACCCCGATCCAAGCCGCTGTAATTCCGGCCTTTCTTGATGGCCGTGATGTTATTGGCATTGCCCAGACCGGCACCGGCAAGACCGCAGCCTATGTGCTGCCAATGCTGCACGCCCTGGAAGAGCGCCCTTCACGGCCCTCCCCGAAGCGCTGCCGGGTTTTGATCCTGGCACCGACCCGTGAGCTTGCTGGCCAGATCGCTGACAGCATTCGCTCCCATGGTCGGCACATCCGCCATTCAGTCGCCCTTGTGGTCGGTGGCGCGCGGCCCGGCCCGCAGATTAAGGCCATGGCACGCGGCGTTGATTTCCTCGTCGCGACCCCTGGCCGTTTGATGGACCACATGGAAACCGGCGTTCTCAGCCTCGACGATGTTGAGATGGTAGCACTCGATGAAGCGGATCAGATGCTGGACATGGGCTTCCTGCCGCCAATCCGGCATATCCTCGGTGCGATTAAAGGCAAGCGACAGACGGTTCTGCTCTCCGCCACCATGCCACGCCAAATCCGCCAGCTTGCGAACGAATTCCTGCACAAGCCAGCCGAAGTGTCTGTATCCGAAGGTGCAAAGCCGATTGAACGGATCGATCAGCACGTTCTGCACATTGAAGCTGGTGCCAAGCGCCGCGTTCTGACAGACATTCTGCGCGATCCGGGCCTGGAACGTGCCATCGTGTTCACCCGCACCAAGCGTGGCGCAGACAAAGTTCAGCTGCATCTTGAGAAAGCTGGCCTCCGTGCTGAAGCGATTCACGGCAATCGCAGCCAAAGCCAACGTGACCGCACGCTCAGCCGCTTCAAAGGCGGGCGCGTGAACGTTCTGGTGGCGACCGATGTTGCTGCACGTGGCATTGATGTTGATGATGTTTCCCACGTCATTAACTTCGAGCTGCCGAACGTGCCGGAAAGCTATGTCCACCGAATTGGGCGGACCGCACGTGCAGGTAAAGCCGGCGTCGCGATCTCCCTTTGTGACCGGACGGAACGCGCGTATCTGCGTGATATCGAACGCCTGATCAGCACCCGCATCCAGCCTATGGACGCGCCGGAAAGCACAGGCCCACAGGAAGTTGACTCAGGTCCAGACCAGCGCCGGGACTATGATGACCGCCCGCCCCGCCGCTTTGAATCCCGCGGCAATGATGAGCCCCGCCGCCATCAAGATGGCCGGCCCGGTAGTGATCGCCCACAGAACGGTCGGCCACCCTATGGCAATTCCGGTGGCGATCGCGATAGGAACGCACGCCAAGGCGGTGACCGGCCGCCCTATGGCCGCCCCAGTGGTGACCGGTATCGTGATGACCGGCCACGCGAAGATCGCCCCCGTGATGATCGTTACCAGGGTGATCGTCCGCAAGGCGACCGCCCGCCTTATGGGAATTCGGGCGACCGTGACAGGAACGCCCGCCCAACGGGTGGCCGACCTCAGCATGGCAGGCCCAATAGTGATCGCCAACGTGGAGATCGTCAGCGCGATGATCGGCAACAGGATTGGCGCCGCGATGGCGCGCCACCTCAAGGACGCTATTCCAATGAAAATCGGTCGGAAGATGGCCGTCCACCCCGTCGCCGCCCGGAAGAGGGTAGCTCCCGGATTGGTCGCCGTCGGCATATGGACCCACGCGCACAAGCACCCGTTCGCGCTGAAGCCTGGGCTGAAGATCGCCCGCAGCAACGTGGTCCTCGCAATAAAGAGGAACCCCGTGGACAGCGCACAGGCGGTAAATTCGCACCTAAGCCGGGCGGCCAAGCGGTTGACGGTGATGGCGGCCACGCGCCGATGCGCCGTAAAGGGGCAGCACCTGCTGGCAAGAAACCAGGCGCTAAAGCTGCACATGCAGATGGCGCTGCCGGCCGCATAGCCGGTAAACCGTTCCGCAAATCCGCGAAGACGAAAGCAGCCGCTTCTAAGCCTGCAGGTAAGGCGGGGCGTCGCCCTAACAAGCAGCGCGCCGCTGGCTGACGCCTTCTAGAGCGCCGGGCCACGTCGCATGCGACGCAGCCAGGCGCTCTATCAGATTGATTGCTAGCAATTTATCTGAGACGACAAACCTACGTTGACTTGGGTCAGCGGGGGTTTTTCTTTGCGCCCCCTATAAGTGCATCAACCAGATGGCCCAGGCTTGCGCGATAAGCCGATGCCGCAGCCCCAGCCGCAATGGCGATTGCCGCACGGTCACACGCGGCAGAGAGCATATCGGCCAGCGCATCGACCGTATCCGCTTGCGTAGTTTCTGGCAGCGCCGCCGCTAGGCCATCCCGCAGCGCCCCACCACCGGTCGCAGCATCAATCTCCCGGATCGCGGCATGGCCCAGAACAGCGGGGCCATCCAACAGCAATAATCGAATACGGCCAGGCGCGGCCATCGCGCCAAAATATGCGGCACCACCGGCTTCCAGTGCGGCAGCGGCTGCACGTGCGCCTACAGATCGCGCCTCAATCTCACTGGCGACAGATTCTGCCTCCGCCCGCACGACAGCGGCGAATAAATCGGCCTTATCCCGGAAGTGGTGGTACAGCGCGCCCCGCGTCACCGCCGCAGCCTTCACAATCTCCGGCGTGCTCGTATCCGCGTAACCTTTCTCTGCGAAAAGCGCGCGGCTTGCCTGGATCAACGCCTTGCGGGTCGCCTCTGTCCGCGACTGATTGGTTTGGCGGGTATTTTTCTCTTGCATACATACAGCCTGTATGTTTAATTACACTCACATGCAGATTGTATGTTTTTTCAGAGAAGTATGAAACCCATGAAATGCATCCAGTTCTACCCCGTTATTCAGACCAGCGATGTTGCCGCCGCCGCAGACTTCTACATCCGCAATTTCCGCTTCAAACCCGCATTCGAAAGCGATTGGTACATGCACCTGCAATCGGCAGAGGATGCATCCGTCAACATCGCCATCCTGCAGGGCGACCATGAAAACATCCCGGAAGTGGGCCGAGGTGCCACCGCCCATATGTTCATCAATTTCGAGGTGGAGGACGTTGACGCAGAATATGCTGAGGCTGTCGCCAATGGCGTCCCGATCCTCAAATCTCTGCGCAGTGAGCCATATGGGCAACGCCACTTCATCGCCCAAGACCCGGCAGGCGTCCTGATTGACGTGATCACAACAATCCCGCCAAGCGCTGAATTCGCCGATGGGTTCAGCGAGGATGCGTTGAAAGAAACTCGCGCATAGGCATCCATGACGCCCCGCGCCGGATGCGATATCATGACCGCCTCGGTTTGATAGGAATGTATGATGGGCGCAGATATTTCCGGTGCGGGACGGCTTGAAGATCATCGGTTCTTAACTGGCGAGGGCCGGTTCACCGCCGACCTGCGGCGGGAGGGCGAGGTCCACGGATTTGTCCTGCGGAGCCCATACGCCCATGCTGAAATCCTGAATGTGGATGTGGACGACGCCAAATCCATGCCAGGCGTAATCGCAATAATCACTGCCGCGGATTTGAGCGCAGACGGCCTTGGCGACCTCCAGAATAAGTCCCAGATCCCCAGCGACCCCCCCATGGTCCACCCGCCGCGCCCAGTCCTTGCGCGCGGCAAGGTCCGGCTTGTGGGGGAGGCTGTCGCCTTCGTCGTAGCGGAAAGCCTGGCTGCGGCCCAAGACGCATCCGAAGCCATTCTCGTTGATTATAAAGACCTGCCCGCCGTGGTCGATCCTGCGGCGGCACTTGCTGCCGGTGCCCCGCAAATTGCCGAAGACGCACCCGGCAATCTGATTTGCATCTTCCGAACGGGCGACCAGTCTGCTGCAGATGCCGCTATCGCTGGTGCTACCCACGTGCTGGAGATAACGGTGGACAATCACCGCGTCTCCGCACTGCCGCTTGAGCCACGTGCCGCCATCGGCGCCTATGACGCCGCTAAGGATGAATTGCTGCTGACATTAACCGGCCAGGGCGTTCATGGCATCCGTGGGCATCTGGCAGCGCCCGTGTTCGGACTACCACCAGAAAAACTGCATGTCATGGCCCATGATGTGGGCGGCGGGTTTGGGGCAAAAAACTTTGCCTATCCTGAATGGGCGCTGGTGCTCTACGCCGCCCGGAAGCTTGGGCGACCCGTTAAATGGGTGGCGGAACGGACCGAGGACGTGCTGGGCGGTGCCCACGGCCGCGCGGTAAAATCAACCGCTCGGATGGGACTCGACACATCCGGAAAGATCCTTGGATTGAGTGCACACTTAACGGCGGACCTTGGCGGATATCTCTCCAACGGCGCGCCCGGCAGCGGTACGGTATCTGTTACACGCTCACTTCAGGGCATGTACGATATTCCGGCTGTATACATGGAATCCACCGGCGTGCTCACGAACACAGCCCCCGTAGACGCCTATCGCGGTGCTGGCAAGCCCGAAGGCAATTTCCTGATTGAGCGGATGATGGAGACGGCGGCGCGGCGCTTTGGCTTCGACCCCGTGGAACTCCGCCGCCTGAACGCCATTTCAGCATTCCCGCACACAACGGCCCTTGGTTTTGAAGTCGATACAGGGGATTTCAAAGCGCTGGTGGACCGGGCAGAGGCATCATCCGACCGCGCCGGGTTCGAAACGCGCCGGGCAGAAGCTAAGTCACGCGGCAAGCTGCGCGGCCTTGGGTTCGCGGGCTTCCTGGAATCCGCCCGTGGCGCACCAAGCGAAGGTGCAGATCTGCGTTTCACGGATGACGGCATGATCGAAGTCCGCCCCGGTACGGAATCCAACGGCCAAGGGCATGAGACGACCTTCACGCAGCTCGTCGCGGATCGGCTTGGCCGCCCGATGGATGAAGTGCGCTACATACAGGCGGACACCCGCGAAACACGGATGGGGTCTGGCCACGGTGGTGCCAGGTCCATGCATATGGGCGGGACAGCGATTGTTGGTGCCATTGATATGGCGTTGGAGAAAGGCAAAGGCGTTGCTGCTGGAATGCTCCAGGCGCCGCCAGAACAAGTCCAGTTCATGAGGGGTGATTTTGTTGCTGGGGATGGCCGCGCGGTCTCCCTCACCGATGTCGCAGCTGCCGCACGGCAGCCCGAATTTGGCCTTGAAGGCGGCCTCGATAGCTTCTTCAGCTGGGAAGAAGCGCCGATCACCTGGCCCGCTGGGTGCCATGCTGCAGAAGTTGAGATCGACCCGGAAACGGGCGATGTGCAGCTGCTGGCTTATACCGGCGTGGATGATTACGGCGTTCTGCTAAACGAACAACTGACCGAAGGCCAAGTGATCGGCGGCCTTGTCCAAGGCATCGGCCAGGCGCTTGGCGAACAGATCATCTACGACCCCGAAACCGCCCAATGCCTATCCGCAACACTCATGGACTATGCCGCCCCACTGGCCCGCATTCTGCCGATGTTCAATATCGAATTCCTATCGACCCCAACGGAAGCAAACCCACTGGGCGTCAAAGGCTCCGGCCAGGCGGGTGCGATCGCTGCAGCCCAAACCGTCATTAATGCAGTCATTGACGCCCTAGCCCCCCTCGGCATCGACCATCTCGATATGCCAGCTACACCAGAACGGGTTTGGCGGGCTGTTCAGGCAGCCACTAAATAGGCGCTTTTGCCCCTACAGCGGAATGTTGTCGTGCTTTTTCCAGGGGTTGGCGAGTTGCTTGTCTTTGAGCATGGCTAGGCTGCGGCAGATGCGAGCGCGGGTGTTGTGGGGGCGGATGACGTCGTCGATATAACCGCGGCGAGCGGCCACGAAAGGGTTGGCGAATGCGGCGGCATACTCATCGGTACGATCCTTGATTTTCTCTTCGTTGCCAATGTCTTGGCGGAAGATAATCTCCACCGCACCCTTGGCACCCATCACAGCGATTTCAGCGTTTGGCCAGGCGTAGTTCACATCCCCGCGCAGATGCTTGGACGACATCACGTCATAAGCGCCGCCATAGGCTTTGCGCGTAATAACGGTGATTTTCGGCACCGTCGCTTCCGCATACGCAAACAGCAGTTTGGCACCGTGTTTGATGATGCCATTGAATTCCTGGTCGGTACCGGGAAGGAAGCCCGGCACGTCTACCAGGGTAACAATGGGGATTTCGAATGCATCCAGGAAGCGCACAAACCTTGCTGCTTTCCTCGCACTATCAATATCCAAGCACCCTGCCAGCACCATCGGCTGATTGGCGACGATACCGACCGTCTGGCCGTCCATCCGCGCCATGCCAATAACAATGTTTCCGGCATAATTTGGCTGAACCTCAAAGAAATCGCCCTCGTCGACGATCTTCTCAATGAGCTCCTTAATATCGTACGGCTTGTTCGGGTCCGCCGGGACAAGCGTATCCAGAGAAAATTCCTGGCGGTTTTCTGGGTCATTCCTCGGGCGAACAGGTGCGGGGACCCGATTGGATGCGGGCAGGAAATCGAAGAAGCGGCGGGTTTCCAGCAGTGCTTCAACGTCATTCTCAAACGCCATATCAGCAACACCGGACTTGGCAGAATGGGTGATGGCACCGCCAAGCGCTTCCTGGGTCACTTCTTCATGGGTGACGGTTTTCACAACGTCCGGCCCCGTGACGAACATGTAGGAGGTGTCCTTCACCATAAAGATGAAGTCCGTCATGGCGGGGGAATACACGGCCCCGCCGGCGCACGGCCCCATGATCACGGAAAGCTGGGGCACAACGCCGCTTGCCAGCACGTTCCGCTGAAACACCTCGGCATATCCGCCAAGGGAGGCCACGCCTTCCTGAATGCGGGCACCGCCGCTGTCATTCAGGCCGATCACGGGTGCGCCCACTTTCATGGCTTGATCCATGACCTTGCAGATTTTCTCCGCATGGGCTTCAGACAACGAGCCGCCGAATACCGTGAAATCCTGGCTGTAAACGAACACCAGGCGACCGTTGATGGTGCCAGACCCGGTGACCACCCCATCCCCCGGCACGCGCTGGTTTTCCATGCCGAAATCTGTGGAGCGGTGCTCCACGAACATGTCGAGTTCTTCGAAGGAACCTGGGTCCAGCAGAATATTCAACCGTTCCCGCGCCGTTAGCTTGCCGCGCGCGTGTTGTGCATCGATCCGGCGTTGCCCGCCGCCTAGCTTTGCAGCGTCTCGCATGGATTCCAGTTGGGCAACAATATCGGACATGGCTCTATCGCTCGCTCGGGCATTCGGGGATGACATATCCAAATAGCATTCAGCACGGGATTAGGCCAACTCTCAATACGTTCGGCCTATTTCATCCCATTGAAGCATGGTACCTCCCATCTTCCACCAGATTGCTCCAACGGACGCCTAAGTGACGCCCGCAATTGTTCCGAAAGGGCGCTAGCCCCAATGGCCGTCTATACTGATGTCAGCCCAACAGCGCTCCAAGGCTTCCTGGATGACTATGCTATTGGCGATCCCGTCCAGCTGACGGGCATTCTGCAAGGCATCGAAAATTCGAATTTCATGCTGGAGACGACTGGCGGCAAATACGTGCTGACAGTGTTTGAGCGCCGTGCTGCCCGGGAAGACCTGCCCTATTTCCTTGGGTTGATGGCACATCTGGCAGGGAATGGCTTTCCAGCACCCGCGCCGATAACGGCCAATAACGGTGCGATGCTTGGCGAAATTTCTGGCAAGCCCGCTGCCGTAGTTTCCTTCCTGGAAGGCGACTGGCCGCGCGACCCTTCAGCAGCGAACGCTCACGAAGCCGGGCGGGCACTTGCACAATTGCACCTGACAGCAGCGGACTTTCCAATGACCCGCAGAAATACGCTCGGCGCCGATACTTGGCGGGCATTGTATGATGCATCCGCCCCCAGCGCCGACAGCGTCGAAGCTGGGCTTGGTGCCGAAATTGAGCAACGCCTGTCTGGCATCCTGGTGCAATGGCCCAAAGATCTGCCATCCGGTGCCATTCATGCGGACCTGTTTCCGGACAATATGTTTCTGCAAAACGGCACGGTTTCCGGCGTGATCGACTATTACTTCGCCTGCACGGACGCGTTCGCCTATGACCTGGCGATCACCCTGCACGCTTGGTGCTTCGACAAGAACAACCGCTGGCTTGCCAACCATAGCGCCGGAATGTTGGCAGGCTACCAATCCGTTCGCCCGCTGAATGCTGCCGAACATGCTGCGCTGCCCATACTGCTTCAGGGTGCTGCTATGCGGTTTTTGTTGACGCGGCTCTATGATTGGCTAAACCCGCGCGAGGATGCGCTCGCAAATCCAAAAGACCCACTGCAGCAACGGGACCAGCTTCGCTGGCATCAGGATCACACACTATGACAGTCGAGATTTTCACGGACGGCGCGTGCAGCGGCAATCCTGGCCCTGGCGGATGGGGCGCCATTCTGCGTTATGGCGATGCAGAAAAAGAACTCTCCGGCGGTGAGCCCGAAACCACCAATAACCGCATGGAGCTGATGGCCTGCATTGCAGCACTCGAAGCTTTGACGCGCCCGACCGAGGTGACCCTCACGTCCGACAGCAAATATGTGCTCGACGGGATCAAAAGCTGGATGCCTAACTGGAAGCGCAATGGCTGGAAGACAGCCGCTAAAAAGCCCGTGAAAAACGTGGACCTATGGCAACGCCTAGATGCGGCAACAGCCAAGCACACGATCACCTGGAAATGGATCAAAGGCCACGCAGGCCACGCCGAAAACGAACGCGCCGACGAACTCGCGCGCGGCGGCATTCCAGGTCGTTAATTAGGCGCCACCCGTCGCGTCTTTATACCAAGCAACGATGAGGCGCCGTTCCGCAGGTTCCATATGGGAGCGGTTGGCGGGTGGCATGGCGTTGGTGAGGCCTGCCTGCAGGTATATCTGCTGGGCGTTAATGACGATATCCCGTTTCGTTTCCAGGCGTACACCCTTTGGCGGCCAATGCATGCCTTCCCAGGATGGCTCGCGGGCGTGGCACATGGAGCAGCGACCGAGAACTGCGTCCTGGACAGCAGCGAAACCTTTTGCCTCAGCGAATTTCTGTTGAGAGGACGTCAACGCAGCCTTCGGCGCATCGTCCTGAAAGCGGTGGAACATGGGCGCGGTCGAAAGCCACATCACCAGCACAAACAAAATCCCCGTCACAATCCAAAGCCAGAAAATATTGCCTTTCCTGGCGTGCAGCGTGTTGAAGTAATGGCGGATTGAGACGCCCATCAGAAAGATCAGACCCGCAATCGCCCAGTTATATTGGGAGGCGAAGGACAGCGGGTAATGGTTCGACAGCATCAAAAACAGAACGGGCAGCGTCAGGTAATTATTATGGGTCGAGCGCAGTTTGGCGATTTTGCCGTATGTCGGGTCTGGCGCACGTCCGGCTTTCAAATCCCCCACCACGATTTTCTGATTGGGGATAATGATAAAGAATACATTCGCGGACATAATCGTTGCCGTGAAAGCGCCCAAATGCACCATGGATGCACGGCCTGTGAACACCTGGGTATAGCCCCATGCCATCGCGACCAGCAGCCTTCCTGGCGATCGCACTGAACTTGATCCTGCCACAGGAATTGTCCGGCGAGTCTACGGAAGAAATCTCCGGGGGCATGTCTGGCCACAAGAACGACTAACCGGACTGCCCGCTAAGCGCCTAGGTCCCTATTGGCCAAATGCGCTTAGCGGGTGTCAGCCTTCGAACATCAGCGTTATTGTGCCGTCACACCCAGTTCTGATTGAAGGCGGACAGATGACCAAGCAGCAAGACACAAGCAGCAGCAATCACTTTGATGCGTTGATCATTGGCGCTGGCTTTGCCGGCCTCTATCAACTGCACTGTCTGCGCGACAAACTTGGTCTGAACGCCCGCGTGCTTGAGGCGGGCGGTGGCGTTGGCGGCACCTGGTACTGGAACCGCTACCCCGGTGCGCGTTGCGATACCGAAAGCCACGGCTACTGCTTCACCTTTTCCGAAGCCCTCTACAAAGGCTGGGAATGGTCCGAGCGCTATCCCGAGCAGCCAGAGATCGTGCGCTACATCAATTACGTCGCGGACGAACTGGACCTGAAACGCGACATTCACTTCGAGACGCGGGTTACGTCTGCAGCATGGGATGATGTGGCTGGCCTTTGGCACGTTGAGACGGAAGCGGGCGAGAGCCTGTCCGCCCAATTCTTGGTGACAGCGGTCGGCTGCCTGTCTGCTGCCAACGTGCCGGATATTCCAGGGCGTGACAACTTCGAGGGCGAATGGCGCCATACCGGCAATTGGCCCCATGAGGGCGTTGATTTCACGGGCAAGCGCGTGGGGCTGGTCGGCACGGGATCAACCGGAGTGCAGGCAACGCCCGTCATTGCAGAACAAGCAGCGCACCTCACCGTATTTCAGCGCACGCCCAACTATTCCGTGCCTGCCCGAAACGGCCCCTTGACGCCAGAATTCAAGCGCCACGTAAAAGAGAACGCGGGCGATATTCGCAACACGATGCAAAACACCTTGAGCGGCCATCCCTGGTTTCCGTCAGACCGCCGCACGAATGATTCGCCACCGGATGAACGCGAACGCCTTTACCAGGAAGCCTGGGAGCGTGGCGGGTTACAGTTCCGCGCGACCTTCCAGGACATTCTGGTTGATAAGCAAGCAAACGAAGTTGTCGCCGATTTCGTCAAGCGCAAAATCGAAGAAACCGTCAAAGACCGGGAGACCGCCCGCAAGCTCACCAATTTTGACCACGCCTATTCAACCAAGCGCCCGATCATCGATACACACTATTTTGAGGCCTATAATCGGGATAATGTCGCGCTCGTTGATGTGCGCGCAGCACCAATTCAGGCAATCACGGCGGATGGCATTCAAACAGCAGACGCTTTCTATCCGCTGGACGTGATCGTGTTTGCGACAGGCTATGACGGCGTCACTGGCCCGCTGCTGCGCCTTGATATCAAAGGCCGCAATGGTGCCGAGCTGAAGGACGTATGGGAGGCCGGCCCTAAAACCTATCTTGGTCTACAGGTCGAAGGTTTCCCCAACCTGTTTACAATCACCGGGCCGCAAAGCCCATCTGTATTGACCAACATGCCAGTCGCGATTGAACAACACGCCGAATGGATCAGTGACTGTATCGCCCATATGCGTGGCAAAGGCTTGGAGCGTATTGAACCACAGCCTGAGGCCGCTGCGGCCTGGGGAGAATCCGTCAACGCCGCCGCTAACGCAACGTTGTTAGTGACAGCGGAAACCTCCTGGTATCTCGGCGCGAATGTTCCGGGCAAACCCAGAGCATTCCTGGCCTATGCAGGCGGGATGACGCGATATCGTAATATTTGCGCAGACGTCGCGGCCAAAAACTACGAAGGCTTCACTCTGGCCTAACAGTGTCCCCCGTAAAATATGAGGCGTCTCAAGTCATGCCCATGCGTTTGGCGATAACTTGCAGCATGATTTCATTGGCCCCACCGCCGATTGCAGCCAGCTTCATGTCTCGGTAGGTCCGGCTAATACGGTTTTCAGCCATGAAGCCCTGACCGCCCCAGAAGCGTAGGCATTCGCTGGGGATCCATTCCGCCAGGCGGCCCATCTTGTATTTCGCCATGGACGCAAGCTTGGTCACATCCTTGCCGTCGATGTAAGCCTGAACGGCAGCGTGGAAGAGCGCCCGCAACGCCTCGACTTCTGTTTGCATCTCCGCCAGGCGAAAGTGAACAAACTGATTGTTCAGAATGGATTTCCCGAAGGCCTCGCGGTCCCGGGTGTATTCAATGGTATCGGCGATCGCATCCTCCAGCAGGCCGATAGACCGGCCCACCACATAAAGCCGTTCTTCCTGGAATTGCTCCATCTGATACCCGAAACCCTTGTTCTCATCTCCGATCAAGTTGCGGGCGGGAATGCGGACATCGTCAAAAAACGTTTGTGCCGTGTCAGAGGAATGCAGCCCAAGCTTTTTCAGCTCATGCCGCGTCACGCCCGGCGCGTCCAACGGCACGACCATCAAAGACTTATTGCGGTGGGGGCCATTGTCCTGGCTAGAATTGACCAACATGCACATCCAATCCGCCTGCATGCCGTTCGTCGTCCACATTTTTGATCCGTTGATGACATAATCATCGCCATCGCGCCGGGCATAGGTTTTCACGTTCGCTACGTCTGAACCCGACCCGACTTCGGACACACCGAGGCAGCCAACCACATCCCCCGCAATCGTTGGTACCAGCCATTCCCGGCGCAATGCGTCAGACCCGTGCTTCGCTAAAGCGGGTGTACACATAGTTGCCTGAATGCCGATTGCACTGGAGACGCCATAGGCCTGAATATGGCCAAGTTCTTCAACGCAGGCGATCTCATAGGAATAATCGAGTGCCAACCCGCCGAATTCCTCCGGCCTGGAAATGCCTAGCAGCCCGGCATCGCCCAAAATCTTCATCACCTTGTGCGCGGGGAAACGGCCCGCCTCCTCCCAAGCGTCCACATGCGGGTTGATGTGTTCTTCGACGATGCGCTGGGTGGTGCGCTTCAGTTCAAGGTGCTCGTGGCTCCACTGCATTAGACGACCCTACTTCGCGACACGGAAATATGGCAGCACCAAATCATCCGTTTCTTGGCCAAAGATGACCTCAACAGCTAGACCAATTTTCAGATCAGCCGGATCGATATCAATTAATTGGCTTTGGATACGGACACCCTCTTCCAATTCAACTGTCGCCAGGATGTAGGGCGTTTCAGCCTTGAACCCGATGTGGAACGGGTGGTGGGCCACGGTCCAGCTATAGACTTCGCCTTTGCCGCTGGCCTCAATCCAATCGACTTCCATTGAATGGCATTCGCCGCACATGGGCCTTGGATAATGCCGGACTGTACGGCAGTCCGAGCAGCGCTGCAGCATAACGCGCCGGTCTTTCAGGCCATCCCAATAGGGCTGTGAATCAATGGAAGGTTCTGGCAGCGGCTTCAAATAAGGTTCGCTCATGATTCAGGACGCCTTCTGCATGATTGCGACAGACCCGTCGCCTAAATCGCCATAGCCGGTGACGAGGCCAATTTCGGCACCGGCCACTTGCGCCGCCCCGCCTTCACCGCGCAGTTGGCGGACCAGTTCATAAACATGGTTCATCCCGGCGATATGCGCCTGAGACAGAAGCCCGCCATGGGTATTGGTCGGCAATTCACCACCAAGCCGGATACGCCCACCCGCAATATAAGCCCCACCTTCGCCCTTCTTGCAGAAGCCGAGGTCTTCCAACTCGCAGATGACCATATACGTGAAGCAGTCATAAATTTGCGCGACATCGATATCGGCATGTTTGACGCCTGCCATCTCAAACGCGCGCGGTGCGGCTTTGGCAAGGCCAAGCGTCATCAGGTCCGGGCGTTGGGTGATGGTGCTGGGGGAGTCTGGATGGCCTTCCGCGACACCAAGAATAGTGACGGGGGCCCGCGAATCCTTCGCCCGGTCTGCCGCGCTAACGATAACCGCCGTGCCGCCATCGCTTTCCAGGCAGCAATCAAACAGGCGGAAGGGATCAGAGATCATGCGGCTGGCGTGGTGGTCCTCCACCGTCATCGGCTTTTTCATAATGGCGTTGTCATTCAGCATTGCATGTTCGCGCATGGTGACGGCGATTTCTGCAAACTGATCTTCATTCGTGCCGTAAAGCTCCATATGGCGCCGGGCCATCGGCGCGTAAAGCTGTGCGGGGGCAATGGCACCGATAGGGTTTTCAAACTCACTGATCTGGCGGAATTGCGGCATGGCAGCGATCCGGTTCGCGACCCGAGAGTCTGATGCTCCACGGCGGCCGAGCACGACCAACACATGGTTACATACACCTGCTGCAATCACCGCAGCGGCGCATTGTATTGCCGCCACAGGGCTGGCCCCACCCATTGGGGTTTGGGCGGAAAATCGCACATCGGTCAAATTCAGACCGGTCATAATCTCTTCGCCAACGGGGCCGAGCGAATAGGGGATGACGCCATCGATGTCATTCGGCTTCAAACCGGCATCAATGATCGCCTTCAGTGAAGCTTCGAGCATGAGGCCGATAGAGCTTTTATCTGCGCTCCTGGAATACTCAGTCTCGCCGATGCCCGTTATGGCCGCTTTGCCGTTTAAACTATCCGCCATGACTTGGCTCCTTCCTTATTCAAAGACGTACTAAATGTACAAAGCCTAACCGCCAAAGGTAGTCTTGGACAGGCGCTCCAACGTATCCGCAAGCTCGACCTGCATGTCGTACATAACCTGACGTACGCTGGTTTCTTCCTTCATCGCGCCAGCAACCTGTCCTGCAGGGAAGGAATAGAGGTCCGCCCGCTCAGCCCGGATGACGCGGGCCGTCGCTTCATTGAACAGGATACCTTGTAGCGGCGAGCCCAGATATTCAGGGGCATCCGGCGCTTCCCATACTTCAGAAAGCTTAGACCGCAGCATGCGCACAGTCTTACCAGTGCGACAGCGGCGGCGCACCGCATCCTCCGTCTCCGCATCGAAATAGGCTTGGCGCTCGAACGGCGTCAGCTCGCTCTCCCGCGTGCCTAGCCATACCGTGCCGCACCACACGCCTTCCGCACCCAGCGGCAATCTGGCTGCCACGCGCGAATCCTCCAGCAGCGATCACCGGGATCTCGCCACCCACGGCGTCAATCACTTGGGGGACCAGCACCAGCGTTGCGATTTCGCCCGTGTGGCCGCCAGCCTCCGTCCCCTGGGCGATAATCACGTCAACGCCCGCCGCCTTATGGCGTGCAGCATGCTTTGGTCGTCCACACATGGCGCCAATGATGATGTCATGGGCACGCAACTTCTCCACCACATCTGGTGGCGGCGCGCCAAGCGCACTTACGACGAAGCGGACCTGGGGGTGGCGCAACGTGACCTCTCACAAACGACGCGCACCATCTGGCGTCATCGCACCCCGGCCTGCAACGATTTCATCATTAATGCGGCCGCGGTCATCGTCCGGCAATTCCGGCACGCCTTCGTCATCCAGCACTTTTTCAATGAAGTACTTGTGCTCATCCGGGATCAGGTCATGCAGATCAATCTTGCCGAAGTAATCTTCCGCTTCCGTGTTGTAATTGCCAGGGATAATCACATCGACGCCGTAGGGACGACCATCCACGTGGGCATCAATCCATACCAGCTCGACCTCTAGCTGTTCCGGGCTGAATGTGGATGCGCCAAGCACGCCATAACCGCCCGCCTTCGTCACCTCCACCACAACATCACGGCAGTGCGAGAACGCGAATATTGGCGTCTCGAATCCAAGCATGTCACGCAAGCTCATGGCATATTTCCTTTTGGAAGCGCAGTGCTGTTCAGATGTTGCACGCAGGCAGGAGGCTGGAAAAGCTGCCCATTTCTGAGCCTTCGACGTAAATAACCCTGCTTGCAAAGGTCACACAAGTTTGTCTAGGCTTTCACGTTGAGGCGGGCTTACCCGTCCAATCCGAACGAACGTCGCACTTCTTTAGCGCTCAACGTTCGACAAAATCGGCCGTGATCCAGCGGCCAAACTGGGAGGAGAAATCCTTAACATGAAGCAAATTTGGAAAGTCGCCTTAACTGGTGCCGCTGCCATGGCACTCACTAGTGGCCCTGCCATCGCTGATAGTCACGCCAAGATAGTCGATGGTCCACGGGTTCACTGGGACTATGCAATCTGGGGTAAGCCTCGGGCCATTACACGTTATCTTGAGAACATGGAAAAGTACCTGCCGGAGAAAACCAACGGCAAGTTTACGTTCCAGCTTCACTGGGGTACACTTTCCAAGCCTCGCGCGGTACTGGACAATCTGAAAGCTGGCTCCTTCCAGATGGGTTCCTTCTGTGCGTCTTACTACCCTGGCAAGCTTTCGGCACACACCGGCATGGACCTTCCGTTCCTGCCGATGAAGGGCCTGAACATGCTGAAAAACGTGACGCATGATTATTATGATCATCCGACGCTGCAGGCCGAAATGACAAAATGGAATGCTCGATTCCACATGTCTTCGCTTTTGCCACTTTATGAAATCGTAGGCAAAGGCGACGTGCCGAAGTCTCTTGATGATTTCAAAGGTATGCGCATTCGCTCCCTCGGCCAGCAGGGCAAGGCGATGGCTAAGCTAGGTGCGGTGCCTACCAGCGTTCCAGCTCCGGAAGTTTATACCTCGCTTGACCGCGGCCTGCTTGATGCAGCCGGTTTTGCTTACTACGCTCATGAGTCGTACCGGACATTCGAACTCGGCAACTGGTTCACTAACGGCTTGGCCGTTGGTTCGATTGCCTG
>Ga0315321_10000250_pt1 | contig 37751 bp, 24 predicted proteins | sample M180m21515metaG_FD_203464 | JGI IMG/M metagenome (GOLD analysis project Ga0315321, IMG submission 203464) | Ammonia-oxidizing marine archaeal communities from Monterey Bay, California, United States - M1 80m 21515 | ecosystem: Environmental > Aquatic > Marine > Intertidal zone | place: USA... | reverse complement strand
TTCTGATCGCGTGGCCGTTGGCTGCCGCTGGCAGGCAACGTCGTCGTCTCGAGTCGGGGCTGGATCTGCTCACGATCGGTTTGGTCTTGTTGCCCGGCCCCTTGGTTGGCTTGATGGTGGTGAGATTTTTTCAGCTACCGGTGGCTGGTTTTTCTACGCTTTACCAACAGACCCTCGTTCCCACCGTCATCGCGCTGCTCTTTCGTGCCGTCCCGGCTGCATATTGGGTCTTGAGAGCGGGGTACCGCGGCTTGGATAATCAGCTGCTCGATACCGCGTTGCTTGATCATTCCTGGGTCAAACGGATGTGGGGTATCGACAGGCCCCTTCTGAAGGGGAGTCTGTGGGGCGCAGGTATCGCTGCCGCGATCGTTGCTTCAGGCGACGTTCCTGCAACCTTGCCAGTGATACCACCTGGAGTCACAACTGTTGGAACCCGTTTATTCGGGCTGCTGCACAGTGGGGCACGCTATCAGGAAGCCGCGCTGGCGATGTGGTATCTGGGGGTTGTGTTGGTGATCTCTTTGTTTTTAGCACGCCGGTTCCGTGCTTTACGTGTTAAAGTGAACTGATAGCCTTCTCTCAAAAAACTCTTTATGCGAACTCAAATGCTGCTTTCAATGCCACGGTTGGTGCTGCTGCTTGCTGGTTGCCTCAGTTTTGTATGCCAAGGCACTCCCTTGCTCGGGGTAGAAACCATCAAATTCCGCACAGCAGATAAAGAACGAACTGCGTCCGGAAAAATTCTGGTCGAGGCTCAGGATGGTGGAGTCATGCTGCAAGCCGATGATGGGCAGATTTGGACGCTACAGCCTGAGAGTATCATTGAACGGCAAAGTGACGATCGGCCCTTCAAACCGATCGATTCGGATCAAATGCAGACACGGCTCAAAGATGAGTTGGGGCCTGGATTTGAGGTCTACCGAACTCAGCATTATGTGATCTTTTTCAACAGCACCGAGGCCTATGCAAAGCAGGTCGGAGCCCTGTTCGAGCAACTTTATCGTTCTTTCTTCATCTTCTGGAAGAATCAGCGGTGGGAACTGCCTGAACCAGAGTTTCCGTTGGTTGCTGTCGTGTTGCGGGATCACGAATCGTTTCTGTCTTACGCCACCAACGATATTGGTGAAACCGCCAAGTCAGTGATCGGTTATTACCATCTTGGAAGTAATCGGATGATAACTTTCAACGTACCGGATTGGGAACGCAATGTCGCCACGATCATTCACGAAGCGACACATCAGCTCGCTTACAACTGTGGAATGCAACGACGCTTTGCGGATAATCCGATGTGGGTCAGCGAAGGGTTGGCGATGTTCTTCGAAGCCCCCGATCGGCGCAATCCAAGAGCCTGGCGGGCTGTTGGTAGTGTCAACCAGGTGAATCTGCGACGCTGGATCCAGTACTTTCCGCGTCGGACCAACGATTCACTTGTTACCCTGCTGTCTGATGACATGCGGTACAGGAATCCCGGTGAGGCAACGGCAGCCTACGCAGAAGGCTGGGCCTTGACGTATTTTTTGATCAAAACAAAACGCAAAGAGTATGTGAAGTATCTGCGATTGTTGAGCGAGGGGAAATTTCTCGCTGAGAAAACGAAACGTCAGCGCATTGATGATTTTGAGGAATGCTTTGACATGACCCTGGAGCAAACCAACCGAGCCTTTCTCAGCTACATGCGCAGGCTTCGTTAGTGAGCATGGCTTCGTTAGTAAGCAGGGCTGCGTCAGGAAGCAGGACTGATCGTCCGCCCTCCTGAGTCACTACTGGTCAGCGTAGACACGAGTGGTGTCTTCTTTTGTGACAGGCACCGAACTGTGGTCGCTCACCACGACTGCCTTCACGATGTGTGTGCCGGCCGCGGTTCCGCGAGCCCGAACGCGATACTTGAATTCCTGTCCGGGTGCCAATTGTGCTTTGGGTTGGAACGCGACGAGTCCATTTCCATCGGTCCCCGCCTCTCCATCGACGCTGATGAGCTCCAAACCTGCTGGCAACTGCATTTGAACGCGAATATTGGTGTCAGGCTTCGATCCACTGTTCTGGACGACGATGTCATAGGTCGTCTCTGCACCAACTTCGATTGGACCCTTGGGGTTGGTGAACGAGAAACTTAGGTCAGCGAAGCCCTCGACGGTCATCTTACGCTCGGTTTGTGCCAAGTCGCTGAGGTCCGCATTTGCATTGATTTTGATGACCTGTTCACCCGCCTCAACAGGCAGCAGCGTGAGGGGGACAACGCCGCTTGCACCCGCAGGCAACTGGGCAAGTGACCAGAAGACAGCGTGGCGGTTCGGATCATACTGTCCCTCAAAGTCAGTGCTCACGAACGTGAATCCTCTTGACAATTGGACTGATATTTCCACGTTGGTGGCCGCCGCAGTTCCCGCATTGGCGACGTTCAGTTCGTACTTCGCTTGGCGTTCAAGGAACCTTCGAGAAGGCCCTTTTAGCGAAACCTGCAGCTGGGGAGCAATCACTTCAATGGCAATGGTCTCTTCGGTTGCCAAGCCGTCATCCCCAACCAAACGAACTGTGTTTTGAATGGTTCCGGCCTTCTCTGCTTTCAGGAACAGAGAGTCGGTACGAACTTCACCTGGCATCAAAGTGCCGATGCTTTGTTTCAGTTGTGGTCCCTCGGGATGCGAAAGCCCAGCGGGAACATCTTCCCAAATCTCAATGTTGGTTGCCTTGCCCGATCCGGTATTCGCTAATTTCAGAGCGATCTCAACTTGCTGTCCGATTAAGACTTGCTTTGGAGCCTGCTGCTCAATTTCAAGCACGGGGCGAGTCGCGATTGTTCGTACTGATGCAGCGGCTTCAAAACTTACCCGTGCGACGCTTCCTAGTTCACCTTCCTGCTCTGGAATCAACTGCAACGTGATCGTACGTTCATCGCCCGCGGGCATGGAACCAAGCTGCCACATCAGCAGATTTCCCTGAATTTGAGGAGCTGGCGAGGCGTCTGCTAAACGCATGCCGGCGGGGATTCGATCGTGTACTTCGACATCCAGAGCTTCGACGGATCCAACGTTGCGGACGTTGATGATAAATGCAGCTTGCTTGCCGACTTTCACCTCAGCAGGTGCACGTTTTTGAATAATGACGCTGGGGGTTTGGGCACCTTCGAGGCGTCGTTCGCCCGGGGCATCGGTGGTCGCGTTAGGGGCCAGTGCCATAGCCGTGTTTGGCCGAACCATGTCAACTGGATTGGTGGGGTAGTCTGCAGTTGGGGTTGGGGCTGATCCAGTTCGGAAGGTTGCCGGTGCAGCCATCGCTGCTGCAGGAACAGGCGAGCCGGCCATAACGCTCGCTCCCGAGGCAGCAACGGAAGTCGCTGCGCTGCCAACGCCAAAAGTCTCACCAGCGAAAGTGGCCGGAGCGGAAGGCATGCCAGGTTGGTTTGGGAAGCCGGTTGGGTCGGTCGGCAGCAAGTTTGAATTCGCAGGAGAAGCCGCATTGCCACTCGCTGCAAATGCTTCCTCGGGTGATGCCGAACGCAGCTGGTTTGGGGCGGGGCCAGAGCCTCTCAGTGTGTTGGTCGGTGCTAGTCCTCCGTTTGCCAGTGGTGGGTCCGCATTCGTCATTGCCGCGGCTTGACCATTCAGGTCGGCGTTTCGGGGGAACACTGCCACGGACGAGGCGTCATTTGGAAACCCTGCGACGGCATCTGTCACGTTGCCCTCCGAAAGGTCAGTGGCTTCCGCACTGCCCGCCGCTTCCGCAGCATCGTTCGTGAAAGTGGATAGATTGGGCTCGGGGAATCCGCCCATGCTGGGAGCGGCCAAAGTCGCTCCGGTGTTGGCGGAATTAGCCAAAGCTGCTGCGGTGACTGCGGCAGCGGTTGGAAGAGACGCTCCGAAGCCAGAAGGAAGGGCGGGTGAGCTTGCGGAAAGTTCTTTTTCGGTGTTCGAAGTTGGGGCGAAGGCTGGGCTTGCCATGCCAGTGGCATCCGATGCGGGTAATGCCAGGTTTGCGGTCGGTTCCGCTGGAAATTCTGATCCGGGAGTCGGGAAAGATCCTGCACCCATTCCAGGAATCTCAGCAGCCAGCGGGGAATCGCCCGCCTGCGGGATCTGGGGCGTGGCGATCACGGTTGGCTCGGAATCACCGACCCTGTTTGCGGGCAGTTCGTTGTATCCTGCCACGGCAACCGCGGGTGCTGCGTCGGTGCTTGGATCGTAATTGACTTGCGTCACAGGAACTGCGGGGTCCGTTGAATCGGTGGTCCCATAGAAGGCCAATGCTTGTTGTTGACTGGCAATTTCACTGTCGGGTTGCGCAAGCCACGCCGGCGATGCACCATTAGCAATCGGGACCGCGGGATTGGGATCGATCGCTGATTCTGCATTCCACGTGTCTGACGCAGCTTGATTGTCTTTTTGCGCAAGCGCAACTGCGTAAGCCACAACGAGGATGGTGCCAGCGCCTGCTGCGAGGCGAACGCCAAAAGATTTCATGGGTCGCATTCCTTCACGTAATACCATGCAATTCCGTATTCGATTGTGTTCAATATCAAAATTGCGGGCCAAAACGGAAGAGCAAACCGTGTGGGATCTTGATTTGCGGCGTTAAAGAGGCCGTCATGAAAAAGATGGGCAGCCGTGAAGGGGCGTGTGGTCACGATTCGTGTCGCGGAAGAACGCAATCCCGCGACAAATCTCGGTAGCTAGCAAAGCATGCCCGGCTATTTTGTTGTTTAGCGCCGATGGAGTAGCGGCAAGGCCGTCGAAGCATGGGCGACAGGCCCTGAAAATGGGCCGACACGTATGATCGAGTTCTTGGCCGTGGAAGGATGCACCCTGTCTTGGCCACGAGTTAACGTCGCTAGCATTGATTAAGGCCCGCTCCAGACGCCAGCATGGAGTAAGAAGCGGGGTGAGGAGTAAGAAGCAGACGTGAGTTGAGGAGACAACGAGTGGCCTAGGTCGACAGTAATCTCGGCGTCAGTACTGTCAGGGTCAGTAATCAGTGGTCGACTGTGATGGATTCGGCATAGGCGAGTTCCCCCGTGCGACCATCGAAGTACTGAAAGATCACTTGGGGGTGCGGGTAGGCGACGAGTCGTTTGCCACCCAGTTGCTTAGGCATGTTGAACACGTTGTTGACTTGCACCACGCAAAAGTGGGGGTACAGACGCTGCAGTCGTGGAAGGTCTGGAAGAATGTAGCTGCTCCAGCGGATATCGCATTCTCGCGGACCGAATTTGAATTTTCCTGTGGCGGGGCGATCACTTTCGTCATTGACGGGAACGTGATTGACGCTGTTATGGGGCCCGCAGCAGAATTCCCAGATATTGTCGGTGACTTTGATGGCAAAGCTGTTGTGAAGGTCGCCCGTCATCACAAACACTTTCTTTCCCAGTTTGTCCCATTCGTTGATCAATATTTCACGTTCATCAAAGAATCCAGTCCATGCTTCTTCTTTATTGGGAGCATCGGCTTCAAACCCACCTGCACCACTGTGAGGAATCATGAACGGGACGGTGGAAATCACAAAGAAAAAGTCCGCGTCACTGTGCTTCATTGATTTCAGCAACCAGTCACGTTGGGGTTTGCCCAACATCGACGCTCCTTTCTTGCCACGATTGCGGACATCATGCATGTCTCGATCGCCACGGGTGTCGACGAGATAGAACTCACAATTTGAAACCCGAAACTTTCCATAGCTTCGTCGCCCGATTGAATAACTGATACTTTCGTCGTCAACTTTGGCAGGCATGTGTACACGAAGATGATGAGCATCAATGACTTCGACAATGTCGTAGACGTAGGAATTCTTGTTTCCCTCATCGTTGTCATATTTCATGTCGTTGACACCGGCCTCGGGTGTACCCCAGTGGACATGTAAATTCAGCATTTCCTGCAAAGGCAGTTTAGTGAAATCGGCGTCGGGATCATGCAGGATATCGCTGCCAGCCTTCATGGCAGCTTTTCCGAAATGAATAGGGTGTTGGTGTTCCATTGGATTGGCCCAGCCAAGGTAGTCGTGCCACGCGTACGTCCCAATGTCGCGAAAAACAGTACGTCTGTGACGCTTTCCCTTTTCACCTGCACCCCAGATGTCATTGACAAGCTCATGGTCATCAAAAGTGAAATAGCTTGGTACGTTGCGATGCCATTTGGCGAGTTCGACACCTCGGCTCAGGTACAACTTGTAGTTCTCCCAGACACCGACGACAGTGGGCATGATCTTGACCGGTAATGGCAGGGCAGTGAGCCCCATGGACAAACGCCACGCTTCGACCGGATAGGTACGCAACTCTTCGTACAACCAGTCACCGTTCATGATGTGAAAGTGGACTTTATCTGCCCAGTCATTGTTAAGATGTTCGTAGGTGGTCGAGCGATGCCCGCCTCCATGCATCGGGTTCTGATTAGCGCAGGATCCAATCTGAAAGCGAAAGTTGAAAAGCCCTTCAGGATTGTATTGTGCATTTCTGGATTCCTTCGCACTGGGGAGAGTGCGGAAGTGGCCGGGCAGACCGTGTGGCAGATCGTTCACAAAAACCTGATAGTGATACAAAGTGTCTGCTTTCAGATCCTCCAAGACAATGATCCCGGTATTGTCGTGTTCGATCGTTGTCAGTTTCGATTCGCTTTGCTGGTCCAAGGTGTCGGCAGATGTTCCGTAGCGAACAAAGAACGCGCCCGGTTCCGAGGTGCGACCCCAGACACGTACCGAGCTTGAGGTGGACATGCCCAGCATGGGGCCATGGGTCAGGCGGATGGGATCACGACGCGACTGTGCCGATGCCTCGGTAACGAAACATGCAAGTAAGCAGACCAACGTCAAGCTTGAGACAGCGACGTCGCGGCGATTCAACAGGCTAGGGATACGGCTGCTGATTGTGTTGCGGATGGCCAATTTCTGAAAGACTTTGTTGAGCACGTGGGGAACCAGTGAACGAGAGAGCGGTTGACTATGAGAGCGGTTGACTATGAGAGCGGTTGACTATGAGAGCGGTTGACTATGAGACGTGGCCACAGTCAAACAGACTGATTCCTCGCGTGGTTGCGGTTGATTCAGCTGTGGATATGACACTTAGATGATAAACAAAATCGACACAGCAGGAGGCTGATGCGGTGGAATCAGTATTTTGTGTTTCCAACGGGCCCCGTTTCAGCTTGGGATGATTTTGGCCTCGGATTTCGGGATGCCCGTTTTCTATCCGCGAGGTTTCGTACCGGGGCCGAGTTACCCGCGACGAGGATCTTTTCTCAATCTGCAGGTTTGGGGATCGTTGTTCGCAATGTTTCCGAGAGTGCTTCGACAGTGGATTGCTGTTGGTCACGGTTTGCGATGTTCAAGTTCTCGTCTGGATCACTGCGATGATCGTAAAGCATGCTACCGAGGGTATGGCCCACTCCGTTGCTCGCTCGGAATTCGCTTAGTCTGAACTGATCTGTTCGAATCGTGTCCCCTGACCGATAGCGGCCAACGGCGTGGGTTTTTCCAGGGAGAGTGGGGTTGTTCAGGAGTGGAACAAAGCTGGTGCCTTGCAGGTGGGTAGGTTTTGCAAGGCCCGTCAGTTCACATACGGAAGGATAGATATCAATCAGTTCCGTCAGAGCGGCAATGCGACCGCCTTGTGGGCTGGAAGAATTTTCACCTGGGACGGATACGATCAGCGGCGTATGCATCGAGGTTTCAAAGCAAGAGTGCTTGTTCCACATGCCATGATCTCCGAGTTGCCAGCCATGGTCGCCGCAGAGAATGATCACGGTGTTATCGGCAAGTCCCGTTTCCTCCAACGCTTCCGTCAGGCGACCAATCTGTTGGTCGATAAAGCTGACGCAGGCGTAGTATCCGTGAATGAGTTTGCGTGCCTGATAGGTCGCAAGGCTGCCTTTGGGGGGAATGGTTGCATAGCTACGAAGTTCTGCTGACTGGTGAACCGCACCCTTGGGAGCTTCGGGCGGCTTGCGATAGTTATCAGGCACTTTGATGGAATCAAAGTCGTACAGGTCCCAATACTTTTGAGGAGCACAGAATGGCAGGTGGGGTTTGAAGAAGCCAACAGCCAAGAAGAATGGGGAGTCAGCGTCCTGTAAGTCTTCGAGGTGTTCGATTGCACGGGTTGCGACTTGGTGATCACGGTATTCTGATTCATTGGCATCGGATGCCTCGTACGGCATGCCACGTACTTTGACACGTTTGGGGTGCTTTTTTCGGTGTTCGGCGATCGCTTTCTTTTCCGCTTTCTTGTTGCGGTAATTGGAAGTCGTGGGACGCCAAGGTTTTTCGCTCCAGCCGGCGACCGAGTCGTCCGGGAAATGAAAAATCTTTCCGAGACTGATGGTTCGATACCCGTTGTTCTTGAAGTGCTGGTTCATGGTGGTGAAGCTAGGTGCATCCTCATCAGCACGCGCTGTATAAGAAACGAAGCGACGGGCATGGGGACGTAGTCCAGACATCATGGAGGCTCGACTGGCACCGCAGGTGGGCACCATGCAGTAGGCCCTTTCGAAAAGGCGTCCACGCTTGGCCAGTTCATCAATGTTGGGGGATTGCATGAACGACTTTCCAAAACAACCCAACTGCGGACGCAAGTCATCGACCATGATGAAAAGCACATTGCGTCTCGGCTGCTTGGCTGAGGAGGGGGGCTCCGGTTTGGGAGTTTCAGGTTCTTGGCAAGTCGAATCAGTATTTTCGAGAGGAGTCTCGTTCGGCGCCTTGGCTGTCTGTGCCATGCCTTGCTTTGTCGCGGAATCGTTGCTCACTGCGTCGGATGAAGCCTGCTGCCCATCGACTGCGGCAGGTTGAGCCGGGGTTGCATGCTGATCGCCAAACAACTCGGGTGCATCCGCGGCATTCGAATCCGACAAGGAACCGGCGGCGAGCAGCAGCAAAATGGCCATGGACAAGGTCCGCGGCGAGAACAAAAGTCGCATCTCATCTCGTTGGATAATAATGGGAGTTGCTCAGTAAAAAGGGGGGCACGGGGTGCTGTTCGAAGCGAGGACCGTCGATTTGGCGCGAATTTCGAAGTCAGGCACGCCGTCGATGGAGGGCCGGGACACTGGATTCTTGAGGTGCGGGAACGCTCGCACAAGCCCTGCCGGCCAGCTCGTAGAATATGCCGGTTTTGTCAATCACGCCAGTTTGCGCTTGTGGAAAAGAGGGATCGTCACAGTGAGAACGCAGAAATTGCCCAGATTACGCACTGTTTGCCGACATTTTTCGTTTCTCCTTGGTCTACCGCTTTCCGGCGAGTATCATATTGAGTGAACGGAAGTCTGTTACGCCCCTGGGGAAACAGTTGCGCTATCGGCAAGTTTAATGCCGATGCCCCTGTTGGAGGCTGAGCAGACCCGCCGCATCCGTTTTTGTGACTCGAGCTAGAAAACGCGTGTTTTTGACTGCTCGATTCGGTACCAAATCATTTGTCATCCGCAGATAGTCAAGCGTATGACGAGGCGAACATTTCTCAAGGAACGTTTACGTGAGCATCCTTTCCCGTCGCTATTTTCTGTCTGCTGTCTCTCTGTCCGTGTTGGCATTGCCTACGGTCGCTCTTGCCGAGCGTCAGGCCGAGGTGAATGCCATACAGGCCGGTCTTTTTGAGGCAATGGATGCTGGCCAAGTTGAGGTCAAAATCATTCCACAGAATGCGACCAAGGCCAATGTCCTGATCCGAAATCTCACAGACAAGCCAGTTGAACTGCGTCTGCCCAAAGCATTCGCCAGCGTACCTGTGCTCGCTCAGGGAATGATGGGTGGCATGGGCGGCATGGGTGGTGGCGGCATGGGCGGCATGGGCGGCGGCGGCATGGGCGGCGGCGGCCAAGCTGGCGGTGGCGGCATGGGCGGTATGGGCGGCGGCGGCATGGGTGGCATGGGCGGCGGCGGCATGGGCGGCATGGGAATGGGCCTGCAGCGTATTGCTCCCGAAAAAATGCAAAAGCTGACCGTCAAAATGGTCTGCCTGGAGCACGGTAAGAAAGATCCAAATCCTCGCATGGCGTACAAAATGGTGCCCATCGAACAATTCACTGACAAAGCTGATGTTCGCGTGCTTTGCGAAGCACTCGGATATGGACAGGTCACTCAGAACACTGCTCAAGCTGCTGCATGGCACATGATGGATGGCATGAGCTGGAATGAACTGGCTGCCAAAAATCGCGTTGAAAGCAAGTACCTCGGTAACATTCGCTGGTTCTCGCCGTTCGAACTTCACACAGCCATGGCCGTAGCAAAAGAAGCCGAGCGGCTTGCGAAAGATAGAGCAAAGAGCAAAGGCAAGGCTACCGGTCAGCCAGAAAAGTCGAGAAGTGATTTCGAGGGCTGATGCACAGCTGCTCAACGAATCAGGCATTCATGCCCAGTGTACCTTGTGTGCACTGGGTTTTTTAATGGTGTCTGCGGTATCGTTCTGCACTGCCAGAACAAGTAGCGAATGATACACTCAGCCAACTGTCCGTAAACTAAAGGCTCCAAAACTACAGGGCTCGCCCGCGATAGGGCTATTGAACGATGCGTTACTTCTCTATTTCAGGAATGTTGATCGGCCTTATCCTTGTCGCCGGTTGTATGCCCAGTCCAAACCTGGGCCGCACCAGTGCAGGTGGATTAGCAGTTGGCGATCAGGCTCCGGCAATTCAGATCCAGCAACTCGTGCATGGACCACCTCTCGACGCCGAGACTGCCAGTGGAGTTCAGGTGATTGAATTTTGGGCAACGTGGTGCGGGCCGTGTTTGTCTGGCATGCCCCACTTGTCTGAGCTGCAAGAGACTTACGGTGATCAAGTCACGATCCTTGGAATTACTTCTGAGGATCTGTCGACGGTGGATGCGTTTCTCGCTTCATCAGCTGGTGATGGTAGGACTTGGGCGGATGTTGTGAAGTACCGTATGGCAATCGATGACAACGACGCGACTGGAGCAGCTTACATGCGCGCTGCTGGTATGAAATCCATCCCAACCGCTTTCATCGTTGGCAGGAATGGAGTGCTTCAGTGGATTGGCCATCCTGCATCCATGGACGGGCCCTTGAGGGCCGTGGTGGAGGGAACGTGGCAGTTGCCAAAAACAAACTGATCGCAGGGCGAGGTGGTCCAAGGTCGCACGAGGACAAGGTCGCACGAGAATTCACAGTCGCCGCGAGTTGATTGATGGGCAGACCTGCGAGCTGGTGGACGGGTAGACCTGTGTGGCACTTGATTTTCGTTCGGTCCGCTTCGTTCTTCATTAGCAAAACGCCGTTTGAACGCGTACGCAGACTTCGCGATGGTTTTGGCCAGTTAGCGTGCGGGAACGGCCGTGAACGTTCCCAGCACCACTGTTGTGAGCGAGCTAGCTAATCTCAGGATTTTGAATTGAGCGAACACCGCCTGGCTAGCGGCATTGGGCTGGACACGGTTTGGCTGTCGTTTCTGGATTTCCATGCTGTGGCGTAGCAGCGTGGCATCGTCACGCGTTCCGCTCGCACCGGTTGGGCAATCTTAACGATTTCGTAGTTTTTTCGCGGTCTGGTACGTGGATGAACCGTTTGCGTGAAAACGGGGTGGGCTGTCTAATCATGGCAGTTTCAATCAGTTGTCTCTCATTCGTTTGTACCCATGCAGCTACCCATCATTTCCGAAACCCAGAAACCGACGTTGCAAGCCAGCGACAAGCAGGCTGAAGGTCAGCGTGGTCGTTACGCAGTGGTCAGTTTGGGGTGCCCTAAAAATTTGGTGGATACCGAACAAATGTTGGGCAGGTTGGATGAAGATGGCTACCAGATGACAGACACGGTGGACGATGCCGATTTTGTGGTCGTCAACACCTGCGGTTTTATCGACTCCGCCCGCGAGGAGTCGCTCGGAGCGATTGACGAGATGCTTGCGTTGAAACGCGAGGGCAAGATCCGCAACGTTGTGGTGACCGGCTGTCTCGCTGAGCGGCAGCAGGGAAAGCTGTTGGAAGCTCGTCCCGAGATTGATGCCATGATCGGCGTCTTCGGTCGCAACGAAATTGTTTCGGTGATAGATCGTTTGCAGTCCGGCGTCGAGGAGCAACAGAAACTCTTTCGCCCAGCTGCGATCCGCCCGCTGTCTGATGCCGTTCGCAGTCCTGTCACGCCGCGCCATTTTGCCTACCTGAAGATCAGCGAGGGGTGTGATCGGCTTTGCACTTTTTGCGCGATCCCAAAAATGCGGGGCAAGCATTACAGTAAGCCGATCGAACAAGTGGTTGAGGAAGCGCAGCGTCTCGGGGATGCCGGGGTTCGTGAGGTGGTCATTGTCGCACAGGATACGACCTATTATGGTCGTGATCTGTACGGCGAGGCGAGGCTCAGCGAGCTGTTGCAGCGGCTGGATGAGATTGAAAGCCTCGATTGGATTCGGCTGATGTATTTCTATCCGATGTACATTGATGATCGCTTGATCGATACGCTTGCCGGAGCCAAGCGGATTTTGCCCTACATTGACATGCCACTGCAGCATGCAAGCGATGCGATGCTGAAGAGGATGTCGAGGAAAACAACGCGAGCGAGTCAGGAGGAAATCTTGGGGAAACTACGTTCCCGAATCGATCGCCTTGTGATGAGAACGACCATGATCACCGGATTTCCGGGTGAAACCGAAGACGATTTCGCACAGCTGGCGGACTTTACCGAACAGCAAAAATTTGAGCATCTCGGCGTGTTCACCTATTCCGTTGAGGAAGATACGCCTGCGGCGAAGCTTCCCAACCGTGTCCCGGCTGAAATTGCCCAGCAACGCCATGACACAATCATGGCAATCCAGCAGCAAATTGCTTTTGAGTGGAATGAGAGTCGAATTGGTACTGTTGAAGACGTCATCATTGACTCGCCGTTGCCCGATCAGGATGGTGTTTGGATTGGTCGCACACGCGGTGAGGCACCCGATATCGATGGGATTGTCTATGTTTCAGGGGTTGATCCTGAGCAGGGAATCGCGGTCGGATCCATGGTGAGGTGCGAGGTAGTTGCAGCAGACGGATATGATTTGATTGCTGCTCCGTTAGCCTAGCCGTTCGACGCCCAGTTGTTTGATGGCCAGTTGTTTGATGGCCAGCTGTTTGATGGCCAGCTGTTGACTGCCTGGCTCGTTGGTGTTGGCAACTTTGGGTTTGGTTGACGCAGGGTGGGTCAATCTGGGGCAAGAACGCATGCTAGGTGAGGGCTGGGTGGCTCGGATTTACCCTGTGACACTAAAATCAATCCGTATCTCAACGTCAGGGACCTTGGCGTGGCGTTGGTTATCGACGAAAACAATGGTTAACACCGGTGAAAACACTGCCAAGGGCGAGTTGAACCATGACTGATGCCAAAAATCCCAGCATTTACAATGTGCCGAACGCCTTAACGAGTGTTCGCTTTGCTCTTGCGATCGCTGTGATGATACTGATTCCCCGAGGTGAGTATCTGATTGGCTTGATCATTTTCATTGTTGCCGCATCCACTGACTGGATGGATGGGTACTGGGCACGAAAGTATGGTCAGGTCACCAAGCTGGGACGAATCTTCGATCCCTTCGTTGACAAAATTATCATCTGTGGAACGTTCATCGCGTTAGTCGAAGTTGAGGAATCGGGGGTCAAGTCGTGGATGGCAACCATTGTTGTCGGGCGCGAATTGTTGGTCACTAGTTTGAGAGGGATGATCGAGGGGTCGGGCGGTGATTTCTCTGCCAGCCAACTCGGTAAATGGAAGATGGTTCTGCAGTGCGGTGCAGTGATTGCAATCCTTGTTACATTACTGAACCCCGGTCATGATGTTCTCGATTGGACGAGCTTTGTGTTTCTCTGGGGAGCAATTGCTTTGACCGTTTTTTCAGGAATTGACTACAGCAGGGCTGCCGCACGCGTGATGCGTGACACCCCCACGCCTGCCGACTCGCAAGGTGAGTGATGGCAGAGTCTCTCTCTCTTGTGCTGAATGCTGTTCTGATTTTCGCTGCGGGCGTCAGTTTGGTCATGTGGGTGCGGACACTGCCTGCCATTCGTCGGCAAGGTGTGCGCGGATTTGCTGACACATGGTTGCCGGTAAAGAGACGGGAATGTCCGTTCTGGGGCGTCGCCGAAATCTTTGTCATGTTCGGGTCGATGCAGGTTTTTGGGCAGTTGCTTCTTCTGTTCGCTCAACAAAAAGGTTGGTACAAGTTACCGGAACCGGGAGAATCCCTTGCTGCGCAAACACCTGAGATGCTGTTTGTTGTGCTCGCGATTTCGGCCTTGGCAAATTGTGTGTCCATCGGCCTCGTTTTGCTTTGGATGTGGAATAAAGAATGGTTCGGTAGCGTCCGCAAGTTTGGGCTGTCGATCAGCCCATCGATGCTGCGGTTGGGGGTCAAAGCAGCCGTGATGCTGCTGCCGCCGGTGCTGGCTGTTGCCGCGCTGGTCAACCTGCTGTTAGCGGAGTACGAGCACGAAGTGCTCAATGTACTACAGCAGTTGGGGTCTCCGCGTGTGTTTGCTGTGCTGTTTTTTGGAACCGCGATCGTGGCTCCCATTGCAGAAGAAATACTGTTTCGTGGCCTGATTCAAGGCGGGTTGCAGCGATTGGCGGGACGCGTTGTTGGAGACGATGAATCGCATGAGAAAGAGCTCGCTTCCAAATCGCAGTCAGCCAACGTTGGTTTCATCGCTGAAGATGCGAACAAGGACGGTCAGGAAACGAGAGGAAATGTACCGCAGGGGAACTGGGAACCTGTTTCCTATTGGCCTGTTTTCGTCGCCAGTGTCATTTTTGCATGCATGCATTTGGGGCAGGGAGCAGCCCCCATTCCGTTATTTCTTCTCTCAGTCGGGCTGGGGTATCTGTATCGTCAGACAGGGTCACTGATCCCCTGCATCGTCGTGCATATGATGCTCAATGGAATGACGCTTTTGGCGGCAATGCTTCAGTGATTTGGCGTGACCCTGACTCCAGGCGGAGTCCGCGCAAACGCGATCGGCTTGGATTGATCAGAGTGGCTGTTTGACTGTGCACCAGAAAATTCCCATTACGGGTGTTGCCGCGAATCCTTTCGAAACTCAAATGGAGTCAATCCCATCCAGCGGCGAAACAGCCGAGTCAGATGAGCTTGGTCATAAAAGCCCGTGTCCAATGCAATGATGCCGATTTGTTTGTTCGTATCAAGCAAGGCCTGACTGGCGTGATGGACTCTTACCCGTTGCAGATATTGTGAGGGTGACATTTGGTAAGTCGATCGAAAGCGTCGATTGAGTTGGCTCGTGGAAAGCGCAGCATGCTGCGCGACCTGCTGAATTTCAATCGGTTCCGGATAGTGGCGATTGATAAATTCCGTAGCGATTTGAACGGGGTCGGGTGAGACTGATTCAGTCAGTTCTTGGACAAGCGGGTACATCACCCCGGCGATCCCAATGATGGTTCCTTCCTTCGAACGCAGGGGCACTTTGCTTGACACAAACGAGGCAAGTCTGCCGCGTTGACCGGGCACAAGCCAGACTTGATTTTGGATCTCCTGTCCAGAATCAATCACCTTTCGGTCTTCAAGTTGATATTTGCGTCCCCAGAAAGCAGGATGGATTTCGAGATCCGTTTTACCCAGCAGTTCCCCTTCGTTTTTAGCGCCACGCAAACGCACCAAGGACGCATTCATAGCGGTAAAGCGGCCCTGTGTATCTTTCAGATAAAGAAACACATTGGGAAGGAAGTCAAATAGACGGACGACCTGACTTGCATCGCCGATGGAGGACAAGAATTGTGTGCGTAGTGTTTGTGTAATGTTGCGCATGCGTGTTTTGTACAAAAGATTGCACGTTTGCTGCAATCGGCGTGTGGCTTTATCTGGTAAAATCAGAGTAACGATCCGTCAGTGCCGTTGTTGCTTGACTGCTCGTTGGTGCTGGTCAGACGACTGGAGTTAGCCCGCCTGTTTTTCCTGCCGCCGTTACGGTTGAATCCACTGCTTTTCGGGATGACTTCATGCTGAATCTGACATCAAAGGCTTCGTCGCATACGTGCACCGGAGTCACACGACGTGATTTCCTGCAAGTTGGCACTTTGGGAGCGATTGGACTGGGACTGCCTCAGTACTTGGCTGCCTCTGAACAGGGGCATGTCGATCCTGGCAAAGATAAACGTTCCTGCATCATGATCTTCAACCTTGGTGCACCAAGTCAGTTGGACACGTTCGACATGAAGCCCGAGGCACCTTCTGAGGTACGAGGGCCTTTCAAAGCGATCTCGACTCGAGGCGACTTCCAGGTTTCTGAAATCTTGCCAAGGCATGCTGAAATTGCAGATAAGTTTTCGGTCATCCGATCCTGTTATCACACGGCCGCCGCGGTCCACGATGCGGGTTGGCAAATGTTGCAGACTGGGCGACAGTTCACGGGGGGAGTGAATTATCCGCATGCTGGAGCAGTGTTGCAGTACATGCGAGGACGTCGTAGTGACCTGCCTGCACACGTGGTCTTGCCAGAAACGATGGGACGTGGCGGTGGGAATCTCCCGAATGGTCAGGCGGGTGGCTTTCTAGGGAAAGCTTATGATCCCTTTGCATTGATGGCAGATCCCAGTAAGGAAAATTTCAAAGTGCCTGATCTCCTGCCCCCTTCAACTCTGGGTGATGTGCGGATTGATCGTCGCCGGCGTATGCGTGGTGCGATCGAAGGGAAGCTCGAAGAACTGGAAGGAACCGAGTCTGCCAAAATGTTGGACAAGAACTTTGAGTCGGCTTATCGACTGATGAGTAGTGCCCAGGCCCGCGAGGCGTTTGATCTCAGTAAAGAGCCAAAGAAGACGAGGGAACGTTATGGGATGCATCGATTTGGGCAGTGCTGTCTTTTGGCTCGGCGATTGGTTGAGGCAGGGGTTCGCTTTGTCACAATCAATACCTTCCTGACCGTTTTCAATGAAATCACATGGGACATTCATGGCAGTAAACCATTCACAACCATTGAGGGCATGAAAAATATCGTCGCTCCGATGTACGACCAAGCGTACAGTGCGTTGATTTCTGACTTGCATGAACGCGGCTTATTGGATGATACGATGGTTTGTGGTCTTGCCGAGTTTGGTCGCACGCCCAAGGTGAATCCCGCTGGCGGGCGAGATCATTGGCCGCAATGCTTTTCATGCACCTTCGCTGGTGGTGGCGTGCAAGGCGGGCGAGCGATTGGGGCAAGTGACCCCATCGGTGCTGTCCCCGCCGACCGTCCCACCAATCCAGGGGAAATCATCGCGACGATTTTCAAGAGTCTGGGACTTGATCTGCATGCTGAAATGCCGGGTCCCGGCGGACGTCCTTTCCCGCTGGTCGATTTCGGAGTGCGGGAAGTCAGGGAACTATTTTCGTGAATACCAATATCAAGTCGTTGCTCAGTTTTTTGGGCACTTGGCCGTGGCTCAGGAAAACAAACGCTCCGGATTGTTCGTTCATCCCACGATTGGATGAGCTGGGATTTTTTTTTACTCACTCGATGCCATGATTCATGTGTGCTCAATCGGGCAACATGAACTCATTTACTCCGTTTCGCGTTAACGACTGCACATGTTTGTTCAACAATCACGATTTATCTGGCTGTCCATGAGCCTGGCGTTTTGCATGCTTGCCATGACTGTACCGGTCAGCGTTGCCAGCGAGGGGATCCGCTTACTGCCAACAGAGTTTTTACTCGCAGGGCCGGAGAATATTCAGCGGCTCACCGTGGTAAATCTTGTCGACGGGAAGTTGGCCGGAATGGTTGAGGAGGCGGATTTGCAGTACAGCGTGTCTGATCCGAGGATCGTGGTGATTAAACAGGGTGTGGCTCATGGGCTGGCAAACGGAATTGCTGAAATACGGGTAGAGACGGTCAATGGGAGCGTTGCCATTGCTCAAGTTCGTGTTTCAAACGCTGAGAAACAGGTGCAGTGGAGTTTTCGAAACCATGTGCAAAGTGTGCTTGCCAAGAGCGGGTGTAACATGGGCGCATGTCATGGGGCGTTAGCGGGCAAAGGGGGGTTCAAGCTTTCGCTGCGTGGCTACGACACCGATGCTGATTACATCTCTATCACGCAGAAAGCACGCGGTCGGCGTATTGAATTGTCAGATCCAGGCCGCAGTTTGTTGCTGGCCAAGCCAACCGCTGCGCTGCCGCATAAGGGCGGTTTGAAACTGGCGGTGGCTTCGCGTGATTATCAGGTATTGGCTGATTGGATTGCAGCGGGTGCTAAGGCTCCGGCCGATGATGACGCAAAGCTTGAACGCATATCGGTTACTCCTGACTCAGCGCTACTACGACCGGGTGATCACTTTCAGATCCTCGTCAATGCACACTACAGTGATGGAGAAACGGTGGATGTGACGCACTGGGCACAGTTCTCAGCAACTGATGAGGCGATCGCAACTGTTGATAAATCAGGAATGCTGAAGGTGCAGGGCAGTGGAGAGGCGGCAGTATTGGTTTGGTTTGGCAGCAAGGTGGCTCTGGCGCGGATGACAGTGCCGTATCCAAACCAGGTACCTGCGGACGTTTATCAAAACGCAGGGCGGCGTAACTTCATTGATGAACTCAATCTGCAGCAACTGCAAACGCTTCACTTGCGTCCTTCTCCACTGTGCGATGACCTGACGTTCTTGCGGCGCGCAACGCTCGATACGGTAGGTAGACTGCCAATGCTTGAGGAACGCGACTCGTTTCTTGCTGCCAATGAGAAGACAAGGCGGGATGAACTGGTTGAACGCTTGCTGTCTGGCGAAGACTTCATTGCTTACTGGACTTACCGTTGGTCCGACATGTTGCTGATCAACGGCACTCGCCTGCGTCCCGTGGCAGTCAAAGCCTATTATCAATGGGTCGAAAATGCGGTTCGAAAGAACCAGCCTTGGGATCAAATGGTGCGTGAAATTCTCACGGCAACTGGTAATAGTGATCAGAATGGAGCCACCAACTTTTATGCTCTGCATCAAGCACCCGAAGACATGACAGAGAACGCGTGCCAAGCTTTCCTGGGATTGTCCATTGGATGCGCAAAATGCCACAATCACCCTCTGGAAAAGTGGACGAATGACCAATACTACGCGATGGCAAATCTGTTCTCTCGCGTTCGCGCAAAGGGCTGGGGTGGAGATGGGCGTAATGGAGATGGCATCCGAACGCTTTTTGTTGCGAACTCCGGCGAATTAATCCAACCCAATCTCGGTCGCCCGCAGCAACCAGCACCCCTGGATTCACAGCCACTGGAGTTTGACGATCCAAGCGATCGCCGAATTGCGTTGGCAAATTGGATGACAAAACCTGAAAATCCGTATTTTGCGAGGGCGATTGCCAATCGCGTCTGGGCTAACTTTTTCGGAAGGGGGCTTGTTGAACAGGTGGATGATCTGAGACTCAGCAATCCAGCGTCCAATGAAGACTTGCTGGATGCCGCAGCAAAGCATGTGATTGACTCAGGCTTTGATCTCAAAGAATTGATGCGAGCTATTTTGCAAAGCAACACCTATCAACGCAGCAGTCTGCCATTGGCTGATAATCGTGATGAGTTCAAGTATCTCAGCCGATATTACCCCCGTCGATTGATGGCGGAGGTGTTGTTGGATGGGATCGATCAGGTATTGCAAACATCAACCGCATTTACTGAGTTGGCGTTTCCAGGGGCTGATAAACAGAAAACGGATTTTTATAAAACTGGCACGCGAGCGATCCAGCTTTATGATGCATCCGTCAACTCATACTTTTTGAAAACGTTTGGTCGTAATCCACGCGAGATTACATGCGAATGTGAACGTAGTGGAGAGCCCAGTCTGGTCCAGGTGTTGCATTTATCCAATGGAGAAACACTGAATCCCAAATTGGCGGACCAGAAGAACCGCATTGCGATGTTAATCGAAGCGAAGGAGTCAGATGCTGCGATTGTGCAGAAGTTATTTGCTGCGGCATTATCGCGGGAAGCAACCGAATCTGAACTGGGCAAGTTGTTGGAAATTCGCAGCGAATACGGCAAAGACCGGGCCACCGCACTGCAGGATATTGCGTGGAGCATACTTACCAGTTCCGAATTCACTTTCAATCATTGAGCACGCTGCCAGGCGTTGAGGCCTCTCTGTTCGTTATCTCACATGAATCAGTTCAATATGCGTTTTCTTGTCCATTGCCTGTTGTCCACGTTTGTGGTTGTTACCAGTCAGGCTGCCGAGAAGGTCGATTACGTGAAAGATGTCGTGCCGATCTTGCGGGCGCATTGTGTCGCCTGTCATACAGCGGACGATGCGGAAGGCGGCCTTGTGATGGAATCTCATGCTGCTTTGATGAGAGGGGGAGTCTCCGGTCTGGTGGTCACCGCCGGGGAAGCCAACAGCAGTCGCATGATCCTGCGAATCAACGGTAAGGCAGAGCCACGCATGCCTCCAGAAGGCGAGGAACCGTTGAATGAAACGCAGATCGCCACCTTGGCAAAATGGGTAGAGCAGGGGGCAACTGGGCCCGATGGGAGTGTGCCTGTGATGCTCCATCTCAACGTGCCGTCGATTAAAACTCAATCAGATGTCTTGTTGCCTCTGAGTGCTGTCGCGGTCTCTTTGCAGGGATCGGTGACTGCTGTGGGCCGCACGGGACTTGTGCAAATCAAGGACCCAAATGGCAAGTTGCTTCGCGAGCTAACAACGCAGGATTCTGGAATTGAAAAAGTCAACTCACTGCAGTTCAGTTCTGCGGGCGATCGTCTGGTAGTGGCATCGGGTGTTGCAGGCGCCTATGGAATGGCATTTGTGTTTTCCACTCAGACAGGTGAACTGTTGCATGAGTTGGGTGGGCATCGCGATGTCCTGTATGCGGCAACGTTTTCACCCGATGGGAAAATGATTGCCACGGCGGGCTACGATCGCGTAATTAAATTGTGGGATAGTCGGTCGGGTGAAGCTTTACGGTCAATGGTGGGGCACAATGGCGCGATCTATGATCTTGCTTTCTCCCCTGACGGGAAAGTGCTCATTAGCGGGTGTGCAGACGAAACGGTGAAGCTGTGGAGTGTTGCTACGGGAAAACGACTCAATACGCTGGGACAGCCCGAGGGTGAAGTTTTAGCAATTGATGTCAGTGGTGACGGTAAATTTATCATAGCGGGGAGTTCAGATAATCGTTTGCGCGTCTGGATGTTGAATGAGTCTGGACAGACTCAAACCAATCCCATTTTTGTTACACGGTCGGTTTCGGATAGTCCACTGCTTAAGTTGCAAGCGGATGCGGACGGCAAACGCTTGCTCGGGTTGACTGAGAAGGGTGATCTGTTGGTCATCGATACCGATTCATGGAACACGGTGTTGACCCTCGACCGTTTGTCGAATCGACGGACTGATTTTGCGGTGACACCTGATGGAAATTCGGTGCTGGTTACCTTGGCCAACGGCGAGTTGATGAAACAGTCGATAGGGGAGGTTCGTCGGACAGAGAAAGAGTGGTCGCCTGCACGAAAGCCACGCTATCTCGAATTGATTGAATCCGTTGAAGTCAAGGAAAGCGAGCTTCGGAATGGTGATCACCAAAATCAAAATGGAGTGCTGCAAGTTCAAGGCGGCGCGGTGATCGCGGGCACGATAAGCCAGCGTGGTGAGTTCGATGCCTACCAGTGGCTAGCCAAACAAGGTGAAGTGTGGGCGATCGATGCGGATGCCGGTGATGGAAGTCAGATTGATCCGTTTGTTTCAATTGTTGACGCGGAGGATCGACCCGTGCTGCGGGTGCGTCTGCAAGCCATTCGTGATTCGTACTTCACGTTTCGCGGCAAAGACAGCAAGCAGATTGGTGACTTTCGTCTTTTCAATTGGCAAAATATGCACCTGAACGATTTCTTGTACGCTGCGGGTGAGGTGACTCGTTTGTGGATGTATCCACGAGGTCCAGACTCAGGTTACAACGTCTATCCTAACGAAGGTGAGCGATGGACCTACTTTGGCACGTCGCACACAACGCATGCGCTTGGGGAACCCGCGTATGTAGTACGCCCGATCGCCAGCGATGGAGTGCATGTGGCAAATGGATTACCCGTGTTTGAGGTGTATTATGAAAACGATGATGATCCAACGCGTCTTGCGGGAAAGAATAGTCGTTTGATTTTTACGGTTCCCGAGGATGGAGTTTACACCGTGAGAGTGTCAGACACTCGTGGAGATGGCGGTGATGGGTATGGCTACCAACTGGTGATTCGCCCGGCGCGGCCAGCTTTCAGAGCATCCGTGGAAAAGCCCAAACCTGATATTCGCAAAGGGGCTGGCAGAGAGGTGGTCGTTCGTGTCGACCGCTACGATGACTTTGATGGGCCAGTGACTTTTGAGTTGCAGGATCTACCAAAATCACTCGTTTCAAGTTTTCCTGTGACGATCGAACGTGGGCAGCGTTACGCCGTCGGCACGATTTGGGCGGCTGAAGCAGCCGAACCATGGCAGGGTGACGTGTCTCCCAAGCTCGTTGCTAGTGCAAACGTGTTGGGTGTAGTGACCGTGCAAGAGGTGGGTGATTTGGGAGTTCTGAAATTGGGGGATCAACCAAGTGTCGTTCCCTCGATTCAACCCGTTGAGGGAGAGTTTGGTGTTTCTGAGGGGTGGACATTGCAGGTGCGGCGAGGGCAAAGCGTGGCAGCACGCGTTGTCGTTCGCCGTAAAGAAGGCTTCACTGGTCAGGTGAGTTTTGGCAAAGAGAACGCCGGCAGAAATGCAACACACGGGGTCTATGTGGATAACATCGGACTCAATGGTTTGTTAGTTCGGCAAGGAGAGAATGAAAGGGGCTTTGTGTTGAGGGCTGATCCTATCGCAGAGCTTGGCAAACGCGCGTTTTTTCTGCGTGCTGAAGTGGACGGTAACGTCACTACGTTTCCAATCACGGTCGAAGTCCAACCCTAACTTGCTCGGTTACCCATATTCAGACTGCTGAACGTTGGGGGGCACACGCGTTTCGGACACTCTTTGCAACACTTGCTGAGTTACAAACCGAGGATCACCGTGAGCGCATGAAAAACGCCCACGTTGTTCGCAGGCGTTGTTCGTAGATCATCGAGGTCGTAGGCTCAGGCAGTGACAATGTTCACACGGCGGCCCTTGCGATCGAACATGACGTTGCCGTCGACCAATGCGTAAAGCGTGTAGTCATTACCCTGGCCCACACCGGTGCCGGCATGATACTTGGTGCCAACTTGGCGGATAATGATGTTTCCAGCTCGGACAGCTTCGCCACCAAACTTTTTGACGCCACGGCGTTGGGCATTGGAGTCACGTCCGTTACGGCTCGAACCCTGCCCCTTCTTATGTGCCATTTTTCCTTACCTGCGATCAGAGATTTCCTGAGAACTGCTTAATTTTGCAGCAATCTAGCCGGAAACGGGGAATTCCTCAAGAGGCAAACTGCTTCGGGATCCACGCTGAGGGGCCACTTTTCATGACTTATTCGATGTTTTGTCGTCAATCGTGGAGTTTTGGTCCCAAAAACTACCATGCCCAGAAGGCTGCGTGACTTTGGTAATACGGCGTTGGAACGTTGCTCTGGGCCTTTTCATGGGAGACGCGAGCGATCGGCTGAGCCTCGATGCGACACAGTGAAGCCGGTTGAATCTTATTTTTCATTCGAGATTTCAGGGGGAAGTTGCTCGTCAAGATGCAGCGGAATCGGGCTGCTCAAACTTTTCCCGTGTGGCTTCAAACTCAGGATTGCCGGGCTCCGCTTCGATTGCCGCCTTGATGTATGTCTTTGCTTTTTGCAGTTCACCCAAGTCAAAATGAGCCTCGGCGGCCTCATAGTTCGCGCGAGCGTCGGTCGCGTCCAGCTTCAGTAATCGAACAAGGAGTTTGATCGCATCGGCTGGCCGTCCGTCTTTTCGGAGGCAATAGGCGAGCAGGATCATTGTGGCGGTGTCATCCGGATATGCATTGATCACATTCTCTAGCGAAGATATCGCGACCTCGTATTGATCAGTTGCAGAGTACAGGAGACCAAGGTCGTAGTAGGCGCGTGCCATGTGTTCTTCATTGTCAGTGATCAATGCTGCGATCAGGTACGGCTCTGCTTGTTCAGTCATCCCCGACTCCAGCAGCAGTTCACCGTAGGGCAGGTGGGCCCGTGAATAGTCATCAATTTCGAATAGCCTTCTGTACTCAGAGTGGGCTTCAGCGTAACGCTTCTGGTTATTCAAGCTGTCGGCCAGCAGAAACCGGCTCTCTAAATCGTCAGGAGAGATGGCAAGCGAACGCTCTGCAGAAACGATTGCTTCCTGAAATTTTCCACCCCAGTGATTTACTTTGGCAAGATTGCGAAATGCGATTGCAGTCTCTTGATAGTCGATCGATAAATCGACACGTTCTTGAACTTCTTCCATGAGCGCGTCGGAGGGAAGCTTTCCATCGACCAGTCCATTCGAAATCAGTGCATCCACAATCCACTTTCCTAAAGAGCGGTGTATTTCAAGAGTTGGGTGTACGTGGTCAAGGAAATAGTCATCACCGAAGCAAGCGTGGCCGTTTTCGTCCATGCTGAATTGACGCAGCAGATTCTCCGCGTCTACCAATGGAACATCAGCCTGAGTAGCGACTGAACGTAGCGTTTCACGTAAAGGTGTGATCGCGCGCAAGGAACAAATGTCCTCATCCAATGCGCGTTCAAAAGCCTGTTCTGCTTCAGTCCATTCTTCACGGGCGAAGAGAATCTGCCCCAATAGATACTGTGTGTCAGCCGAGGTTGGTGATGTTGCCAGTATCGTGTGGACTGTTGCGAGGGCCTCGTCTAATTGCCCCAATCGGAAGAAGTTTCTCGCTTCCTCGAGTTGCAGGGCCAACGCTGTGACGTCCGTGTCCTCATCGAACAGAGACTTGAATGGGCTGGTGCCCCGTAGATTGGAAACAGGTGTGACAAACGCTATGTTCGCACCGGCGGAGCGGGCGATTGAGATCATACGCTGTAGGTTAATACCATATTCACTAATTACTTCTGCACGCCATTCTTTGTCTCGCTCATATTGTATGGGGCCAACAGAGTGGTTGAGCATTTCATCAACTTCGCTTGGGAAAGCTGCGGCACGCTCGGGAAGTGCCTTTGATTCCTCTTCTTCCCGGGTAAGTGCTGCTGAGCGGATGCGGTCAGAAAGCTGTTGGACAACTGATCCTGTTCGCGTGCCTTGCAGGACCGCACTGAAGTCATTCAGCCACGATTGGTTTTTGAACATGCGGGCATAGGTTCGACGCTCAAGAAACTCGTTCTGTGCGGAATAGACAATGAACAGGTCTGGTTCATATTGCGCGAGCTCTTGCATGACCGCCGCGACACGATAACTTGCATAGCTGACGCCCCCCGCGTTGATCACCTCCCATTCAACATCGGGTTGTACTGCCGTAAGTAATTCCCGCACCCAGCGTACATAGGATGCTGAGTCCGAAAATGGCCTGCCAAACGTTGTCGACCCGCCAACACAGAAAACACGTTTCGTCCCCGACGCCTTTTTCCAGGGAAAAGACTGGATGTTAAACCAGCTTTCTTTGTTGGCGGCCGTGGTCAGTATTTGCTCGCCGTCGGCGTTGGTTGACGAAGCCAACAATGGGATCTGATTGGAGAATCCCGCGCTGGGGTCGTGGTTGCTGGCTATCGTCGACACGCCCAGCAGCGTGAGAATGAGCTCCAACACAAAAAAGAAAAATAATGTAATGGCGGTGCCAAACAGTAATTTCTTCTTCCAGTTGAGGCTGGATTTGGAGGAAGATTTTCGATTTGGCATGTGTCGTGAAGTTTGGTGTTTGATTCGGAGAGATCTGCACGGTGGTGCCGTCTTCGATGAACCTGTTCTGTTCACCGCACAAGATCTATTTTGGTACAGGCGTTTTTTCGACGAGTCGGTAGACGCTTGGCGCTTCAAAAATCGCGGTTCCACCCCTCGACACAAACTCGAGTATTTCACGATTGCTTTCTCGATTTGCCGTGACGTTGCCTAGCAGGTCTCCATTGAAAAAGACAAACCACTGAGCATTATGAAGTTCTACTGCGAGTTGTGCGTAATTGGGTGTCCCTTCGAGGGTCTTTATCTGAACGGCGGCACTCACTGGCACTTCATGGGACAGGCGGTGGAATTCACCGTCTCGTCCAGTGCTGACGCCGAATGAGGCTGAATCGCGATTGTAACGCAGGACGTAGCGTTCGCAATCGTCAAGTGATGAGTTCGCAAACCCAAAATGAAGTTCAGTTTGTGATGCTGAAATCAGATCGACGCCGACTCGGCAGCCAAACCCGAACCCGTTTTCCGCGTTTGGATTCGGAGGAATGGGTAAGGGGCGGGCGATCGAACCCTCGCCGGAAAGCACTGCTCCACCTTCACTGTCGTTGGCGGCCAGCCAGAGCCCTACGGGCGACTGAAATCCTATCAGCGTTTTACCGTCGAATAATGCCTGTTCCCATCCATCAGGTACCAAACTTGGGTTCACGGGAACCCGCAGAAAACTGGGTGGATTGATCATGATGGTCAACAGCACGGCTGCAATCATGACCACGCCAACGGCACGCACTACCTTCATGTGGTTGGTGATCCATTCCCAAACGCTTGGGTTCTGCGTCGTTTTCGCTGGTATTCTTGTGTGGGTTCGGCGGCTCCATCCCGTGTGGCGGGTGCTGGCGGATGAGATCAGCTGTAGAAGTTCATCAATCCTGTCAACGAGTTCGGGGTAATCGCCAATTCGCTTCTCGGGTGCGTGCTGCGTCAGATCGATAATCAGATCAACAATGGCTGGGTCCAACGTTTTGGGTAGCAGCTCCAGACGTGGCGGTGTTCCACTTGCTTTGGTAGAGAAAAGCGCGTTGATCTTACCTGATGCATAAGGTGTTTCGCCTGCCAGCATTTGGAACAGGGTCGCCCCCAAAGCGTAGATGTCCGCTCGGTGATCGACCGGGTCTCCGGAAAGCTGTTCAGGCGCGCTGTACATAGGAGTGCCCATCGCCACGCCTACGAGCGTCAGATGGGTTTGGTCGTCATCATCTTCGTCTTTGGCATTAAGTTGGGCCAAGCCAAAGTCAGCAATTTTTACGAGTGGGATACCTGCCGGAAGATCAAAGCCCGCCGGAGCTTCGGTGAGAATCAGGTTTCCCGGTTTGATGTCCCGGTGAATGATCTCATGGGACTTGGCGTGAGCCAAACCCATCGCTGTTTGGCGAAGGATCCAGAGGCTGGTTTGCGCATCAAGGGCACCTGATTCAAGCTTCTGCCGCAAGTCTTGGCCTTCAACCAATTCCATGACCAGATACAGGCGTTCATTGTGACATCCCGAGTCATAGGCGCGAACAATATTCGGGTGTTTTAGACGCCCAATTGCCGTTCCCTCCTGCTCGAATCTTGCGATCACATTCTGCAGTGTGACGCGCGACTCGATAATCGACTTGATGGCGACATCTCGTTGCAACCGAGGCTGGTAGGCACGGTAGACGATCCCCAAAGCCCCATGTCCAAGTACATTCTTTAGCCTGTAGCCGGGCGCCAAGTCCTCAGGTGAGGTAAAAGCTTCAACAATCTCAATTTCAACCGGTGTCAGCATGCCGGTTTGTAATGCAGCTTCCGACGAATCCAAAGATCTGGAATGAGCGAATTTATGCAGCGCAAATGCGTCTTCAGCGCTCAGCAGGGATTGATTCTGGGCCACTGTGAGGAAAGCGTCGTCAGCAGGAGGTGGAGTTTCAGGATGCATGAAATCTGGCATGGCACTGACGACAGTGGAACAGCTGGTCAACTATCGGACTTTACCTCGCTGTGAAGGGAACCGAAGCAGAATTTGCGTGCCCACCCTGACCCGAGACGTATTTCAAGTGGGTGTAAGTGAGGGTACTGGTCAGGATAGCACGAAAACCGGGACTGCAGGACCCAGACCAGCAAAGGACGACTGTAGCCACCGTCTTGGGTGAGTGAGGCGAACTGTGCGGGTGCTTAGCATTTAACCGATCAATGCGGTTAAAACGAAGTTGTTCCAAGGATGACAGACGCAGTTGCTGTGATCGCTGCCACGTGTTCACGGTGTCTTGGCGCGAATGGCTCAGAGCAGAAGTTGCATTCAATGGTTTACCGGGTGAGGGAGTCACTCTGGTCAATTGGGTGATGCCAAAATCATCCATTTTCCATCTGGCGAGAAACAGATGCTCGTCCATGGCATGGATGTATTGATTTCGGGGACAAGCCTGGGACTGGAAACGCCATCCACATCGAGTTGGAAAATTAGTTCGCGGTGGTGCGCTGGCGAGTACATATTGAAAAGCAGTCGCTTTCCATCGGGTGACCAGGCCAGGTCTTCGCCCATGGACTCGTTGGTTGAAAATCGCTTTCGCACCCCGGCAGGTCCGGTGATGGATAAGATCCCAATCTCCTGATGCGTTTCTGTTTTGCCTCGGAACGCCAGTTGTCGGCTATCAGGTGACCACGACATGTTCCAGTAAATGTACTGGTAGTGGTGTGCTCCTTTGGCGAGTGCTGTGGTTATTTTACCGGATGCAACGTCGTACAGCCGGATGCTGTTGTCATTGGTGTACGCGATGGTCGTTCCATCCGGTGACCACTGTGCCGACCAGCCATCATCAATTCTTTTGTGAGCGGTGCCATCCGTGTTCATAATCCAAATGCTTGCCCCCTGTTCATAACGGCAGCAAACAAACCGTGATCCTTTGCCGGACCAGGACGGCATCTGCCCTTTGCAGACATCCCGAACATCATCACCGTTTGCTTTCATTAACATGATCTGGGTGAGATTGCTGCGGTCGGGTGGTGAAGCATCAAACAAAACCCAAGTACCATCCGGGGCAATGGAGGGTGAGCTGACCACGGGGAATTTTTCGTTGCGGTAGATTTCTTCCGTATGCTCTCCATTGACTGATACACGGTAGAGTGAATGGAGTTTATAGGGCTCGAAATCAAACTCCGAGGCATCCAGCTTATTGTTGCCGTCACGATCGAGACGATGAAAGTAGTATCGTCGCTGAAGTTGGAAAAGGTCACGCGTGTGAAATTTGAATTCCTTGTACGAGAGCAGTCCGTCGCGGTCGATATCCTTGGGCCGCATTTCCCAAGGGTAGTTGAAATTGGCTAACATTGAGACGCGATATTCGGTAAGCGAAAGTTGCTCATCGCCGTCGTCATCAAACGCTTTGATATTGGATGCTACCAGGTGCTTTCGAGGACTGCGAATTGCCGCTTGAGCTTCCGCTTGGCTGAGCAATTGGTCGTCATCGGTATCAGCTTTTTCGAACCATTGGATTGGTTGTCGAAGGTAAGGCCCTTTCTGTCTTGCGAACTCGGAAAGATTAACCGCACCATTGCTGTCGATGTCAAAGGACTCGAAGTCCTGCTCATCCGTTTCGCTGTTCCACCATGTGTCGACAAACTCACTCTTGGTCAGCACATCATCTTTATTGACATCGCACCGCAGGAAGTTGGCAAAGTCCACAACCCCGCCATTCTCGGTACGGAGTAGGTCACCTGTGATCCAGCGGATACCAAGCTGGGTTTCCAGGAAGCGAACCGCTTCCTCCCGTGAAATTTTACGATTGCCATCACCATCGGCATGAAGAATCAATCCACGGTCCAAGCGACGTTGGCCATCGGGTGATATTGATGCGTTGTAATTGATCGTAAACGTGGTGCTGTCGACAGTTTCTTCGGGACGATACTGCCAACCATCGTAGGATTCATCCATTGCCTCAATGGCTCGTTGGAGAATCCGTTGAAATGGGTCGGCCCCAGATAAAGCTTGATCTTCCAGTACACCGTTGTCTGGTTCAACCGAAAATTCCTGCGGGGTGACGAGCCCATCTCCCGATGTATCTAGTTCCTCAAAAGTGCCCAATTCCTGAGTTGATTTTTCAATGGCGATCCGCAGCTCATCGCGGGACAGCGCGCCACTGTTGTCGGTATCGTATTGAGTAAATTCGCGAGTGGAAGACGCTTGCCCTTTCTGTGGGTTGGGCGTCGATGTTGCTGCTTCTGGCGGCGTTGGTGGGGACTGTGATGAAGCTGGGGTGGGAAGTGCCCAAGCCAATGCTAATAACAAAAGCAGAGGCGCTCGGCAGGATGCAACAGTTAGGTGGCGGGCAACTGGCGGCCCCGCCATCTCAACGATGACACAGGCCAGTTGGCGACACTTCTGATGTTCGAAATCAGTACCCACAATCAGCCTCGTGCCGCTGCTGTTCCTGTTGGCGCTAGCCCACTTGGAGTGGTTTCTTTCACCAGACGTTTGACAATCTTTCTGGCATCGATGCCCTCACTTTGTGCGGCAAACGTAGTGATCATGCGATGCGTTAACACAGGTTCAGCAACCGCTTGGATGTCTTCCAGACGGACCATGTACTGACCATGCAAGGCTGCACGAGTTTTACCACCAAGGATCAAATACTGAACGGCTCTGGGACCGGCACCCCAAGACACCAGTGGCTTCAGCCAGTCAGGAGCCGTGCCTTCCTGCGGACGGGTTTGCCGAACCAGGCGAACTGCGTACTGATAAATGTGTTCCGGTACAGGAATTCGACGTGTGAGATCTTGAAAGGCTGTGATCTCCTCGGCTTTGAGTAACGGTTCCAAGGTTGGTAATGAGGTGCCAGTGGTGGTTCGAGCAATCTCGATCTCTTCGACTTCATTTGGGTAAGTCAATTCGATTAAGAACATGAATCGGTCGAGTTGCGCTTCCGGAAGCGGGTAGGTGCCTTCCTGCTCCACTGGGTTCTGTGTCGCCAGAACAAAAAATGGCTCTTCCAGCTTGTAGGGTTTTCCCAAGACAGTGACCCTACGCTCTTGCATTGCCTCAAGCATGGCTGCCTGTGTTTTAGGAGGCGCGCGATTGATCTCGTCAGCTAAGACAATGTTGGCGAATACTGGGCCGTGGATGAATTGAAATTCCCTGCGACCTTCGGCAGTGTCCTGCAGAATATCAGTGCCGGTGATGTCCATCGGCATCAAGTCGGGTGTGAACTGAATGCGGTTGAAGTCCAGCGACAGCGTTTCGGCGAGTTTGCTGATCAACAAGGTCTTTGCCAAACCGGGAACGCCCATCAATAGGGCATGCCCCCTCGAAAACAACACTGTGGCTAGTTGGTCGATCACATCCGTTTGGCCCACGATTACGCGGCCTAGTTCGGTTTTTAACCGAGTGTGACACTCCTGCAAAAGTTGGATGCTCTGAACATCGTCGGAACTTAGTTCTTGCGGCGCGGAGGGATCAGTGTCATTCATCGACAGAACGGTTCCAGAGGGGTTGGTCGGGGGATAAACAGACTACCCACGAGTGACCGGATTGGCAAGATTCCAACCGGCGTGGAAGCCTTTACAAAGGCCAATTGTTCCTGAAAACAGCTGTTTCACATCTCTGGCGGGAAAATTTGTTTCTGCGACCCCGCGCAGGGAACTGATGTGGGTCAAGGCGTGACCCTTGAACAGAAGAAAAGTCGGCAGGGGAGTGATTGCCAGACAGGGGAGTGATTGCCAGAAGAGTAGGGGAGGGATTGGTCTGAGCTTGGGAGATTTGGACAAGGAGTGAACTTGAGCGGGCAGGCTCCAGATCGCGGATGGAGAACCTCACGAGGCTGCCCTTGCCGCTGCGTGGTTGTGAAATCTTCCTGAGCTTCGGGTACAGCTTGCTTTTAGTGAAAAAAGCAGGAGATCGCATGAGGGGCAAGGAAAGGGTAATCCACCATGGCGGACTGCCAAGCAGCTGTGTTTTTGCGGCTGCTATCGCTTTCTTTATTCAAAATCGTGTTTCATTGGAAGGCTAGGGAACGATTTGGGGACTTTCCCTCGTTGGGAAATGAAGAGACAGGTTGGTCGCAGATTCTTCAAATTTGAATTCACGCGTTTGCTTGTCCTGTTGGTCGAGCGTTCAGTGGCTAGAATGCGGCTCCCCATTATCGCTCGCTGCGAATTCCTCGGCTGATTTAACCATATGACCCATCCCCCCGGCAAAGAACGCAAGGCTGCCATCGCGTTCATCTTGGTGACGCTGTTCATCGACATTTTGGGAATCGGAATCATCGTTCCAGTGCTGCCAGAGTTGGTGAAGCAGTTGGTGGAATCCGATTCAACTGGGCTTTTACCCGATGGAGTTGTCGATGCTGTGGCAAGTTCGACCGAAGGGGCTTCTGAGAATCTTTCGGTTTCTGAAGATTTCGCACGTGCGGGCAAGTACGTGGGAGTTATCAGTGCGACCTACGCGTTGATGCAGTTTCTATTCGCGCCGATCATGGGGGCATTGTCGGATCGTTTTGGCCGGCGGCCGGTGATTCTTGTTTCTCTATTCGGACTTGGTGTCGATTTTTTGATTCAGGGTTTCGCGCCGAGCATTTGGTGGCTGTTCCTGGGGCGGTTGCTGGCTGGGATCATGGGGGCAAATTTCACAACTGCCAACGCTTACATTGCGGATGTGTCGACGGATGATACGCGGGCGAGAAATTTTGGATTTGTCGGCATGATGTTTGGTCTTGGGTTTACCATCGGTCCTGCTCTGGGAGGATTTCTAGGTGGTTACAGCCTTCGTCTGCCGTTCTTTGCGGCGGCGGCTCTGGCGTTAGTGAATTGGCTCTACGGATATTTCGTGTTGCCTGAGTCGTTACCGGTCGAAAAGCGTAGCCCATTTAATCTAAAGAACGCGAATCCTTTTGGGACGTTGCGGCGCATTCGGATGTACCCCATGGTTGCTGGATTGGCAGCGGTTTTCGCCTGCAAGTCTCTTGCACAACGTGGGCTGGAGAACGTCTGGGTGCTGTACACCGGATTTCGCTACGAATGGGATGCCAGCATGAATGGCTATGCATTGGGCTTGGTTGGGATCATGGCGGTCGTTGTGCAGGGCGGCCTTGTTCGACCTACCGTGCGTCGCTTGGGAGAGCGTCGTACCGTGATCATCGGAACGTTGGTGGGTGCCTTCTCTTTTCTGGGGTACGGGTTGGCCTCCCAAGGCTGGATGATCCCCGGAATCATTATCTTTGGAGCGTTTGCAGGGGTCAGTGGACCCGCCATTCAAAGCCTCGTCACCAGCCGAGTGGACGAGACTGAGCAAGGCAAGATTCAAGGTGCCCTGACTTCGCTGACAAGCCTTACCAATATCATCGCGCCGATTTTGTTCAACACATTGTTGTTTAGCTATTTCATCAGCGACGATGCACCCACACAGGTGCCCGGTGCACCTTTTTTCGTTGGCTTTATTTTGTTGCTGGTTTCGATCGCCATTGCGGTTCGCGTCTTCCGGAAATTTCCAGAGCCAACGGCCGAGGCAGAGCCAACGGCCGAGGCAGAGCCAACGGCCGAGGCAGAGCCAACGGCCGACTGACGGTTCTCCATGCCTGCCCTGATCGGGTTGCTTTCCAGCACAGCTCGCATTCGAACTCTGCTGTGGTGTCTCCGAGTGGATTCAATTCGAAGAACGCGGTGGCTGCTACTTTGCTTTGACGCGAATGACGCGTCGACTGCTGACTTCTTTGCCAATCACGTTGGTCGCCCGTACTTCGATGATCTGCGTGCCCGGTTGAAGGTCGAGAGGAAGTTTCGAGATCCAAATATGAGGGGTTGAGTGAGCGCCAGGCAAAGATGTCCACGGTCTATTCGGAACTTCTTCTTCTCGCTTCTTTTCTGCGACGAAAGCAGGATCCGCTCTGCGGGAAGCCTTCATCGGCTTCCATGCTCCAAAGTTTCCCTCCTGATTTCCAACCCGAAAACGGACTTTTGTTTTCTCTGAGCCGTTGAATACGTTCACAATCAAATCAGCTTCCGCGAGTTCCTGCCGAGTGACGGTCTCTGGGGCATAAATGTTCATCTGATAGTTAGCGGCACGATTTGCACCACGCATTTCAAGCTTATAGCTCTGGCCGTCGAATTCCATGATTGAGTAGCCATTGGGGCCGCCATCACTCATGGTTGCATGAGGAATCCCACGTTCATCCTTGCGCCCTCGCCACCAGCTACCACAGACAGTCACGTTGACAATGTGATGATGCTTCTTGGGGCCTTTCCATCCATTTTCTTTCCCGAGAAATCGATGTTCCATGTAGTGCGTGTGTGCCGACAGTGACACCGTAGCGGGCCGCTGCTCAATCAATCGGTATAACTCCTCGCGATCTCGGACCCCATCAAGTGGAATGTGCATCATCAAAACAACCAACTGGTCCTTGGGAATCAACGCAAGGTCATTCCGTATGAAGGTCAGTTGTTGATCACTGAACCCCCCGTGGTACCCCCCTTTTTTCTCACCTTCTGGGCCATGCCAGTGAACATCGTCGAGGACCATGAAATGAGTCGGGCCATAATCGAATGAGTAGTAGGGTGGGCCATAGATGCGTTCAAATGTTTCATCGCTTTGGTCGTCAGTCTTCGCTTCCAGATTCAAGTCATGGTTGCCAATCACGTTGTACCAAGGGATGCCAATCAGCGCGACAGATTGATTGTGTGGTTCCATGACACTCAAATCGTCAAAAACGATATCACCCAGTGTCACACCGAAGGCTGCACCGTGTGCTTGTTCCGAGATGATCTGTTCGATGACATCGTGAGACATGTATTCAACCTCAGCAACATTCTTGGGCTGGGGATCACCGAACATGATGGCCTTGAACTTGTCAGGTTCAACTCTGCGAAGCAGTGGGAAGTCAACGGACTCGGGCAAAGATCCAGTAGGGGCAACCCCCGCAAACCTGAAGTTCTTAGGTGAACCGTTGGGTTTGTGGATGTAATAGAACTGCGGTAATTGGTTGCGGTTTAACGGTGTTGCCCAGTCCCTTGGTTTGATAACGAAAATGATTGAGTCATCATCCACGGATAGTTCATACAGTCCATCCTGATTGGTCTTTACGATGGATGTTCCATTGCTGACGCGGATGTTCGGTATGCCGGGCTCGTCGCCGTCACGTTTCCCATTTGCGTTCTTGTCATCAAAAACAAATCCCCGAGCGACTTCACTTTGAGTGGCGGTCGTTTCGGCAGTTGCGGTCGCGTTCGGTGACTGGGCTGAGACCAGGGATGTTGCCACGGTGCAAAGACTAATGGCAATCCATTGAAGAGTTGAAGGTCGCATGAGATTTGTAAAGTCAGTGGTTAAAAGGTGGGGATCGAGCGTGGGTCCGGAGGTTCAGTCTAGTGTGCCGATCGAGTGAATGGGAAAAGTTATTGCTCGGCTGTTTGAAGTTCTGGCTGAATGGAACACCGCGGCCGCGGTAGCCATTTGCGTTTAAGTTGGAAAACGTTTGGATCCCCACAGTTCGGTTCGACTAGGAGGAACTGTGCCTGGTGCATTGGGGTTCTGGTACAGAAGCGAATGAACGCTTTCTTGTGAACCACCAAACTCTGTTTGTTCGAGATGCCATGTCCTGTGCGTCGGCATCAAGTGTGCGTGGAATGGCCACGGGTCGAATGGCTGATAGCCTAGTTTTTCAATCAGTTTCGAAGAGTTCATTGTGACGTTGCCGGCTCGGGGGGGCATCGGGCCTGCATCAATGCGAGGGCATCCTTGCAGCAATGTTGGATCGTACCCTCCGACCACAGAAACAATTTGAGCGATTTCGAAAAGGCTGAGGATACTTGGACCGCCCGCATGATAGGTGCCCGCGAGCGGCCGGACAAATAACCGCTCGTAAAGTCGGTTCATGCAGTCCGTGTAGGTGGGGGTCCGGATTTCATCGTAGTAAAGCGTGGCGGGCTTTGCCTGTTTGAAGCGGGATGCAATCCAGTCAATCGCCCCAGCATGACCATTGAAACTGATTCCCATGGGCAGCGAGATTCGAAGAATGCAGCTTTCGGGGCAGAGGGTTTTTACAACGGTTTCGGCCTCGACCATTTTGGCACCGTAAACCGTGACTGGGTCAAGAGGATCTTCTTCGGTGTATTCGCCGTGATTTTCTCCAGAAAATACCAAGTCGATGGACAAGTGAATCGTACGGGCACCATGTTTCGCAGCTCCGGTCATGATGTTACTTGTCCCGGCAACATTCACTCGGTGCGCCATGATGGGGTCGAGCTCACACGATTTGAGGCGGCAAGTTCCGGCACAATTCAGTACGGTTTTGAATTTGTATTGATCCCAGACGCGTTTGATTCCTGTTGCATCTTCAATATCACAGGCCACGATGCCGTCACCTGTAAGAGGCCACATCGAAGCCTGACGCAGACCGATGACTTGGTCTCCATAGCGGGCACGGAAGTAGTGGAAGGCGTTGTATCCGGGAACGCCGGCGATTCCGGTTATCAACATCGGCAGCGGAGGGGCGTTGGTCATGCTCCCGATTGTCTCAAAAATCCTGACAAAGTCGAGATGGAGTCCGTTAGGGGGCGCTAACACAATGAAGGTGGGTCGAGCCACGAATGAGAATCATTGATTTGTCGATTACCAGAGAGGCACTGACAGGTTCGCCGATTGGGTTGACTGAAATGACCCGCGGAATCTCCGTGTCCGTGATGACGAGTGTCAGCCCTTCGAGATCTGTGATGTAGACATGCCCGTTTGCCGCAACGGGAGATGCGTAGATGTTGGATAGTGGCCCAAGTCTGAGTGCCCCGGGAGCATCTATCCCGGTTTCGGCCGTCACGCGAGTCAGTACGTTCTGATAGTGTGTCAAGAAATAAAGCCCACCCCGGTAGAGTAATGGCGAAGGAACGTAGGGTGTACCTCGCGAGCGAGTCCAAAGGATTCGGTCGGTACCAGTGATGTCACCTTTGGATCCGCTAAGTTTGATCGCCATCAGGACGCGTTTTTCATAGCTACTGCCCACGTACAGCACACCATTTCCGGCAACCGGCGTTGCGACGATGTTTGCCGACATTCCACCACATTCCCAAACCACGTCACCGCTTGAAAGTTGGTATCCACGAACTTTGTCCGTACCGCATACGATCACCTGTTGTTCCCCATCGACTGTGGTAATGATCGGAGAGCTCCATGAAGTCAATTCGTTACGCGCAACACGCCATTTTTCATTCCCGTTCGTGGTATCGAGAGCTACCAAAAAAGAATCACCCTCATGGTCCCAATTCACAACGAGGGTGTCGCCGTGTAAGGCGGGCGAAGCGCCCTCGCCATGGCCGTGCTTGGTGTGCATGGTTCCAAGTTGCTTTTCCCAAAGCAACTTGCCTTGCCGGTCGAGGCAATAGAGCCCATGGGAACCAAAAAAAGCATAAAAGCATTTGCCATCAGTGATCGGTGATGCTGATGCCAAGCTTGCTGTGTTATGAGCTCCTTCGAGAGGAATGGCTTCGTTCAGGTTTTTTTTCCAGCGAAGGGAGCCATCGGATGCGTCGATAGCCCACGCTTGAAATTGGTATTTGGTCGTGACGGTGCGATTGTCGTGGGCGCCGGGACGCCCGCTTTTTCGCGGTGCGAACGGGATGCCAGTGGGGACGGAGGTTGTCAAGAAAATCAGTCCGCGTGAGACGACAGGGGTTCCGTGTCCTTCACCTTCGATTTTGGTCTTCCATAAAATATTTCTCGCCTCGTCCCAGTGCGTTGGTGGTATTGAGTTGGGGGACACGCCAGTGCCGAGTGGGCCTCGCCACTGAGGCCAATCACCCCGACTGATGCCGCTGTCTCCAAGAACAGCAAACAGAAACCATGCTTGGAGGCTTAAGGAGGCGAGCTTGTGGTGAGGTCTTGTGGAGTAGTCATGCATGGGGATTCAATTGCAAACGGCGTAAGAGTGAGGGAGCGTGAGGTGTGGCTGCATCATGAGCACTGGGCCGTTGAGGCAGGTTCGTCTATCGCTGCTCACCGACATCGACTCATGGGTTGTTCAGGGACCTTTTAGCCTAGGTGGAGTGAGTCGTGTCCCATCTCAAACCACACCCGTTTCCGCGTTTGGTGGATCACTATCAGGATCTC
>Ga0315321_10000249_pt1 | contig 37760 bp, 28 predicted proteins | sample M180m21515metaG_FD_203464 | JGI IMG/M metagenome (GOLD analysis project Ga0315321, IMG submission 203464) | Ammonia-oxidizing marine archaeal communities from Monterey Bay, California, United States - M1 80m 21515 | ecosystem: Environmental > Aquatic > Marine > Intertidal zone | place: USA... | reverse complement strand
TTCTTAAGTGGCTCACACCCATTCTGGATGATTTTCCGACTGTTACTATGTCAGACCGTACGGAGTTAACGGCGATGATCGCCGTTCAGGGGCCGACGGCCATGGATGCCTGCAAGCGTTTGTTTTCCTTCGATCCAACACGGTTGAAGTACTATCGTGCCGTCATTACCGATCAATTTGCCAAGCCGGCAATTGTGAGTCGAACAGGCTACACGGGTGAAGATGGCTTGGAATTAATTGTCAGAGCAGAGGAAGCAAATCGAATTTGGGAAAATTTACTGCTTGCTGGCCGCAAAGATGGTTTCATCGCTGCGGGATTGGGAGCTCGTGATACATTGCGTCTGGAAGCTGGAATGCCGCTCTATGGACACGAGTTAAACGAGTCGATTGATCCTTTATCTGCAGGACTGGGTTTTGCATGCACCTTAAAAGATAGATCGTTTCTGGGTAGCGAAGCCCTCACGAAAATTGCTGAGTCTGGGCCTTCAATCGTTAGGATTGGATTGAGACCGGAAGGGAAGCGACCTGCCCGAGAAGGGTGTCCAGTGCTTGACAGCGAGGGGCAAAGAATCGGGCAAGTCACTAGTGGTGGACCCTCACCGACACTGGGATATCCGATCTCCATGGCTTACGTTGATAGAGCACATGCAGCCGACAGCGAATTCAAAATCGATATCCGGGGCAAACTGGTCGGTGCAAAGCCAACCAAATTGCCGTTTTACAAACGCCCTAAATCATGACCCTCTTAGAAGGACGCCTTTGATGTCACGTGATGAATCCAAATTGCTCTATGCCGAATCGCACGAGTGGGTTGATTTGGTGGAAGAAGACGGGAAAACAGTCGGAACCATTGGACTGTCAGGGTTTGCGCTAGAACAGTTGAACGATCTCGTCTACATGGAATTACCTGAGCTCGGGCGGGAACTTACCGTGGGTGAGGAGTTTGGCGAAGTTGAGTCTGTCAAAGCTGTCAGTCCACTTTACAGTCCTGTCAGCGGTAAAGTTATCGCCGTGCACGAGGAACTCCCGGAGAACCTCGAAAAACTGAACGACGATCCCTACGAATTTGGTTGGATCGTGAAAGTGGAGATCAGTGAAGCAAATACGGTCGAGTCACTGCTCGATCATGCTGCCTATCAAAAGCAGTGCGCTGAAGCTGGATGATGAACACGCGAACAGGTTCGGGTATTCCGGGTGATCCCCGTGTCGGTCGATTGATTTCGATTGCCACCGCTGGGGCGGCAGAAAACATGGCCACCGATCAGGCGATTCTAGATTCTGTTACCCAGAGCGGAGTGCCTGTGCTGAGGTTTTATCAGTGGGGCGAACCTACGTTATCGCTGGGGTACTTTCAGCGAGTTGCAGCACGCTCCTGTCACGCTCATAGCGATGGTATCCGCTGCGTCAGGCGAACGACTGGCGGCGGTGCAATTGTTCATGATCGCGAGCTGACTTACAGCGTCTCGATGCCAGTACCTGCCGGTCAAGCAGGGCCTCGATCTGTCCTGTATCAGCAAACACATCAGGCAATTGCTGAAGCACTGGCCTGTTTCGGTGTCCATGCCGTTCCGTTCCGTCTTACGGGAGTTGATCCGCGTCCGGAAACTCAGAACTCCCAATTTCTCTGTTTTCAGAGGCGAACGGCGGAAGATCTGATTGTCAGCGGCTACAAAGTGCTGGGTAGTGCTCAGCGGAAAAGTCGCACTGCCGTGCTCCAGCATGGCAGCCTTCTCCTGACCACCAGTCGGCATGCACCGCAATTGCCAGGTATCAGTGATTTGCTATCTGTACAGCTAACAGCTGACGCCCTGATCCCGAAAATCGTTGGTGTTTTGTCGGAGAAACTCGGTGTTGATTGGAAAGAAGACAACCTTTCCATTGGGGAAAAACGTCATGCGCTGCAAATTTCCAGTGATCGCTTCGACGCATCGCATTGGACGTCACGGCGGTAGGTACGTTTTGCCCCACTGGTCAGGCGTCTACCAGCGATAATCAAAGTTGGCTCAATGTCACCGAGACAAAAAATGGATTCGGCTTGATTTTGTGGACGAAAACAGATTGCATAACTGTTATAATCCGACTTACGTATCCAAGCTCTGAAGGATTCAGTGTGCGGCAACTTCTTGCATTACTTTGTACCTGTGCGTTTCTACTTGTGCGGTGACCAGAGCCAAGAGTAAGTCGGTTTCTTGAGAATTGGTGCGCTCATCGTGATTTGGCCCGTTTTGGGCTAGTTGACTCGTGCAATCCCTACCGACGAATAATCGGGAGCAATTGATGCAGGTAATGCTTAAGGTCCTCAGTGGCAGTCACGAAGGACGCGAACTCAGCGTGACGGGAGAGAAATTTCTAATCGGGCGCAGTGAGTCATGCCAATTAAGGCCCAAGAGTGAATCGGTTAGCCGAAAGCACTGCATCATTGTCCTGAAAGATAACCGAGTCTTGGTTCAGGATCTCAAGAGTCGTAACGGGACCTATGTCAACGACAAACGCTTGCCAACGGATAAGGCCAAAGTCCTTGCTGGAGGGGATCTGTTACGCGTTGGTAAATTGAATTTTGAAGTTGTGATTGAGCATGGACTGCAGGCTCCGAAAAAACCGGAAGTTGCTGACATAGGTGATGCGGCAGCACGAACGGTTGAAGCTGGTTCACACGACAGTCGATTCGAGGAGGTGGATGTTGATTCGTGGCTCAACGAGGCCGATCAAATTGATCGAGTTCGCAAGCTCTCGGATCCAGAAACAAGGCAGTTTCAAATCAAGTCGGGTGTGATCACGGAAGGCGAAGGGATTACAGAATCAGACGACAACGAAAACGATTCTGCAGGAGCAGGTGGTGATAGCACCGAATTGTCCGTAAGTGAAGCGACAGAGGCCGATAGCAAAAAGAAACGCGATAAAAAGAAACCAGGGAAACTTCCCAAGGGCTTTCAAAAGTCAATCACGGATAATTCCCGCGATGCAGCAGACACCGCATTGAAACGCTTCTTCAGCGGTCGGTGAACTTTCCCGATCACAACCGAGGTTAATATCGTCTGCCCAGCAGCGATCATGTTGTTGGCTGGATGAAGCGAGGTATGGTGGACGCACGCAGCACCACGACTTTCTTAAGTTTCGATTGATTGTGAGCGGACTATGCAGGATTCAAACGCACTCCTTGTCCAGCAATTTCGTGAGAAAGATGAAACTGCGTTTTCAAAGCTTGTACGCAGGCATTATCCCCTCGTTTTTAAAGTCTGTCTGAAAATACTCAGGCATCGGCAGGATGCAGAGGATGCGACCCAAGAGACGTTTTCTCGCTTTGCAAAGTATGTTGACCATTGGGATGTGGGTCGGCCACTTGAGCCATGGTTGGTGACCATTGCTGGAAATCGCAGCAAAACATTTCTTGCAAGGCGTTGTGCCCATCAATCGCTTACCAGCATGGTGGAACCAGTTACCGATGAGGTGCAAGCGCTCAGGAAGGCCGATGGACTTCGTGAAGAGTTGGCATTGGCGCTCGCAACGATACCAAAGCAGCAAAGGTTGGCGTTTGAGTTGTTCCATGAGCAGGGAATGAGTTACGTGCAGATTTCCGCTGAAATGGATTGCCCGGTCGGAACAGTGAAAACATGGGTCCATCGCGCCCGCTCCAGTGTTGTCCGAATTCTTCGGCAGCGTGAAGTGATTGCGGTGGCTCAGACGCCAGATGCCGGAGGGAAGCAAAGCTTGGGTGAAGTGAAAGCCCGGGATACCCAGGTCCATCCAGCTCCAAAGTTGAGGAGGTTGGGCGATGCGATGTGAAGATTTTCTCGAGCTTATGCACGAGCGTCTGGATCAACGGTTACCGCTTCGATCAAACCATGAACTGTCGCGTCATGCAGCCAATTGTGAAGATTGTCGGATGCAAATGCAGGTATGGCTCGAAATCGCTCCCGTGGTGCAATCCGGCCCCCTGGAACCAGCTGATGTCGATTCCGGTGTTCGGTCGAAAGGGTATCGGGCGATTCCACCAACGCTAACGGCCGGCTTGGCAGTCGCGATTTTGATCGCAGTCGTCGGAATTTCTCCCACAAAATCGACTTCCAAGCCGATAATAAGAGACGTATCGGCGTCTTCGGGCACGTTAGCAAAAGCGACAGGCGAACTTGATCCCGTCGTTTGGTGGCGAAGCGTGCAAGATCGGGATTGGGTAGAGGAGACAATGCCCACTGTGCGGTCTGTTGGGAAAGGTGTTGCTCCCTTGGGGCGAACACTGGTACGCGCCGTAACGATTTTGACGATCGGCGGCGAAGGCCGGACCTCCTGACTATAAAGTTGTGCCCATGATCCAGTTACCTCTCGCACGCTGGGTTTCTTGTGCCTTGGTGGCATGCGTTTTGCCGCCTTCCGTGGCGTCGGCCGAGCAGTTGTTTCGTCTTCGGAACAATATGGTACTGCGGGGGTCCATGGCAAAAATCGCAACCCTAAAGGATGGCTTTGGCGCTGCCTCCGCCGGTGAAACCCACCTCAGGCCAATTTGGTTGATCGATGATGGTTTGCGACGCATCTATCTACATGGCAAAGGAATGGTCGCTGTTGAGCCAATTGATGTGGGTGAGATGGAACGAAATCTTGAGTTTTGGCAGCCAAAGCCATTGGGAGGAAAAATTGTTGGTGGACTGGGAACGATCCAAGGCGTTTCACCCTTCAACGACTACGGCAGACGGATCTTGACTATTCGTGGGCCGGATGGAGGACAGGTACGAATTATCCAAGGCATCGCAGAAGTGAATTCTCGCTATGCGAAACTGGTCGCATTGAAAGGCAAGCCGAGCCTGAATTGGGACATGAGGATTTCTACTCGCACGCTGGATTCTTCAACCCTCGCAAGGATTTTTAAGAAAAGAACGGATCAGTCAGATTTGAACGCTCGATTGGAAATGGTGCGTTTTTTCATTGCCGCTGAACGGTACCGTGAGGCAAAGGAAGCATTGCAGGCAACGATCGATGATTTTCCTGAAGAGGTTGATCTGCTGCCGCAACTGGCTGCTCTGACAAAGCGTCAGGCAGAGCAATTACTAGCGGAAGCGAAGGATCGAGCAGATGCTGGACAGTACCAACTTGCCAGAGGAATCCTTCAGGGTTTTCCGTTGCAGGCGGTGAGTCGTATCACAAAGATTCAAGTGGAGGATGCGCTTCGGGAACTCAATGAGCCGGTTCAAAAGTCAGCGGACCTGATTCGTAAGTTACGCGAACAAGTAAGCAAGTTGCCTGCCAATCAGCAGACGGATTTAGCCGCCATTCTTGATGAAATGGAGGCAGGGTTATCTGCTGACACGCTCTCAAGACTTAGTGATTATGAACGACTGGGTGAGGTTAATAATCTTCCAATCGATAATCGCATCGCCTTGGCGATTGCTGGATGGATCCTGGGTTCCGGTTCGGGCGAGCAAAACCTCAGTATTGCCATTTCCCTGATTCAGGTACGTGATCTCATTGTGGAGTACCTTTCCACTGCTGATGCTGCTCGGCGTAAAGCCATTCTGAACGAACTGAGTAATCTTGAGGGGAGTGAAGCTGAATATGTAGATCGCATTCTGCCACTCTTGAATCCAGTGTTACCTTGGCCGGAAGGTTCTCTGCATCCGCAGATACCTGGGATGTTCACAGTTAGTACCGATTCGTTTCAGTACGTGATTCAGTTGCCGCCTGAATACAACCCACTTCGGCAGTACCCATGTGTGGTTGCTTTGCACGAATCTCGTTCGCCGGTTGAAACTCAATTGGATTGGTGGTCCGGGGCTTACCGTGAGCAAATTCAGGGCAGGATGGGCTATGGATCTCGCAGCGGCTTCATTGTCATTGCACCTGTTTGGTCGCGTTCTGATCAACGTGTTTACGAGTACACGCCACAGGAACACCAACGCGTCCTGACGGCAATGCGAGATGCGATGCGCCGAGCATCGATCGATGCTGATCGTGTTTTCATCGCAGGTCATGGCGAGGGTGGTACAGCAGCCTGGGACATCGCTCTCGCGCATCCTGATTTGTGGGCTGGCATGATTTCCATCAGTGGAACGCCTGCCAAGACGGTTCCCCACTATGAACCCAATTCACGCCATGTCCCTCTTTACATGGTAATGGGCGAGTTGGATGGCGCTAAAGCTGGTGGTGCTATTTTGAACGACTACATGACGTTCAACCATGATGCGATGGTGGTTATGTATCGCGGCCGTGGGAGAGAGTATTTTTATGATGAGTTGCCAAGGCTATTTGAGTGGATGAGTGTGAACTCACACAAACGAAGGGAAATGCCTCGTGAGATAGAGGTGGCAACGATACGAAAGGGTGACCAGTTCTTTTGGTGGTTGGAATTGGGAGAGCTCAAGCCAGGTGTTCCCGTTGATCCGATTTTGTGGGATCAGGCTGAACGCATTCGTGCAGGCAAAGTGTCTGCAGCCATTGGTGCAGATAATCAGATTCGGGTTCAGCGTGGCCCTGCTGACAGGTTTCGATTGCTGTTGCGACCAATGTCTGGATCACTCGATCTGAATCAAGAGGTTGTGATCCGCGAGGGTAGTCGATCAAAGCGAGTTCAGTTCAATGGATCGCTTGAGGTCATGCTGGAAGATGTACGGCAGCGAGCCGACCGGAAAAGAGCTTTTTGGATGACGGAAGTGATCCCCTGAAAAGCGTCTCAGATGACAGCGTGGAAGTCAGTCGCAAGCAAGTGGAGACGCTGGAACAAGTTGTTTGCTCTTCCATTTGACGTGTTTCTTCAGCTTGTTGATCCTGTTAGCTGATATCTATGTCGCCCAGATTTTTCTACCCTGCCCTTCCCTCTTTGCTGTTCGATCGCTGGTAAGTCGTGTTACGCAACAAAGTGGAAAAAAACATTTACAATACGCTCCCTCCCTCACACTCAATCTCTTAGGGTATTCCCGTGAAACGCCGTGACTTTCTGACTTCAAATGTGGTGCTTGCCGGTGCCGCTATCTCCGCCAACAGCCAACTCAATCAACGCTCGGCAGTCGCTCAGGAAAGTAATGCGAAGCCCGCGGGTGGTAGGGTCAGGCAATCAGTCATGGGTTGGTGTTTCAAGCCCATGGATACCATCACATTGGCGAAGCACTGCAAGCGAATTGGGTTGGAGGCGATGGAGGGGATCCCGAGTGATCAATACGGTGCTGTGACTGAGATGGGATTGAAAATCTCCCTTGTCTCAAGCCACGGTTTTGCCAAGGGGCCGCTTGATCCTAAGAATCATGCCGAAGTCGAAAGGAAGTTGCGGGCGGGAATCGATCTTGCAGTTCAGTATGGTGCTCCCAATGTCATCACTTTCACCGGGATGCAGAAGGCAGGTATTTCGGACGTGGCAGCTCGTAAAAATTGTCTTGACTGCTGGAAACGCGTTCTTCCTTATGCAGAAGAAAAGAATGTCGGGATTGTGCTGGAACATCTCAATAGTAAAGACGATTCACACCCCATGAAGGGACATCCCGGTTATTGGGGGGATGATTTGCACCAGTGTGCCGAATTGGTATCTGAAGTGGGGTCTCCCAACTTTAAGTTGCTGTTTGATGTTTATCACGTGCAGATCATGAATGGAGACTTGATCCGGAATATTCGCCGTTACAGCGATATTGTGGGGCATTATCACACTGCGGGAAATCCAGGGCGTGGTGAACTGGACGACTCGCAGGAAATCAATTATCCAGCTGTCATTCGTGCGATAATGGACACGGGTTATCAGGGATTCATAGCACAGGAATTCATTCCTGCGGGTGAGGATCCCGTCGCCTCTTTGCAAGAGGCGTTTGATGTTTGCGATGTTTAGCAGCATCTAGGGAACCCGGAGCGCGGGGTATGTGTCTCATATGCGTGAGCCGACCGCGTTTGCCGTTGATCACACAACGAAATCAGCTAGCGCACTGCCAAGTGACTTATTTTACGTGTCCGAAATGCCTCCCAACTCGTATTCAACGCTAGACCTTCAGGTCGAAGATTTTGAGCGGCTTGGGGTTCGCCCCGATGAAATACGACTAACGGTGATTCGACGGGCTGCTGCACAGACCTCTCGGACGCTTGCAGAAAATCAGCTCACTGAGCCGTCGGATACGACTGCTCTGCAGTTGTCGAGGGTGACAACATCCGCCTACCGTCTACTGGATCCTCGTAATCGGGGAGATTCCCACCAGCGGATCCATGTAGGCAGAATATTACCGACCGTATTGATGTGGGCAGGTCAGACCAAATTTCAGAGTCAGCATGCAGGTGGGCGTAAAGCTCAGACGCCTCGCGTTGCTATGTCGGGAGCAACCGTTTCTAGCGAGACCGATGCGAGCATGCCCTTTCAAGGTGGAGGCTTAAGTGAGGCCGATTTAATCGAATTGATGGAACTGGACTCCACGCCCTTGTTGGCAGGACAACCAACATGGGCTCAGAGTTTGAGTGATGGTGATATTTTGGGCCGCACTCCTTTTTTAAGGCGATGGAATCGTTGGAAGCGGATTTTGTTGGCTCGCTGGTATGCGGTTGGCTTGGCGGTCGTATTGCTTGTGTTATTTGTTGGTGCCCTTGCCTTTTCGAGTGGTGATCAGTCTATCGTCGTCAATGAAGTTGATTCTGCCGCTTCTCTTGATTCGGACTTGCTGAGATCAGGAAAGAATCAGCCTGCAGTTCCCAGCAACTTGGGTAACTCAAATAACACGGTCGATAAAGCCGTGGATCGTGAGCAGGTATTGGAAGCGATTAATGAAACAGAGCTTGGGCTCACTGACAGTTCAGAATTGGACGTTCATGGTTCCGGATCGATCATTGCACTTGATCCGATTCCCGACATGATTTTCGAAATCGAAAATCCAGTCGTCGACCTGACCATCAGCAACAATTCTTCAGAGAAGAGCGATGATACGGCGTCCACTGCTCTGCTGGACAAAGACAAGTCAGGGTTTCTGCCTGATCCGTTCGCTTCACCAAGCAGCACGGCGATGCCTGAAACGGGCAATTCGGAAGTTGATTCAGACAGTGGGTCAAAACCCGTAGTGTCTATATCAGGTTCGGAGCAAGGTGAAATGGTTGATCTATCTGAGTTCGATGGAAACTCGGGGAAGGTGCCTGAGGGAGTATCGGAGATAACAAAACAAGCGGTTCCCGGCGGTGATGCACTGGCTGATGCGAGAAAGTACATTTTGTCACTCGATTCTGTCGCTCTTGTGTCGGGCGACCCAGATGATCTTGCGCGACGTCTTGAGGCATTAGAAAAAGTCAAGGAACCGCTTCGGCTTGGAACCCCCAAGTATTGGGCTGTCTCAGTTTTGATGATCGAAAGTGCATGGCAGACGAAAGGCACGTCTGACATTAGCAGGATATTAATTGATTTACAGCACCATTACGATTTTGCGACTGCAGCATTGCTGGTGGAGACCTTCCTAACAGTCAACGTTCGGTCAGCCCTGCCTGAGACGCAGCGGCATCTGCTAGCTAACGGGTTGGTTTTATTGGATCGATTGGTGATTGCCGCTGAGTTTGAATTGGCGAAGCAGATTCTTGGTTCTGTTGAACCGCTTGGACATGCATTGCAGGATACCGCCGCAGCTGAATACTTGTCTGCCTATGAGCGAGTGATTAGCCAGGCAATCCGGCAAAGTGAGCGATTCGGATCGCTACTGTCAAATAGTCCTGATACTTGGTCTCAAGCAAATCAAGGGCTTCTCGGTCGTTATTATTGTTTGGTGCTGCGGCGTTGGGGCGTTGGTTTACCTTTGCTGTCGAACGCATCGGATACACGAATCGCGTCTGCTGCCAAAAGTGAACTTGCCTTGCCAAAAGATCCCAGCTTTGAGGATTTGGTTGCCCTTGCCAGACTTTGGAATCTCAATGCGCAAAGAGTATCGGGTTTGAACAGAGATGCGATGCGACTACACGCCGTCTCTTTGATCCGAAAGGCGATGAAAACAGCATCCGAAAGTCAGCGACTGGAGTTCGGTAAGGAGTTGCGTGAGCTCAGCGAAACCCTGCCAGACCATCTCCGGCAATCTGATTTCAGGATGGTCAGCACCAAGATCTGACTGATTAAATTTTCGGATTAGATACATTTCAGGTCACCACGCAGGGATGATCCGTTGGGCGGCAGTCTGAGTTGTTGATTACGAAGGTTATTGTGTTGAACGTTCGGTTTCCGAATCCTAGCCCGTGTTGGTCTCCGATCTGTTCATGTCACTACAATCACATCTAGTCAAAAGCACCCTTCTCGAGGATTGAACACATGAAGGCCATTCTGGCAGCACCCCAGCCAACAACTCTGCAGGCCCTCGTGGACAGCGGTTGGAAATCGAAGACCGTAAAACAGGAGGTCCGAGATAATTTCACCCAGATGCTGGCGGCTGGTGAGGAGCTTTTTCCTGGGATTGTTGGCTACGACGACACTGTGATTCCGGAGATTAATTTGGCCTTGTTGGCAGGACATGACATGCTGTTCCTCGGCGAGAAAGGTCAAGCTAAGAGTCGCATCATGCGGATGCTGACGCGGTTTTTGGATGAGTGGATTCCGTACATTGATCACCCTGACCTGCCTGTCCATGAAGACCCAACAAACCCAATCACCTCCCTTGGTAAACGCATCATTACTGAGCATGATTCCGCCGAGATTAAAATTGCATGGTGGGGTCGTGATCAGCGTTATGCAGAAAGGCTCAGTCCCGGAACCAAGTTTGCAGACATTGTCGGTGAGATTGATCCAGCAAAGCTGACTGGGGGTGTCAGCATGAGCGCCGAGGAAGCCTTGTCTTTTGGCTTGATACCAAGGATGCACCGTGGGATCTTCGCGATGAACGAACTCCCTGAACTCGACGACCTGGTTCAAGTAGGACTGTTCAATATTCTCGAAGAACGAGACGTTCAGATCCGTGGTTATCCCATTCAGTTTGATTTGGACCTCATGATTTTGTTTTCGGCTAACCCTTCGACTTACAACCGAAGCGGCAAAGTCATTCCCCAGTTGAAAGACCGTATTGGAACAATTGTACAAACGCACTATCCAGAAGAACGCGATCAGGGAATTGAGATTCTGCAGCAGGAGTTAGGTGATCAGCTTGAGGGTGACTATCCTGTCGTTGTTCCCTACTTCATGTATCAGATCATTGAAGAGATCACGAGTCAGGCTCGCCAAAGCAAGTACATTGACCAAGATTCTGGTGTGTCTGCCCGATTCTCTCTGGCGAATTTCCGCACCTTGATTGCATCTGCACGCCACCGTGGGATTATTCATGGCGAGCAGCCCGCCGCGCCAAGGATTAGTGATTTTGGGCACTTGCATTCCAGTTCTTTGGGCAAACTTGAGCTTGATCTGATGGGCACGCACCAGATGAGTGAGCGGCAGGTTCTGGAGGTGGTTACCGCAGAGGCGATCAAGAGAGTGTTCAGTGAGTACGTCGAAGAACATGGCTTGGGAACAATTGCCGAGATCTTTCGTGGGGGAGTTCGTGTAGAGGTGGGTGACTTGCTGCCCAGTAAGGAATATGCCGAGCGTCTGAAAAAAGTCCCACCGGCATGGGACATGGCATTTGAAGTGAACGCGAGTGAGAGTGAGGCAGTACGAGCGAGTTGTGTCGAGTTCGTGCTCGCAGGTTTGTATAGCATGGAAAGAATCAGTCGCAGTCAGCGCCACGGTAAGATTGAATATGAAATTTGATGAAAAACGTAGCGGCAAAGATCCGTTCTATCGGCCGGGTGGGGTGATTCATTCTTACCAGAAGTACGACCCTGCACAGTTCCCGCCGCCAACACAACCACCACCAGATCTTGTTTCCCCGGCGTTCGAACAGGCGTTGATGTATGGCAGTTATCAGGATTTGACTGAGGAAGAGTTGGCGCGGGCGGTGAAATTAGATCCCAGCCAAATCGCTGGCATGGGACCCAGTCTTGATATGCTTCGAGCGATGCTTGAGGAGCGAAAGCGAAAGATCCTCGATACTTACGAATGTAGGAGTGTCCAAAAGAAGGCGAGGAAGGCGTTTCGCGGATCTGCCCAGAACCTACGTCTACCGAAAGACCTTGAAAAAACGTTCAGGGAAGCTGTCATCCACGAGCAGCCATACTTGCTCGAGAGACTTTGGTATCGTGTCGACGATGATACCAGTCCGTTGGCTCGCGGCCTTCTGCAGGTTGGGCAACGAATGGAAGACAAGCACAACATTGAGGAGTTGGGAAGCAAGTACGATTTCACGGGCAGCGAATCGATGTCCATTGATACAGCGTTGGAAGTGAAGGAAGAACTTGAAAAAATTGATGAGCTTCTGAAGCAGATTGAGCAAGCCGCCAAGACAGCCCAGATTGGCGTTATTGATATGGATCTGCTAGGTGAGTTTGCCCAGCCCTCTGATATGAAGCAGCTTGAAGAAATGCGGAATCAGGTTGAAAATTTGATTCGTGAGCAGGCTGAGAGACAGGGACTAGAAAAAGATCCAGGGAAAGATGGTGCATTTCGTCTCACGCCGCAGGCGTATCGTGTCTTTCAGGGTCGATTACTGGGACGAATTTTTAGCGAGTTGCAGGAGTCCCGAAGTGGTCGTCACGAAGGAGATGTGGTTGGCGAGGGGGCGGTTGAGCTTCAGCAGACGAAGCCTTACGAGTTCGGAGATAGTGTCGCTAACATTGACTTGCCGCAAACTGTTATCAACGCACTGCTGCGGCAGGGAGATACGCGTCCTGTTCGTCTGCGTCCAGACGATATTGAAGTCCACAAAACACGGAATCATCCGAAGTGTGCGACCTGCGTCATCATGGATATGAGCGGTTCCATGCGATACGAAGGGCAATATATAAATGTGAAAAGAATGGCATTGGCGCTGCAAGGGCTCATTCAGACTGAGTACCCCGGTGACTTCCTGAGATTCATAGAGATGTACACATTCGCCAAGCTTCGAGCACCCGGCGAAATTATCAACATGATGCCTAAACCGGTCACGATTCATGATCCGTGGGTTCAGCTTTGGGCAGATATGAGTGATCCAAACATCAGCGAGCAGGAAGTGCATCCACACTTCACCAACATCCAGCACTCATTGCAGTTGGCACGCAATAATCTTGCCAATTGCGACACCCCAAATCGACAAATTGTTTTGATTACGGATGGTCTGCCAACCGCTCACTTTGAAGATGAGAAACTCTACATGCTCTATCCGCCTGATCCGCGGACTGAGCAGGCGACGATGCGTGAAGCAATGCTCTGTAGTAAAAATGATATAACGATTAATATCTTTTTGATCCCAAGTTGGTCACAGAGCCAAGAGGACATTCGTTTTGCGCAGCGATTGGCGCAGACTACCAAGGGGCGAGTGTTTTTTACGAGCGGCCGCGACCTTGATCGTTTTGTCCTTTGGGATTACGTTCAAAACCGCCGCGATATCATCGCTTAGTTCGCGGAAGAGGCGGTTGCTCAGGTTGACTTTGTCGTTTGATGGAAACCGAGCCAGAAAATGATCGTCGCAATGCCAAACCCCACGAATGAAGTCACTAATTCGCCACGATTGGTGTCCCATGAACTGGAATCAGATCCCCACCCTTGATCTTGCAAGTTCAAGCCCAAGGCATGGCAGAAGAGAATGAGCGATGCGATTCCAATTACCACGCCAATGCCGCTATACACAGCACCCCGCAACCACGGGTAGGCCGTCGGTTCAGGTTGGTCGTCAGATGTGATCATTTGTTTTCCCGTGAAAAATTATCTTGACTCACTCATCAGGTCACCTTCCAGTAAGTGGCAATACGCATCGTAGCGACGTGCATCAATGCGACCATCGGCGACGGCATTTTTGACAGCACATTCGTCTTCGCTGAGGTGAAGGCAATCGGGGTATCGACATGCGCTCACGTAGGGTCGGAGATCGGGCATCAGCCCCGCAACTTCGCTGGCTGAGATGTCCCAGAGTTGAAATTGCCGGATGCCGGGAGTGTCGAAGACGGCTCCGCCACCTTCCAGCGGTATCAGTCGAGCAGCCGTCGTCGTGTGCCGCCCTTTGTCGTTGTCCTGACTGACGGTTGCCACTGCCAAGCCAAGGCCGGGCTGGATTACGTTGAGTAAACTGCTTTTGCCTACTCCGCTCTGCCCTGTTACTGCTGTCTGCTTGCCCTTCAGGAGGCAACGCAGGTAGGCAATGTTGACACCAGTTTCTGCTGAAGTCATCAAGACCCGAAAGCCCATGGACGCATACACACCCAGTAACGGTTGCAGCTTGACACTGTCAACCAAGTCAACCTTGTTGACCACAACGACCGGCTGCAGATTGCATTGCTGTGCTGTAAGCAGGAAACGATCAATTAAGGCTGGTTTAAGGCCGGGCTCTGCCGCACTCGTGATGATCAGCAAGTAGTCGACGTTAGCAACGAGGACGTGTTGTTGACCACGACTGGTTCGGCTGATGACGCCGCGTCTGGGTCTGACTTCTTCGATCACACCGTCCAAATGTGATTCCGCCCGTATCAGTACGTGGTCTCCCGCGACCACAATGCTGCGTTGTTCGATGCTGAGAGATTTTAAGACTTGCCTGACCGCACAATCATAAATCTCGCCATCGTCAGCCAGTACTCGGCTCTTCAAACCATGGACGCTCACGACACGTCCGGTTTTCAATTCACCGCTACTGACCTGCTGCTCGTTTTTGCCAGTGGATTGAACTGTGCGTTTCCGCGTTAGCTCGCCCTTTCCACTAACACGTTCGCCCTGTGAGACATCTGCCAGGCTATCGGCATCACCCGTTCGGAATTCGCGTGTCAGATCTCCTTTCCGAACACGGCCCTGATACTTTTTGCGAAAGTCAGTTCGCTGCTTTTGACGCTTTTTACCCATGGAATATCAGCGACCCCACGGCATTCGAGTTAGTTGCGTCGATATCCCCCTCACTGCTGCTGATCCTGGTTTGCGACAACATCAGGCTTGGGGTCATTCGAGCCATCGGGTGTAACGGCCTCAGCCTTCTTCGCGTCTTTACTCTTTGCCTGGGTTCGCGATTGGATTGATGGGCCAATCAATTCCGTCAGTTCCGCTTCACCAAGTTCTTCATGTTCCAGTAGGGATCGCGTGATGCTCTCGAGATCGTCTCGGTGTTCACGAAGCAATTGCTCAGCTTTCTGGTCAGCTTCAAGGAGAATTCTACCCACCTCTTCGTCAATCAGTTCCTGAGTGTGTTCACTGAATTGGCGTGACTGATGAATCTCTCGACCAAGAAATGGATCTTCATCGCTGGTCTTGTAGCTGACAGGACCAATTTTCGGGCTCATTCCCCAGTGTGTCACCATTCTGCGAGCAATGCTTGTGGCACGCTCCAGATCGTTCTCCGCTCCTACGCACGTTTCGTTGTAGATGATTTTCTCTGCAGCTCGTCCGCCAAGCAGCACTATCAATTGGTGATCCAATTCTCGTTTGCTGATGCTAAGACGGTCTTCGTTGGGAACATACTGCGTCACGCCCAGGGCTCTACCACGAGGGATAATCGTCACCTTGTGGACCGTGTGCGCGCCATCAAGATGCCAAGCGGTTAGGGTGTGGCCTGCTTCGTGGTAAGCCGTTTTCTCTTTCTCGCTGTCTTGAAGAACTTCCTCGCGTTTTGCACCCATCAGGATTTTGTCGCGAGCGTGGTCAAAGTCACTCATGTCGACAATTTTTTTATCGTTTCGAGCAGCCCAGAGTGCAGCTTCGTTCACCATGTTTCGGATGTCAGCACCAGTCAGGCCAACGGTGCCTGCCGCAAGTCGCCTTAGGTCGACATCATCAGCCAACGGCACATCGCGAACGTGGACTTTGAAGATCGCTTCGCGTCCATTCATGGTGGGACGACCCACGGTGATGTGTCGGTCAAATCTTCCGGGACGCAGAAGAGCAGGGTCGAGAACATCCGGTCGGTTGGTAGCTGCGACCACGATGACCGCCTGACTTCCTGAGAAGCCGTCCATCTCACCTAAGATTTGATTCAATGTCTGCTCACGTTCGTCATGTCCGCCGCCGAGGCCTGCACCACGCTGACGGCCTACTGCGTCAATCTCATCAATGAAGATAATCGCTGGACTCTGTTCCTTGGCTGTCTTGAATAGATCACGGACACGGCTTGCACCCACCCCGACAAACATCTGAATGAACTCGCTACCGTTCACTGAGAAGAATGGGACGTCCGCTTCACCGGCCACTGCCCGTGCGAGCAGCGTCTTGCCCGTTCCGGGAGGTCCGTTCAGCAGAACCCCTTTTGGAACTCGGCCGCCAAGTTTCTGGAATTTACCGGGAGTCTTCAGGAAGTCCACGATTTCCTGCAGATCCGCCTTTACCCCTTCGAGACCAGCAACGTCATCAAACGTCACCATCTTTTCGTTGGCCTCAAACTTTTTGGCGGGGCTTTTGCTGAACCCAGATAGAAATCCGCCTCCCATGATGTCGCTCTTCGTCCGCCGCAACATCATGAACAAAAAGAACAAGATTGCTAACGGAAGACCAATCAAGGCGATGAAATAGATGATCTGTTGAGTATTGTCAGGCTCCAAATAGGAGTACTCAACTTTTCCAGCCTTCAGTTGATTCTCAAGCTCGACGGCGGCGCCGGCATCAGTCGAGCGGTTGAAGTAAAACTTTTTTAAGTACTTCTTCTCGTCGATAGTCGTAGGAGTCTTTTCCGTCGCCGCGGTTTTGGAATCGTCAGCCTCTGATTTTACATCGGCTGCGGCTTCTTCGGATGTGGTGGCTGGAGCGTCCGGAGCGGTTTTGAATGTTCCGTAAACTCGCCGCTCGCCAATACTAACCTCCTCGACGTTTCCGCGTGCCAATTCAGTCTGAAAGAAGCTCGCAGAGACGACGGACCGTTCTTCACCCCTGTTGTAGAACAAAAGAACCAGTGAACCGGCCAAAAGTAACGCAATGATGAGCGAGTTATTGCCACGTCTGCCCTCTTGTGGTTCAGGCTTCGGTGCTTCGTTTTTCTCAGACTTCTTATCCATTTCCTGCCTTTTTGGCCGTTGCTTAAGGTGTGGTGAACTCACGTCTATCAGAGTTGCATCACGGAGTCCAATCACTGCTTGCGACGGAATCCTGCGTAGATTGTAGTGAGTCGTGGCTTGAGTGACTAACCGCCGACTGTCGGACTATTACTGGACTTACGGGGTTATTCAGTGCCCTGTTCGTCTGTGATCCACCCCGGATCAACGGTCAGGCCGCTCTGAGCCGCCAACTGGAGTTGGCTAGCCAGTTCGGCGGAGTCGCAATGCTTGATTGCCATTACCTGGGACTCCGTGTAACCATCGCTGAAAAGCCGCCAGGTCCAATATCCGGCAGCTTTCTCAACCTCCGCATTGTCCCTCGTTGGCAACTCAGGGGTTGCCGCAGGGTTCGAGTCAGACCCGAACTCATTGGATTCGGGATCGGAATAATCGATTGCAATGGTTTCCGAGGCCGAAATCGCAGTTGAATCTCTCTGGTTGGGCGATATTTCTTCGCTGCCAGAAACGTCTGGTTCCGCCATCAATGAGCCAGTTTCTGATGTAGCAGGCGGCGAATCAGACAGAATCGAACCGACCAGTTCGATGATGTCAGCACCGAACTGCTCCATCGTTGCCGGACCCACACCCGAAATCGATTCCAGATCTGCAGACGATGTGGGGCATGATTCAGCAATGCGGTCGATCGTCGCATTGGTGAGGACTCGGTAGGCTGGAATTCCAAGAGCGGCTGAGTTCTTGCGACGCCAACGTTTTAGCTTCTCGGCAATTTCCGCAGTCTGCGGGTTTTCTGTCCCTTGATGCTCACCAGTTGAACTGGATTGCGTCGAATCGGATTGAACGTCTGCTGCTTCGATTTTACCGGTTGCTTTGGCAAGTCGCTTGGCGAGGGCACGTGGCAACTGTAGGCCAGCAGGCAGTGGTGTTTCGGAACGCATCACGCGGCGACCATCTTCGGTCATGTGGAGCGTGGGACGCCGCTCGTCAACTTCCTTTTGTTCCAACAAACCCGTTTCGATCAGTGCATCCATGATGTTGACCACTTCAGTTTGCCGTAGGCCTGATAGAAGCCCATAGGTGCTCAGTTGGTGAAGTTTCCATTGTTGCAATTTCTTATTCCGAGAGCCGCATAGCATCTGAGCGACCATATTCTTACCGAATCGACCATGCATGCGGGTGACGCCGCTAAGAACGACTTGGATGCCTCTCAGCAGTGCGATGGAATCAATTCCTTCGATCTCACTCGCAATGGAAATATCCGAGGATCGACCGACCGATCCATCAGTTGGTTGGCAGCGATCGCACAGCCCACAATTCGTAGCCCCCGCTTCACCAAAATAATGAAGGATGACACGTTGTCTACACCCTGCGGTCCTCGCGAACTTGATGACGGCTTCCAGTTTTTCAAATTCCGCACGCTTGCGATCATTGAGCTCCTCGAAATCAATCTCGAGTTGTTCAAAAGTCAGATCACGCTGCATGATATGAACAGCGCGACCTCGAAATGGTGGAATGTAATCGAATGATCGCAGACGATTCAATTCGCGGAGTGTTCGTTTCAGTTGGTCGCGATCGACACCCGCCATGTCAGCCAAACGCGGCAGCCTTACATAAATGTCTTCGCCTCGCTGTCGTCCTACCATTCGCTCGATGGCGTGCATTACCTTACGCCGTAACTTGGCCTCTTTTGGTAAAAAATCCAGCAATGTGGGTGCATCGCTTTCGATGCGGACAATCGCGTGATTCGATGCACTATCGAGTCGTCGCAGAACACCGGCTTTGGCTAAAAGTGTTTGAGCCGTGCCGATGGCCTCGGTGCCTTCTTTGATGCCTATTTCTTCACGGATTTCATCTAAGGTTAATTCGATGGGGTCTTCTTCTCGCGTCAGTAGAAATTCGTAGACGCTTTTGACCGTTTCACGTTGTGGATAACGGTTTTCAATGAAGAATTCTTGAATGTAGCGATCGCTGTAGGAAAACATCAATCTGCATTCACTCGTTCGTCCGTCCCTACCGGCACGCCCAGCTTCCTGGTAGTAAGCTTCCAAGCTGCCCGGAATGTTGTAGTGAACAACGAAGCGAATGTCGGCTTTGTCGATCCCCATACCAAATGCGTTGGTTGCCACGATCGCTGACAGTTTGCCAGACATGAAATCGTCCTGGACACGCTGTCTTTGCCCTGGTTCAAGACCGGCATGGTACGCTCCGATAGGTCGCCGCGTCTTCTCGGGTAACCACTGAGCCAATTCTTCACATCGTTTGCGGGTTGCGGCATAGATAATGCCTGATCCCGTTTGTGAGCTGATGTAGCGAGTTAGTTCTTCATCTTTCTCACGATCAGATTTCGCATGGGTTACGCTGAAGCGGAGATTGGTTCTGGCGAATCCGGTAACAAACACCTGAGGTGTTTTTAGTCTCAGAATGTCTGAGATGTCTTTCCTGACCATGGGCGTTGCCGTGGCCGTTAATGCAATTGTCTGTACATCTTTCAGATAGCGTTCACGGAATCTACCCAGACGAGAGTAGTCAGGACGAAAATCATGACCCCACTCACTGACACAGTGGGCTTCGTCAATCGCAAGCAGGTTGATGTTGACGTTGGAGATCGCATCGAGAAATCGACTGTTACGCAGTCTTTCGGGAGCAACGTAGACCAGATTTAGGTTGCCTCTTGCCATCTCATCGAGAACCTCTGTCTGTTCCATTGCAGATAGGCTGCTATTGATCAAACTTGCTCGGATTCCAAGATTTTGAAGCGTATCCACCTGATCTTTCATCAAGGCGATCAGCGGCGAAACGACGATTGTGGTGCCTTGTTTAGACAGGCTTGGCAACTGGTAGCAGAGACTCTTTCCGCCGCCAGTGGGCATGACGCACATGACGTCCTCACCGGCCGCAACGGCATCGATCACCTCTCGCTGACCTAGGCGAAATTCGCTCAAACCAAAGGTAGCTAGTAGGGTTTTTGGGTCCGTCTTGTCGGCCATCACGCTAAAATCCAGTCGAAAGTCAATCGAAGGGGCTCGCTGCAGGGCGGATTATACGACTGCTGGCTCTAGTTCCACACCGCATTCACTCCTCGAGGAGCGGAAAATTGAGAGCAATCTGCCTTGATCAGAATGGCATCCAATATCACCCCGATCATCAATCACCCGTTCCCCTCTGTGCAGAGGTGGTTGTTGATGTGATTGCAGCAGGCATTTGCGAGACGGATTTGCAACTTGCCAAGGGATACATGGGATTTTCCGGAATTCTCGGCCACGAATTTGTCGGAATTGCCACCTCCGGACCTCTCGCGGGGGCTCGCGTTGTCGGGGAAATCAACTGCAACTGTCGCAAGTGTCCTCGTTGCCTATCAGGGTTGGGCAATCACTGTGTTGATCGCACCGTCGTTGGGATCCATCGGCATGATGGTGCTTTCGCTGATCAGGTAGCGATTCCGCAAACAAGCTTGCACATTGTTCCTGATTCGATCAGTGATGATCAAGCTGTTCTTATTGAGCCTCTGGCAGCCGCTCTACAGATCCAGCAGCAGATCGAACTATCGAGTGTGCAAAATGCGATCATGCTGGGAGATGGGAGGCTGGCAAACTTGTGCACTCAAGCGATCTCTCAAAAAGTAAAAAATATTAAGGTCGTGGGAAAACACGAGCTGAAACTCGCGAGGTTTCGAAAATTAGGGATCGAGACGATTCACTTAAACGACCTGATTTGTGAGAAGGATTTTGATTTGGTCGTTGACTGCACTGGATCCGTGACGGGGTTACCACTGGCTTTACAATTGGTGCAGCCGCGGGGCACGATTGTCATGAAAACCACGGTTGCTGCAGACCATGAGGTTTCTCTGGCGCCTGTCGTGATTGATGAAATCAGTGTTGTCGGTTCCAGATGCGGTCCTTTCGGTTTGGCAATCGAATTATTGCAAGCTGATCGATTCGATTTGTCGGGGTTGGTCACACACCGATTTGCCTTGGAGGAAGCAGAGAAAGCTTTTCAGATGGCCGTTGATCCCTCCGCTTTTAAGGTCGTGTTTGACGTTATGAGTACCACCGCTAACTAAATCAACTCAAGCTCCGGAAATGTAATGGATCAGGATGGTGAATACATCTGCGATAGTTGTGGTGAGGAAATAATTATTCCACTCGATCCAGGTGCAGGTAGATCACAGAGTTATGTCGAGGATTGTCCTGTTTGCTGCAATCCAAGCGTGATTCATGTTGATTGGGATGAAGATGGGCCACGTGTTTGGGCGGAGCCCGAACAAGACCGCCACTGATCCGCCGCAGCGGTTGATTTCTGTGCTGCCGTGCTAACGCAGTCAGTTGTCCTGATTCACACATTCCAAGCCTGGCTCTGCGCCGCCGATCTGCCATGCTTTTTGCCGCTTCGAAACTGGCGGCCTTCTGTGTTCCTGACGCTGCCGATCAGAATCACTCGCAGTTTTCAATTGAACTGGTTTGAAGCATGGTTTGCTGTCATTTGCAGACGGGCCTTTTTTCAATTTCCGAGCATAAAAAGATTGACGCCGTGCTTACGAGCCTTATGTTGACTTCTATAGAGAGTGAACATATGAACACTTTCTGTGTGCAGGGCAATCACACTCGTGAGTGACTGGATGCTCAACGAAAGTGCGGTTGGCGTTAGGCAAAAGGACTTGCAAAGTAAACAAGATACGGGCAGCGATTATGTAAGGCAGGCGGTTAGATGATCATTCTTTGGTTGATTGAAGCCACGTGCTTGGATCACGCCAAAAAAACACGCTGAAGTGACACGGGGGCAAAAATGCAACTCTGGCGATTCGTTTTAGTGCACATGTGCCTGGGGCTCGTGATGACTGTACCTGTCATCGGCGAGGGACCAATCAAGCCAGTGGGCAATAGCTCTATTGATGCTGTTGTGATGGCAGCGATCCGTTCGCGTGTGGGAATCCATTTAGGGAATTACCGCATCGGTCGAGAAGTCAGTGTGAGGGTGCATATAAAAAACTCTACGGGCCTCTCTTTGAATTTGCGATCGATCGACCCGGATTGCGGCTGTTTGGCAGTTGTGCCAGAACAACGTTCTCTTGAACCTGACGGGACTCTAAGCCTGTCGCTGAGGCTTGCCTCATCGAACAAAGTAGCGAATGTGCGCCGCTCGATTCGTGTTTTCTTTCAGGAGTCTACATTTCCGTTCGTGTTGGATGTCGATGTGCGGATTGCCGGTCCGTTGGGACTTGCTCAAACCACAATGCGTCTGACAGATCCTGATTCAACATTCGATGTTTCGGGGCAGATCCAAGAGTTGGGCGGGAGAATCCGACGGGTTGAAAGTGTTCGGGGGAGTTTCGCGACGGTCGGTTCAGTGGTGCAAACTTCAGATGCATTTAAGTTCATTGCAAAGCCAACGTTTTCATTTGGCGATGCTGAGGATTTGGTGCGTGTGCATTATCTCGATTCAAGTGCGCAGGCACAGATTGTCGATCTGCCAATCCTATTACGTTACACCACGCCAGTACGCTTTTTGCCATCCACTTTGAATCTTCATCAGCAAGGCACAAGGTGGGTCGGAACAACTCGCATGATTGTGGTGCGTGGCAAGTTGAAAGTTCCTTTGAAACAGCTCAGATTTGTGCTCGATGCCGAATCAGATACCGGTAAGTCATCGCCGCGTGTAGCCGTTCAGGTGCGTGCTGTTTCAAGCATCATGTCGAAAGTTGAGGTTGTGATTACGGAAGGTAAACAGCGTGCAGGTCATGACGGGGAAATGATCCAAGACCGTTTTCCGCGCCGCGTGGTTGTCCGGGGAAGTCGCAGTCAAGTTGTGGGAATTCTAAATCTTGTTCGAAATGGGGAAGAATAGATGAAATTGCATAGATCGATTGGCGTGATCGTTTGGTTGGGACATGGGGCTTTCGGCTTCGCTGGCCCACCAGAACCAACGCGCGAGAGTCCTCATGAGTGGGAATGTACTTATGCCTTTAGCGATACCACTTGTCGGGAGATGATTTCAGCATGGGCAGAAGATATGAATCTGGATTCGAGAAGCGTAGCTGACTTCAAGCAGTGCAGTGATTGTCAACGACGGGAGGTCGTGGGTTCTTACTCAACGCGTTATCTGATTGGGTATGAATGCAACAATCGCAACGGGCATGACCGTAGGTTCGCATCTCTCGATGAAATCGTTGGTGTTTACCGGAAGGCAGAAAGTGATGATGAAGGTTGGCGTGTTAACGGTTGGGGATTTCACCGATGCCTGTTGAGTTGGCGTTGTGCACAAAGCTGCGCGATTGATTTTGACCGTGCTGTTTGTATTCCGTTGAGCGGATATTACATCGGTAGATGGATGCCCGAGATGGGGCGACAGTGTGACGCAGAGGTCACCGACAGTGAAGGCATCGAATTTCCATTGAGTGATGATGTTGGTCAGGGACGTGAGACTCGCTGGCATGGAGTAGACGATCTGCCAAACAACTACCATTGATGGGATGGCTTCCTGCCTGATTTTAATGGAATGTCCTCCCAATAAATATTGTCTCAATGGAGTTGGTTATGAATCTGAAACGATGGGTGCTTCGAGTGTGTTGCTTTGCAATTTTTTCACAGATCAGCCTGCTGGCTTCGGCGTTGGTGGGCACAGGTGCCATTGCAAATGAACCGGCGGTTCTTAGCCGTGAAGCAGTCGATTTAAGGAAACTCCGGGTTCCCACAGAAATGGACCGCAACTTGCTGAAAAGCTGGCTGACCGATTTGCAGTCACGAAGCATGTTGGTAGATCGAATGGCTGTCGATGTATCAGGAGAAAAATATATTGGGGCACAAGTAGGTGGCTCAGAAAGAATTGTTGCTCGCCGATTTGCATTCACCTGGGTCATTGACCATCAATGGGATCGCGAACGATTGGTGTTTGCAGATCAAAGCTTGCTTGGATCAGCAATTCAACCGACTGGGAATGCCTATCTGATCGATTCACAGGCCTCCGCATATGACCAGATCAGAATCAAACGTCGGTTTCATGGCGCGTCAGGTAAGCAGGTTCATCCACCTTCGACGACCAAGTCATTGAACGCGCGATTCAAATTGTGCGGTGTCTTTGATCCCATTTGTGCCACGACCGGAGGGGTTATCAGTATCACCACAGGGAATGCTTTTGACCGTAGTAAGTGTCAACTGCATGTGAAAAATCTAATTGGTATTTACCGACATGCAGGTCTCACCCTTACAGCTTTCGAGTTTCAACCCGTTCCTGAACTGATTTTTGTTCGTGTCGCTTCGTTTCGTCGTTCCGTGCCAGTGCAGGTCGATGATTTTGTATCGCTGGGAACAGACCTGCTTCAAGTTGCTCAACTGGGAGACAATCGCGGGCAGAAAGAGTTGTCATCACTTCACAAAATTTTAAAACCCTACGCGCAAACTACATCCGCATGGGATTCGGTGGACAGTGTGCTGTTGCCTGTCAAGTTGCACAGCCTGACACTTGGCGGTGAGCAGGATTTTGAAGTGAAAGCGGATTTTCAATGGAAACTAGGATCGCAAATTCCTGATTCAGTATTTGAGGTTGAAAATCTTGGAGTATCGAGCCCACTCGCCTTGTGGTCAGATAAACGTTGAGTCGCGTTTATTACCTGATTTGCTGGTTGGCATCCTGTTTGAATTCATTCCGTGGGCAAACGATTTCAGCCACCGTTCAGATGGAATTAGGATCCAAGTTGTCGCATCACCCGCTGGACAATTTTCTCGATTGCTTCAGGAGGCATTACAAGGGTTTCATCAAGTTCTGCGACTTCCGCCACAAGATTATCAATCTCGCGTTGGGTGCGAGCTACTGCGTCTTTTTGCTGCTCTGATAGCGGAACCCGGCCGGACCCCAAGTTCCAGCCTCTTGATCTTGCCCCCGCGCGAAACCCTTCGGGAAATTCCCCTAGCGAAATCATCGCGTCAAACAGTGGCAGCAGTTGGTACTGCAAACGCATTGCTTCTTTGATATTGCCAGAGACCACGCTGCGATGGATCGCGCGGGTCAACTCGGGGACAACCCCACTTGTCGCATTGGTACCGCCATCCGCTCCCGCAATCAGCATTGGAGCAAGTGAAGCGTCCCAACCTGTCAGGAAAGTAAAGTCCTCTCGAAGGGGGCGAATTGCAGCGATCATGCGTAGCATGTTCGGCAGGTCCCCAGAAGAGTCTTTGATACCTACAACACGAGGACATTCAGAGGCCAAGCGTATGACCGTGTCGACGTCGATGGGGGAGGCGAATAGCGGGATGTTGTAAAGAGTGACATCGATAGAGACGTGATCTGCAATTTCGCGAAAGTACGCGTAAACTCCTTCGCTGCTGAGTCGGTAGTAAAACGGAGCAACGATGGCGACAGCTCGGGCCCCCATGGCACCGTAGGCATCACACGCATCAATTGTAGCTTTGACGTTCGCTTCCGCAGCGCCCGCGAGAATCGGCACACGTCCACCAGCCTGCTCGACCACGATCTGGACAATTCTTCGACGTTCCTCAGCAGTGAAACGTACGAATTCCCCAGTGCTGCCGTTGGGATAGAGTCCATCAACACCACGTTCAATGAGCCAGTCGACATAGCCGCGCAAGCGTTCTTCATCGACACGACCCCTGTCATCGACTGGGGTGATGTTGGGTGTAAGGATCCCGGTGATTCGGTTCGGCATAGCGAGTGAGAAAGCGGCGAGGAACAGTGAAGCTGAACAGTGAAGCTGAACAGTGGTTTTTACAGCAGGCGAACAAAATGCTACTCGGCAAACCTACCCTCACACTGTACTTCAAACGACTAGATAAGCGAGGCAATTACAAGTGCCACCACGCTCATCAGTTTCAACAGGATATTCAGTGATGGTCCGGAAGTATCTTTGAACGGGTCACCCACGGTGTCACCCACGACCGCTGCTTTGTGAGCTTCACTGCCTTTGGTCAGTATCACACCATCAACTTCAAAGCCTTCCTCAATCATCTTCTTTGCATTGTCCCATGCACCGCCAGCATTCGATTGGAACAGTGCCATGAGCACGCCGCTGACGGTTACACCAGCAAGTAGGCCACCGAGCATCAGTGCATTGGTGTTTCCGCTGAGTCCCCAGTACTCAGGAAGCAATTTGGGAACAAATCCGAAGGCAACCGGAACAAGCACAGCGACCAGACCAGGTAGGATCATCTCACGGATCGAGGCCCGAGTTGAAATGGCAACACACTTGCCGTACTCCGCTTTCCCGTCGGCTTTTTGAAAGGTCTGCTGGTCGGCTTCTGACCAGTCAGAAAATTCGTCGCCTTCGTTTTTCTGCATCACCTGCAAGGCATTCTTTAATTCAGGGATATCTCTGAACTGGCGTCGCACTTCTTCGATCATTGCCATCGCTGCACGGCCTACGGCATTCATTGACAGTGCTGAGAACAGGAATGGCAGCATCGCTCCAATGAATAGGGATGCCATCACGAATGGATTGAGAATGTCGATGCCTTCGAGTTGACTATCGAGGTGACTCTCGTTGTACGTTACCTTGAAAGCAGCAAACAGCGCAAGTGCTGTAAGGGCAGCTGAGCCGATTGCGAAACCTTTTCCAATGGCTGCTGTGGTGTTACCCACTGCGTCAAGTTTGTCGGTGCGATCTCGGACCTCTGATGGCAAGTCCGCCATTTCAGCAATTCCACCAGCGTTGTCAGAAATAGGGCCGTAAGCATCGACTGCAAGCTGAATGCCTGTGTTCGACAACATTCCAACAGCGGCAATGGCGATCCCGTAAAGTCCTGCGCAACTGTAGGCTCCAATGATTGCAACTGCGATGATAAGAATTGGAATTGCGGTGGACATCATCCCTACACCCACACCGGCAATGATTGTGGTTGCCGATCCAGTGACTGATTGACGGACGATCGATTTCACTGGCCCTTTTCCGGTGCCCGTGTAGTATTCAGTGATCTTGCCAATTGCGAGCCCTGCACCGAGGCCGAGCAGAATCGCATAGAAAACGCCATTGCTGCTGTAGACGATGCCCTCGTGAGTCCAAGTCGATGGTAGCATGAATTGGATGATGAAGAATGTGAGTATCAACAAGATACCAGCTGATGAAAATTCGCCGAGGTTCAGAGCGTGATGAGGATCTCCTCCGTCTTTCACTTTGACGAGAAATGTACCCGCGATCGAGGTCATGATTCCGACACTTGCCAAAATCAGCGGTAGCATCACCGCGGACAATCCACTCATTCCGTCATTCGCAAATTCACCAAGTGATACAAACGCGGCACCCAACACCATCGTTCCGATGATCGAACCAACGTAGGATTCAAACAGGTCAGCTCCCATGCCGGCAACGTCTCCAACATTGTCACCAACATTATCGGCGATGGTGGCAGGATTCAGCGGATGGTCTTCCGGGATACCGGCTTCTACTTTTCCAACGAGGTCTGCACCGACATCAGCTGCTTTGGTGTAGATGCCACCACCGACACGAGCAAACAACGCGATCGATGAAGCTCCGAATGAAAATCCGGTCAGGACTGTGATCACTTGCATGATGTTGTCGACACCAAAAAGTGCGCTGTAGATGATGAGCAGCGAGCTCAATCCCAGAACCCCCAAGCCAACAACCCCCATTCCCATGACCGATCCGCCAGCGAAAGCTACTTCCAAGGCTTGACCGAGCCCTGTTCGGGCTGCGTTTGTTGTTCGGACGTTCGCTTTGGTTGCTACTCGCATCCCAATGAAGCCTGCCAAGGCTGAACAAATCGCACCCAGAATGAATGAAACTGCGATCAATGGCGACGAGTTCGCTTCCTGCGTGCTACCGGCGTACCCAAGCAGGACGGCAACTACAACGACAAAGATAGCGAGAATCGAGTACTCAGCTTTGAGGAACGACATCGCGCCCTCGGTAATGTTGTTCGCGATTGTCATCATCCGCTCCGTGCCCTCTTCCTGTTTGGCGACCCAGGAAGACTTCCAGAACGTGAAGACCAAGCCGGCAATGCCCAAGAACGGAATCAGATAAGCTACCCAAGGTAGATTGGCGTTGGCCGATACACCCGATGAATCTTGGACTGGATCAGCCACGACTGGTGCCGCGGTTCCCGCTGCGGAGCTATCGTCCGAAGTTTCCGTCCCTGCTCTGGCTTGGTTCTCCGTTGTGTCTTGATTCTCTTGTGGAACCAGAGCGAGGGCCGGCGAACCAAGTACAGCAAGACCTAAAAACAGCACAAAAAAGCGTCTGAACGCCAACATAATGGGTAATCCTTCATATCACGATTGGTGCTGCCACGAGGCTTGGTTGAGCCGATGCAGCTGGTCAAATTTGGTAATCCACCGCATTATTATGCAACTAAGGGGAGGTGCGTGACCACAGGACTGAAAGCCTACACAGCGAATAATTTGCGATTCGTTTTCTTCGCTTTGTTTGGGAAGCCGGGTTCTCTTTCGCTTTCGCGAAACCACGCATGCTTTTGGACCCGCGATCAGCTCGCGAATGAGCCACACTTCGAATGCTTCACGGCTAAATTTTTCCCGTTGGCGTGCAGTTTTACACCGCCGATTCGCCGAGCCGCAGACAAGCGGGTGGGTTTGCTCAGCTGAAATGCTACGGTCTGTTTTGGTCGAGGTTGCGGGGCGGCTGCCAGGGAACCTGTCCGCCCTGTTGGACGTGCAGTTGTAGATGCCGTGATAATTCACGGAGTTTTTTCGGCATTTTCTTGGCCAGGTCAGTGTTCTCGTTGGGATCTGCCTCAAGATCAAATAGTTCGAACTGTTTTGTTGGCAAGTCGTGTACGAGCTTGTATCGCCCGTGGAGAAGAGCCTGACTGGTCAGTCCAGCGTACGTCGGGCCACCTTCGCGTCGGACAAAGTAGATTCTTCGTGTTGGCCACAGATTTCTACCGTTGGCAGCCAGCGGTTGAACGATTAGCGGAATCAGAGACTGGCCATCGATTTCGTTAGCAACTTTGATTCCTGCCAAATCAGCAATCGTTGGGAAAAAGTCTGCGGTGCAGCAGACCGTATGGCTTACTGAACCAGCAATCGTTTGGCCCGGCACTCTGATGCAACCTGGAATCCGCAGGCCACCCTCATACATCTGCTGTTTTTCACCTCGAAGAGGACCATTGTTGGCACCGACGTTCGCTTGCCCTCCATTGTCGCTGGTGAACACGATGACAGTGTTTTCGTACTGTCCCGATTCCTTCAACGCGTTCAGCACTTGTCCAATTCCAGCATCCATGTGCTCAATCAACGCTACGAGTTTAGCGCGTTTATCGCTGATTGCATTGTCGGTCTGTTCGCGACGTTTGACCTTCTCGTACCAGTCCTGTGGTGGTTGAATTGGGGTGTGCGGTGCGTTGTACGCAAGATAAAGGAACCAAGGTTTCCTCTCCCCTTCAGGCCTGGGTCCTGTGGGATCGCTGGCATCTTTGGGGGTGATTTTTTTTACACGGCCATTGATGTAATCGACAGCCCACTGAGTGAATAGATCTGTCGCATGGCCTTGAGGATCTATTTCGTCACGGCCGTTGCGCATGTAGTTGATGCCATGGCGCCGATGCTTGTAGTAATCGTCCATCATGTCACCGAGATAGCCCTGAAAGCGTTCGAAGCCTTGGCTCAATGGGTGTGTTTCAGGTGAAAGACCGAGGTGCCATTTGCCAATGGCCACGGTTTCGTAGCCACTGTTCTGCAGTTGGTGCGGAAGCGTTTGTGTGAAAGGTTGGTAATAGCCCCAGTTGTTTTCAGGATGCGTTCGAATCACACCCGGAACGCCAACCCGGTCAGGGTAGCAACCTGTGAGTACGGAAGCTCGAGTTGGTGAGCAGACGGGGCAATTTGCATAAAGCCTTCCGAGTTTCAAGGATTCAGAGTACAGCTGATCGAGGTGTGGAGTTTTCATGTCCTCGCTGCCGAGGCAGGACAAGTCTGCGAACCCGAGGTCATCTACGATAAGCAGCAGTACGTTTTGCTGCTTCGGCGGCGGGGTTTCAGCAGAGCATGTGTTTGCGAAGCAGATCGCGAAAAGGCACAGGTAAGCGGCAGGATGACAAGTTTCGTGAAAAGGGCTGCTGAGCATTGGTCGATGATTGGTAGAGTCAAACGGATTTTGGGGATTAGTTGGGCACTATCGTAACCTGACACAATACAGTTTTGTTGACCAAAGAAGGGTGGGAAACTAAACTGACACCATGCTTTTCTTGAGTGTCGCTAAACTATTGGCACAGCGACACTTACAAGTCCGTCTTGCTAGACCATGCGTCTTGCTAGACGCAGACTAGGTTATCGGCACGGGCCAAACCCAACGCTTTCACAAGCCACTGATCATCATGCCATCGGAAGACCCGATTCGAATCGATGCGTCGACGGTACATCGTGCGGTGCATTCACGCACTGAACAAGATGATCCGGCTGGACGCGAAATGCCAGCAGATCATCAAGGTGTGGAATCTTCCGACGCATCTTTACACGTTGCTGACAAAGCCAGCGGCGAAGAAATTTCCGAGGCCAACACGGTGATTCGTGGTTCCTCCCGCCTTGAAAAATCAAAGCCTCCCGCTGACATCATCGACCGCACTCCTGCTGCCGTCACGAAAGGCTTGCTTGGAGCACAACTGAATCATTTTCATCTTGAAGCCTTCATTGGTGGTGGTGGAATGGGGGCAGTTTTCAAAGGGCATGATGAGCAGTTGGATCGGACGGTTGCGATCAAGGTGATTCCTTTCGTTGGTGATGACCCTGATTTGCAACGACGTTTTCGAAACGAAGCTCAAAGTGCGGCTAAGTTGGATCACCCTCGTATTGCGAGGGTGTTTGATGTGGGAAGTCATGGTGATTGGCACTACATCGTCTTCGAATATATCGAAGGAACAAACATACGTGATCTGGTAACCCGGAATGCTGTGTTACCCATTGATGATGCGGTGTTTTATACATGTGAGTTGGCAGATGCTCTCCAGCATGCTGCGGATCGTGGCATCGTGCATCGGGATATCAAACCTTCCAATATTTTGATTGGTCAAGACAGTAAGATCAAACTTGTAGATATGGGATTGGCAAGATCAGAGAATCTTGACCTCAGTGAAGACATGACTGCCAGTGGAGTGACGCTTGGCACCTTCGATTACATTTCGCCCGAGCAGGCGAAGGATCCTCGTGATGCTGATTTGAGAAGCGATATTTATTCGCTAGGTTGCACGCTCTATTTTATGTTGACAGGGAGCCCCCCTTACCCTGGTGGCACCATGTTGCAGAAACTTTTGAGTCATGGAAATGCTCCGCCACCCGATGCACGTGTTTTGCGTCCTGAGGTCACTGATCATTTGGCTGCAGTGATTCGAAAAATGCTGGCCAAAAATCCTGCTGATCGCTATCAGACGGGTTTCGATTTGGTCGCTGATCTGCGCGAGGTTGCGGTGCGTGATGGCTTGTCGCGTTCCCAAGCCCTAAATCCCGTTTCGATCCCTCAGCCAAATCTGTTGGGACTGTGGCTTGAAAAGCACGCCCCGTGGATCGCAGCTTTAGTGGTTTTGTTCGCAATTGCCGGCTGGCTGCAGTTTCAGTCATCGACCTCTCGCGATTCAGTCATCGTTCCAAGAACTGCCGTGCTGCCCGAGGTTGGAAACGTTCAAACATCGACCGAGGCAAACCTCCCAACGACCAACAATCCGCGAGAATCGGGGTTTCTGCCTGATTCTGGTTGGGAGTTGGATACGGCAACCGAACGCTCTTTCGGGGCTGATACTTCCGTGGACCCGATTGAGGAGAACGGGAAGGAAAGCATGAAGGACACTGGGGGCTTCACGCCTGTGCCGCTTCAGAATAAGCCGCCCGAACGAGATGTGCAGCCTGATTCTGGTGCAACAGATCGTGCCGAATTAGCGCCCGGTCGGACCGAGAGGCAGGTTGCTCCTCGAGCGATTCGGATCATTGCTGATCTCAGTGTGGGTTCCGACTCCAGCGGCATATTGAATGCCACAACACTTCGAGAAGCGTTGGTGATGGCACAGGACAACAATGTCAATGTGATAGAAATCGCACAGCCTGAAATCGTCAGTGCGCCAGTCGACTTGCAAGTTGAGGATTTGTGGATCAGGTCGACTGTCAGCGGTGGTACGGTAATTCGTTTCGAGGCCAATGACGCGGTTGCAGCAGCCCAAAAGAGTATGGTTGCTGTGGGCTCAAGTGATGTCGTCATAGAAGATATAAACTTCGTCTGGCAGGTGCCCAGTGGCAGAGTGTCGGGAGGTTCCCTGTTCGAAATCAATGCAAATACATTGCTGCGTTTGACCGATTGCAGCGTTACCGTCAGCAATCCAAATCTTCGCGATAGCGTTTACGCTTTTGACGTGATGGCTGATTCGATTTCTGCAGGGGGATTAGCGGCGGGTGAACCAGAGGTGCAGATCGAGTTGAACAATGTTGTTGTCAGGGGAGAGATAACAATGTTGCACATGGATGAAGCGGCAAAATTGGGCCTGGATTGGGATAATGGATTGCTGGCTGTTTCAGGCGCCATGATCGACACTGGCGGTTCTCGGTCCGAAGACGTTGACAGTCGCATTGATCTTGAGCTTTGGCGAGTCACTGTGCATGCGTCTGCGGGGATTTTTAGAATGCGTGCCGCGGCGAATACGCCCTATCCCGCCGTGTTGGATCGCCAAGCTCGGCAGAGCGTTTTTATCGTCGATCAGGACCAACCGCATTTTAAGTTTTCCGGATTTCCAAAACGCTTCCAAGGCAACGAGTTGCTTTTGTTGAGAGGAAGTTCCAATCTGTACCAAGTGGGGTCCGAATTTCGCGATGTCATGCTCCGCGTTGAATCGGAAGACGGTTTTTCTGCAGTGACACAAATGATGGACCTCGAGGAAAGCCCTCCTGAGTGGGTTGTTGAGAAGTCGCCACGTCGGTCATCGAGCGTTGTGCGAATGCCACGAGAATGGCCCCCGGCGGGCGAGCGCGTTCCTGCCATCTATGAGCAGACCGATGCCTCTCCTCGTGGTTTTACCCGCGAGTCGCTGCCAACTCTTCCAGTACTGGAAAATAATGAAAATGAGGGGTTGTCCATTGGGCGAACGCTCTGAAAGTACGGAAATTAGCTTGAAATCGAAGTTGGGATTTGACAATCGACGACTTCTTAGACTTAATTGTAGGAGCAGAAACTTACTTTCTGCCCTTTAGACGACCCACCTAACCCGTCCCGACAGGTCTCTTCAAGTGTGAAAATCTGTCTGAGATGTACGGGACCATTTGCAACTTCTGGAGAAGATTGAATGAAACGATTGGCAATTCTTTTTGCGTGCCTCATGTTGGCGACCCCCGCCATGGCGATTAGCGAATTTGGCAAGCAGTGGAAAAATGAGTTCCTCGGTGGTGAGGATGTGGATGACGATTTCAAGAGAGCCGGACGAAAAGCGGGCTGCTATGTTTGTCACGTCAAAGGTGAAGACAAGAAAAAAGTTCGCAACGAATATGGCAACGCGATCCACAAATTGTTGAAAGCTGAGGACTTCTCTAAAGAGTATGTGAAAGCTAACCCTGAAGAAGCAAAGAAGAAAATTTTGGCGGGTTTCAAGAAAGCTGGTGAAGCCAAAAGTAAAGACGGCAAGACCTTCGCTGACAAGCTCAAGAACAACGAACTGCCTGCTACGGACGCAGGTCTGTAGAAACAAGAATACCACTTTGGTAATGTTGCGAACCGTTTGTCAACGAACCTTGGCAAGCGGTTTCTTTTTGCGCGTTGTGAACCTTGTGTTCTCGCTTTTTAAAACCGACGTTTACTACCTACCATTCACTAAATAATCATGAACTCTAAATTCAAAACTGCCGTTGCTTGTTTACTGCTGATCGCAGCTGCACAAATAACAGTGTACGGTCAAAATTCGAAAGATGGATTCGTTTCATTGTTTGACGGAAAGTCGCTCGACGGTTGGAAAGTTGCGGAAGAGAATCCGCAGAGTTGGAAAGTCGTGGACGGCCAGTTGGTCTGCGAGGGGCCGCGGTGCCACCTTTTCTATGATGGCAAGCTTGCACCTTTTAAGAACTTTCACTTCATTGCAGAGGTGAAAACCACTCCTGGCAGCAATGCTGGAATCTACTTTCACACCAAGTATCAAGCGACAAACTGGCCAAAGCAAGGCTTTGAGTGCCAAGTGAACGTGTCTCATAAAGACCCGAAAAAGACGAGCAGTCTTTACGCAGTTGTTAACGTTGCTGACCCAGGTGTCAAAGATAACAAGTGGTATACGCAGGAGATCATCGTCAAAGGCAAGAATGTAATTCTTAAGGTGAATGGAAAAACCATGGTCGACTATACCGAGGAAGAAGGTCAGGCAGCAGCAAGCAAGCAATTTGAGCGACTGCTCGGTGAGGGCACGTTCGCATTGCAAGCTCACGACCCGGACAGCAAAGTCTATTTTAAAAACCTGCGAGTCAAGAAACTCGACTGATCACCAAAGCGGTTGTGTGATCGCGGTGCAAGAAACTGGCTTTGGTCATGTGGTGCACGTTTATGTTCGGAGTCGCCTTTGTCGTTTCGGCTCTGAACTCAAGATTTGACGATTGCACCGTGTGACTTTTTCGGTCTAGCGACCCAAGAAAGCGTTGTACAGTTTTCCCATAGCAGGGTTAGGTGCCTTCCAGACTCTGAGACGGTCACCAGCTTGGAGTGCATAGTCGCTTTCAGGACGGACGGTTCTGCAATCATCGGACATGCGGACTTGCATTGGCATTCCGTTGACGGTGCCCGGCGTATACCGATACAGCGTTGCTCCCACGGTTTCCAGCTTTGCGATGATTCCGGTTTCTTCGAGTAGGTCACTGACATAGACAGTTTGGCCAGCACCGGGCAGTGGCATCATTCGGGCGGGGTTACTGTCGCCGGCGACTTCCAGGACCACGCCATTCTCTGCTTTAGCTTGCCGCACGGCGTAGTAGGCTTTTTCTTGCACGCTGTGATCGAGATCAAGCGATGAGTTCATGCTCAGGTAATCCGGGTTCGATGGCCGGTAAAATGCTGTTCCTGGCACTTCAAAAGAGGTGCAGCCCGTGAATGCAAAGCAGGCCAAAGCAGGCCAAAGCATGCTGGTAAAAAGTCGTTTTTGAACGTAATTCGGAATCATTTGGGAGGAATCCGTTGGGAAATGTTGTGTTGTCGACCCGCTTGGTAAGCTTTGCTGATTAGGTCGACTTTTCGGACAATCGGCATTTTGCGGGGTGGTCTTGAGGGTAAAGTGCCGGCTTTTGGCAAGAAACTCGTGCTTTCGGCGAGGGGGGAAATCGAGATCGGATTGACGGTATGACAGAAAACGGTCGATTTCCTGCTTTCGGATTCTCGTCCTGATCTGTATATTGCCGAGCTTCCAATAAATAGAGTTCCCGAGAAAAACGGCAGAGAATCCGATGGCACGGCAATGTGAAGCGTGTGGCAAGAAAGTCCAAATGGGCAATCGCGTCGAAACACGCGGTAAAGCCAAATACTTAGGTGGTGTAGGTACGAAAATCACCGGCATCACTCGTCGCAAGTTCATTCCAAACTTGCAGCGTGTTCACGTAACCCTGCCAAGCGGCGAAAATAAGTCGATGCGGGTCTGCACCCAATGCATTCGCAGCGGTGCCGTGCGAAAGACGGTGAAAACTAAACCGTTTGATGTCAGCGGATCGAAGAAGTAGCCATCGTGTCGCTCTCTGATGCTGAAGTTCGAAAATTAGCTTTGCTTGCAAGGCTGGATTTGTCTGACGATGAGGTCGCCAATGTGGGGCCTCAGTTGGATAGCATTCTCTCATTTGTCGAGCAACTGACGGAACTCGATACAACCGATGTCGAACCGATGACGACAGCGCTGGATGTCGATAATCGTTGGCGTGAAGATCTGCAGTTTGACACACTGTCCAATGACGAGGCTCTGGCAAACGCACCATCGCAAAGCGATGGCTGCTTTCTTGTGCCGCCTGTTTTAGGAGTTGTGGCCGCCAAAAAGTCGTAGCCTTCACACGGTCAAGATGCATCACCGTAGGTGATCTGTTCTGAACGTAATCATTCAATCTTGTGGCGAGGGATGACGATGGACTTTGGATTTCTGAGCCTGCTGCCACCGTTGGTTGCGATCGTTTTGGCCGTTGCTACCCGAAGGGTTGTTCTGCCTTTGGCTGCTGGTGTAGCAGTGGGGGCTTTTGTCTTGGCATTTGGGCGTGTTGAGTTGGTTACCGATTTTGGTACCAATGACAGTGTTCGAGTCAGGTTCGTGGCACCATCACCGTGGGTTTCCGGATGCAAAACGCGACTTGTTCTTCTCCGCAGTGACTATGAGGACGAATTGCCGTCGGTCATGTCGCCGCAGTTTTTCAGTGACAATGAACCATATCTCGACAGCCTCGATATCTTCCTCAACAGCAATGCCACAAGCGAATCCACTGTTCAGGATTTGTTAGACGCGCTCGAAAACAGTAGCTCCCGTGCGAAATCGATAGCCACCGCTTCTCTGGAGAAAGGCGAGCCAAGCACCCCCATCGCAGCAAGTTTGCCAAGTGACTTGGAAATTCTGGAATTTGAACCTCAATGGTACATCTTGCCGGGTTCCCGTATTTCATTTCCAGATGCTGTTTGGTGGAAAACGCTGGTGATCTTTGTCACCACCATTTACGAATCCATTTCTTCGAAGTCGCACATTCAGGCTTTGATATTCAGCCTGTTGTTAGGTGCAATGGTAGGGACATTGGAATCAGGGGGGGGGATGCGTGTTTTGATCCAACGAGTTTCCAGCAAGATCAAGTCCCGGCGCGGTGCACAGACACTGATAGCGACCTCAGGGCTGGCCGTATTCTTTGATGATTATGCCAATACCCTGTTGTTGGGCGGAACCATGCGTTCAACAGCCGATCGTTATCGACTGTCACGTCAAAAACTGGCTTACCTTGTCGATTCTACGGCGGCTCCAGTCGCGGGGCTTGCTGTCGTGAGCACGTGGGCGGCAATTGAAATCAGCTACATGGCCGATGGTTTGGCTGTCGCAGGAATCTACGACAATCAAGCTGCATTTGAGATGTTCATCCAGTCCATTCCGTATCGATTTTATCCTTGGCTTGCGTTGGTGATGGTCTTCTGTGTGAGTGTTTCCCAGCGAGATTTTGGCCCGATGCTGAAAGCCGAGCAGGCGGCCCTGACATCGGATTCTGGGGTTGAGTTTGAAGCTGAGGAAAATGTAACTGAGCGTTATCCGCGTTTATGGTGGGCCGCGGTTGTTCCCGTCGTGCTTTGCGTGGTGTCTGTGATGTTGGTGCTCGTCTACACAGGAGTTGCATCACAGGTACTTGTGGAGGAATCGGCGGTTGTCGGTCAGGCTGAAAACGGTTTGCTGAGGCAGGCAGGCCAAGTCATTGGCAATGGCGATTCGTATGTTGCTTTGATGGTAGGTGGAGCTGTGGGCCTGCTAACCGCCGTAGTGATGCACATGTCGCTGGGAGGTTGCCGTTTTGTTGAATGCATGAAAGGAGCATTTGGTGGGGCACGTCAGATGGGACCCGCCCTGCTGATTCTTTGGTTTGCATGGGCCCTGTCTGCGATGACCGAAAAAAATGCCTTGGATACTGGTGGCTATCTTTCCAGTGTTCTTTCTGATCGTTTGAATGTCCATCTGCTGCCAACGGTTGTTTTTCTGATCGCGTCAGCAATGGCTTTTTCTACTGGTACCAGTTGGGGGACGATGGCTATTCTCACGCCACTTTCAATTGGTTTGGCTTTGCAATTGGATGTTGTTGGTGGGCCAGAGGGGCCGATCGCTCTGGCAACCTGCGGATCTGTGCTGGCGGGGGCGATTTTTGGTGACCACTGTTCCCCCATTTCTGACACGACCGTGTTG
>Ga0315321_10000246_pt1 | contig 37905 bp, 23 predicted proteins | sample M180m21515metaG_FD_203464 | JGI IMG/M metagenome (GOLD analysis project Ga0315321, IMG submission 203464) | Ammonia-oxidizing marine archaeal communities from Monterey Bay, California, United States - M1 80m 21515 | ecosystem: Environmental > Aquatic > Marine > Intertidal zone | place: USA... | reverse complement strand
GAGCCCTTCGATGCCGCCGGCAGGAAGGTTTCGGACTTGGCGGAAGAGCCGAGCAAGTCGAACGTGAAGCTGGACTTGGACTGGGGCTCCATCGTGGTGTCTACCAAGAAACTGAATCGCGAGTCGCGACTCGACATAAATTCTCCAACGGGAACCGCCGGTATTCGCGGTACGCAGTTCCAGATGTCTCAAGCGCCTGGCACGGGAGTGAAGCTCGACGTTTCCGAGTCCACCGTTGCGTTCACTCCTCTGGGAGGCGGTCAAACCGTTCCGGTCGGAGCGGGGCAAGGTCTAGACGTTTCCGCCGCGGGAGCAGTGACCCCTCGTCCCATCAGTCCTGTCGCGGCCCAAAACATAACTGCCACCAACACGGCGGCCGTCGCGGCCACGGGAGATGTCTCCTTGAGCGCTGTTAGCGACGCCATGGCCACGGCCACCGAAGGTGGTGGGGACGATTCCAGTGCTTCCGGGGAATCCGACTCGGGTGAGGATGGTAATTCCGAGGGTAGCGGAGATAGCGGAAACGGAAACTCGGGCGGCGGAAATACCACAGACGGAGGAGGTTCGTCCGGACCGAGCGCCGCGGCTTCACCTCCGGATACCCCCGAAGTGGATACGAACCAAGTTTTGGAGAACAACACTGATGCAACCCAATCCCGCAAGACGGGCAAGGTGAGCACCGAGTCCAAAAAGATTTCTCGTCTGGGCTTAACTGATACCCAGGCTGAAATTCTATATTCGTTCGATGCTTCTTTGCAAAGCGCCTTGGTTGCTGCCGGCGGCAAAACGGCGAAGCGATTGATCGACTTGACTTCCAAAGGGGTCGTCGAGGCCAATCTATCCATCTTTTTCGGTTACTCTGTTGAAACTCGTAGCAAAATGCTCGCCTTGGTGGATGACTCCAGCTTGGCCAATCTTTTGACTAAGGAATACAACGAATCTTGGTTGACGGGAATTCTATCGGATCAGAACTTGGCCGCCCTCAATGCGGGAACAACTCCCCAAACGCCTTCCGTTTCTCCGAATGCCGAGTCATTTCTAGTATTGGCGAACAAGCTGAAGGAGTCCGGAAACTCCAAGGTGCTGGACGAGTTATTGGAACTGGGCGGCGGAGCATTGACCGAGAGTCTGCTCCTCGAAGGTGAGATAGCCAACCGTTTGCTGGGCTCCGTATCGAGTACTGGGTACTTGGACAGAACTAGTCTCGCGACGGGACCGGATGCCATGTCCAATAGGTTTTACGAAGACGTGTCGTCTCTCTACCAAGCGTTGCTTCAGGATTCGATCGTTGCAGGGGAAGCCACGTTTCTTGGTGGTAGAACAATTTCACTGGCGGGAGGAGATTATACCTTGAACGACCTCTCCCTAGGTGTCTCGGATTCCTTGGTTTTGGGAGCAACGGAGCAATTGACATTGCAAGGAAGCATACTTTTTTCCGGGAACGCCGGTACAGCCAGTCGAGTGGTGCTCATGAGCGGAGACGAAGTTCAGGGCTCTAGCGACTTGACCTTGGACGCAGCCACGAACGATTTGGTATTGTCGGTCCGAAAGGACATCGCATTGCAGGGGGCGACGGCGGATTCGCCGGTGTTGATGCGAGGGAATCGCGAAGTCTCTCTCCATTCCATGAGGGACGTCTACCTCGGGAACACGGAAGTTAGCGCATCCCATCTGGCGAAGATCAAGGCGGCCAAAGAATTGTACGTCGACAACATGCGATTCAACGCCGATTTGCCCAAAATCGTGATGGAAGCGACTACGATTCGCCTTTCCAACGTGACTTTCCCCGCCAACGCCGCGGTAAGCCTGAATTCTCTCAAGGGAGCCATCGACGGTCGTTATCCCAATTTCGGCACGTCGATCCCCGCGGCTCAACAGTTGGGGCGCGTCAACTTTCTGCAGAACGTAAAGTCCGGCGTGAATCTCTTGCATGACCGTCCTAGTTTCGACGCCCACGGGGGAAATATAACGATCGGTAAATTACCGTAGGACTTCACTGTCGATCGCCGATCCTTGCGTTCGGCGTTATCCCTTCGGCTCCTGTTTAGCGCTTAAATCCATTGACGAAATGACAGCTAAACGATTGATTCCAGATCTTGGACTCCCATCGTTTGATCCTTGCCCGCTTTGCTTGGTTTGTGGTTCGCTCTTTTCATAAGGATGTTCGCTAATCGTAATTTCGATCCATCGGTCGCTTTTTCTCCCTCATGGGGGCTAGGGCGATTACTCGCTTTTTTTCTCTTTTGCCTTTCGAATTCTTTCGGTGGAGTGGGGAATTTTTCGCTGTACCTCGATGAGAATCGTTCTCTTTGGGGCATGGGCGACAACGACAACGGTCAACTAGGCGACGGAACCCTCACGGAACGCAATCAACCTTATGAAATCTCCACGAGCAGAGGTATTCTCGATTTTGCTCATGGGATGGATCATACCCTTTACGTTGAGGACGATGGCTCCTTGTGGGCGACGGGCGACAACGCCTATGGCCAGCTGGGAGTGGGGGACTTGGTCGATCGCAACGAATCAGTCAAGATCGTCGATGCCAACGTAACTGCCGTAGCGGCAGGCATGCATCACAGCGTGTTCGTGAAGAGAGACGGCTCTCTTTGGACCATGGGTAGAAACGATTATGGTCAATTGGGTAATGGAAACGGTTTGCAGCAGACGACTCCTACGAAGGTGGTTGTCGCAGGCGTCGTGTCCATTGCCGCCGGTAGTCATCATACTTGCTTCGTAAAGTGGGACGGGTCTCTGTGGACGGTGGGACTTAATGCCAACGGTCAGTTGGGAAATGGCTTCACCAACAATTTGATCGCCCCGGGCCCCATCGAATTTTCGGGAGTTTCCGTAGTCGCGGCCGGAGAAAGACATAGCCTTTACCTCAAGAGTGATGGCTCCCTGTGGGGAATGGGCTACAATGCGAACGGACAACTGGGAGATAGTGACACCGCAGACCGCAGTACTCGGTTCAAGGTCGTAGATTCCAACGTAACTGCGGTGGCGGCGGGACCGCTGCATTCCTTTTACGTCGATGCGAATGGTTCTCTTTGGGGCGCGGGTTCGAATGCCTACGGTCAATTGGGTGATGGAACGACTTTGGATCGAAACGTCAGTTTTGTCCAGATCGTCGAGGCAAACGTAACCGATGTGACGGCGGGATTCGGTCATTCCTTCTATCTGGATGCTAATGGTTCCCTTCGGGGAATGGGCCTGAATTCGAATGGCCAGCTCGGGCTTGGAGACAATGTTAATCGGACTTCTCCCGTTGAAGTAGTGGCTGGCGGAGCCTATCGTTTGTCCGGTCATGGTGTTTTGGAAGGACATGGTTCGAGATTCAGCCTGTATGCCGACGTTAATGGCTCTCTTTGGGGTATGGGGCAAAACGACAATGGCGAATTGGGATTGCCGGGTTTGTCGGATCATCACGTTTCCTCGCAAATCGAAGCTTCGTCCGTTAGGTCCTTTTCCGAGGGCGGCGATTACAGCTTGTTCGTCAAAACGGACGGTTCCCTGTGGGGGATGGGGTACAACGCCTTCGGCCAACTGGGCGTCGGCAACGTGGTCGACCGCAATGTCTCGGTTCAAATTCGCTCTTCCAGCGTTAGCCAGGTTTCGGCGAGCGGAAGCAACCGTTTCAGTCTTTTTCTCGAAGACAACGGGTCGCTTTACGGCATGGGGCTTAATCTCAATGGCGAGCTGGGGCTTGGCGACGCGATCGCACGTTTGAGTCCCGCTCACGTCGTTGACTCCGTGGTTAGCTTTGCCGCCGGTTATGACCATGCTTTGTTCGTCAAAGGGGACGGTTCCCTCTGGAGCATGGGTTCGAACGTCTATGGACAACTCGGGGATGGAAGTACGATCGACAGGGTCTCGCCCGTTAAAATCGTAGACGCCAACGTCACGGCGGTTGCTGCCGGAGACGGACATACCATGTTCGTGAAGAGCGATGGTTCTCTCTGGACCACGGGGCTCAATGATTGCGGGCAGCTGGGAAATGGCAATCAGATCAGCAGATCCACCCCGGTGTCAGTTTATCCTTTTGGCGTAACTGCAATCGCGGCGGGCGCTTACCACAGTCATTTCATCAAAAGCGATGGATCACTTTGGGCGATGGGAAAAAACGGTTATGGGCAGTTGGGCCTCGGGGATACGACGGATCGCCTCTTTCCGATGAAGGCTGTTTCCGCAGGCGTCACTGCAATTTCCGCTAGGCAGTCTCACTCTTTGATTCTCAAGACCAATTCCCTATGGGCAACCGGGTTGAATGCCGATGGGCAGCTGGGCTTGGGAAATCTTATTTCTCGGAATGCTTTCTTCATTGTTCAATCTTCTGGCGTCGGGATGGTTTCAGGCGTAATTACTCAAGGCGGAAATCCACCTGTTTTCAGTTCGTATGAAGGCGCGGTCTCGACATCGGTCACGAAAGCCGAAAATGATGGTACTTCCGTCGTCGCGTCGGTCACTGCCCATGATCCCGAAGGGCATGCTATAAGTTTCTCTATTTCCGGGGGAGCGGATGCAGATCTTTTTGAAGTCAATTCAACGGGCACGGTGGGGTTCGACTTAGATTCCGGGGAAGAGGTCAACGCGAGTATCGGCTTGTTGCAGTTCAAGGTTTATCCTGATTACGAGCATCCCGACGATGCCGGATTCGACAATCTCTACGAAGTGATAGTCCGAGCTCGAGATGGGAACAAAACCACGGATCAAGCCTTTTCAGTATTGCTGACGGATTCTAACGCTGGCGCGATGAGTGACTCGAACGAGAGTGCCTTGGTTTTTACGAACGCAGGAGTTTCAGGGCGATTGGGTCCAACGCAATCTCAAGTTGATGCAAATTATACCGGAACTTCTCTTCAAGGTGTCGTTACGGTGAACACCCAAGGTATCCAAGAATGGTCGGTTCCTTATAAGGCCTTGTACAGAATCGAGGCGCTGGGTGCAAGAGGCGGGTCCATTCAGGGATCTTTTAATGGAGGTCTAGGCGCTCGATCGGTCGGTGTTTTCGATTTAAACGTGTCTACCAAGCTGCGAATTCTCGTGGGACAAGAGGGTATGGGTGCTTCCGCTTCCGGAGCCGGTGGCGGTGGCGGGAGTTTTGTTACCTATGCAGACAACGTTGCTTTATTGGTCGCGGGCGGAGGCGGCGGTTCGGGAAGCGACCAATCCGGCGGTGACGGTACGTCGGAAGAACAACCCGGACCATGGAATATACATGGCGTTTCCCAGCTTAAGGGCGGGGGTAACGCAAATGGTGGCGGTGGATTGGAAAATGGCGCCGGAGATGCGACTTCCGGAGGAAGGGCTTTTACCTCTTCCGGTCAGGGCGGTGATTCATCGATAGTAGGAGGTTTTGGCGGAGGCGGAGCAGCAATCTCGGATTACGGAGGAGGAGGAGGAGGTTATTCCGGGGGAAATGGCGGAGTTACTTTTCCGAGTAATTTCGCCGGCCAAGGGGGTGGTGCGTACCTGGGAGACGTCAAAGGGTTCGTAGCAACGGGATACGGCGACGGCAACGGGTCAGTCATTATTACTCTAGTCAAGTCGCTCAATGCCATTCCCCGAGATATTTTTCCGGGAAATCTATACGTCGAGGAAAACGCTAATCCAGGCACGATAGTGGGTGACTTCAATGGCACCGACGACGATGTAAACGCGACTTTGGCTTTTTCCTTGGTCGACGGCGACGGATCCTCCCACAACTCCTTTTTCAATATAGATGCCAACGGCGTTTTGAGCACGGCCGGAGCCTTGGACTACGAGGTGAACGCCAGCTTGAGTATCCGGCTTCGGGCAACCGACGTTCATAATGCGATATACGAGGAATCCTTTGAACTCAACGTCACCGACATGGACGACGAGGCTCCCCTGATAAAACTTTATCCCAATGAAATCAACGGTAACCTAAGCTCTAGTTTCGAGGCGAATGCGACCTTTGTCGATCCTGGAGCCGTTGTTACAGACAACGTCGATTCCAATGTTTCTATTTATGGCGTCGGCAATTTACCGGCAAACGTCCCCGGAGTCTATATCTTGAATTACGACTGGAACGATACGGCGGGCAACTCTGCCAATCGGCTTACGCGTACGGTGACCGTTGTGGATACGACTCCCCCTGTGATCACCTTGAACGGTGACGGCAACTTGACGCACGAGGCGGGTCCGGACTACGTCGATGATAATGCAACTTGGACCGATATCGTGGATGGGAATGGTACCGTGACTGCCACAGGAGAAGTGAACGCCAGTAAGCTCGGTACTTATTTTTTGAATTATGCTTGGACCGATGATGCAGGGAACACGGCCATCGACGTGAATCGAACGGTGACGGTGGTCGATACGCAAATCCCTTTCATCACTATTTTGGGAGATGCAAATGCATCACACGAGGCGGGTTTAGTTTACGCGGATGCAAACGCTTCTTGGGCTGACAACCTCGATCAACATGGAATTGTCGACATCAATTCAACTCAGGGCGGAGTTAACCCATATCGTCTAGGTACTTACTACATAACCTATTCACACTCTGATTCCTCTGGAAACATCGCGGAATTGAAGACGCGAGTAATTATCGTCGCAGACACGACCGCACCGATAATCACTCTCGAGGGCAATGCCACGTATCTACACGAAGCGGGCGAAGTTTACGTCGACGCTGGCGCCGTTTGGTCGGATATATTCGATGGCAATGGTACTTTGGAAGGAAACGGTACGGTTTTTCCACATGTCCTTGGAGACTACAACGTTACCTACTCGCACACGGACGCTACCGGCAACGTTGCTGTAACGGCTCAACGCACTGTTCAAGTTCGCGACACGACCAAGCCCCTCATCACTTTCGATGGAAACTCGAGTATTCGGCATAGAGTCTTTCAACCATATGTGGACTTGGGAGTTTATGCCACCGACTCATTCGATGGAAACTTATCCATAATGGTCGATGCGTGGCCCAACGTCAACGTGCCCGGTACTTATGAATTGACCTTTTCGGCTTCGGATTCAAGCGGCAATCAGGCTATACCGTTTGTCCGTCGGGTCGAGGTTTACAACGAAGCCCCTTTAGGTATTGAGCAAAGGATTATTCCATTGGGAGATTTTTTCGCCTCGGGCTCTTCAGTTGCCGTTTTAGCGCCTTACGAAGTTATTGATTCGAATAGTTCTTATTCCTTGGTCGTGGGAACGGGTTCGGCGAATAACTCGTCCTTTAGTCTAGACGGAAATGGTTCCTTGCGCTCAATCTCGCCTTTGGATTTCGAGACGAATTCACATTATTCAATCCGAGTTCGTTTTGGAGGCGAATACGGAGCAGATACGGTGGGGGAGGAAGTCTTGACAATCAAGGATGCAAACATCTCCATTGCTCAGAAGGTCGTTCTAGTCGAGGAGGGTTTTAAATCCGGCGCATTTATTTACGCTTTCTCGACGTTGGATCTCGACGATCTTAACTCGACCAAGCAATATTCGTATTCCCTAATCGATGGATTGGATTCGACGGATAACGATTCCTTCGAACTGAAAATAAACGGTAGTCTTTATTCGAAAGTCGATTTGGATTTCGAGACAAAGTCATCTTATTCAATTAGAATTCGTTCGCAAGACGAGTTCGGGGCTTTTATCGAGCAAACCTTGCCAATCGAGTTAGTGGATGCTTTTGCACCGAACGTTGAGACTGAACCGGCCAAAGTGTTGGGCGCCACCTCGGCTCTTTTGTTCGGAGACCTATTGGACTTCGGTCATACCGCAGGCATTTCCGCAAGAGGCTTTGTCGTCAGCCGAACTCCCGATCCCGTATTGGGGCTTCCTGATTCAATAAGGATTTCCGCAGACGGCGATGATTTTGGAACGGGTGCTTTTTCTGCAAAAGCATCGGGTTTGTCCGCTTCAAAGAGCTATTATTATCGAGCCTTTTCAACCAATGACGAGGGTACGGGATACGGTGCCCAAGAGAGGTTTGACCTAAATAGCTCCAGTAACACTGAAACTTGGTCCAACGCTACTGAGGCTGATCCATCGCATGCCCCGAGTTGGTGGCTCAGCCCATGGTTCGGCCATTTCGCCGTGACGGAAGGCACCGACTGGATCTTTCACGAACAATATGCTTGGTTATTTATCTTTCCCGAAGAGTCCGGTGGACTCTGGTATTGGCAGAAGCACTTGGGCTGGCTTTGGACTTCTCGCGACCTGTATCCATATGTCTTTATACAAGATGGCGGATGGCACTATTTTCTTGGTGGCGCCAATGGTAAAGTCTTTCTTTTCCGGTATTCCGACGGGATATGGTTGGATGTGATTCGGGATACTGTTCGATGAGTGGTGATCCGTGTTTTATAGATGCTCTGATTTCTTGTTCCAATTGCCTCTTCTCTTCCCTGAGGAAACGCTCAATCAAGGCATGATTATTGATCGATTCGATTTGAAGATTATCATTGGCAAGACTCTCCATTCATGATTTGATTTCTTTTTAATTTGTCGTGATGAATCGCAACCTTTTGCACATCCGGATTCTTACCCTAACTTCTTTGCTCGTCTTGGCGAATGTTGCGTTCGTCCCAAGCGATTCATTTGCTCAAAGCGTTGTCGTTCCTGTCGCGCAAGCTTCCCGTCCTGGGTTTCAAGGGTTTCACTCCAACTTAGGTTTGCAGGAAATCGTCGAGGTCGGTGTACCTGTACGCACTGTTGAAACCTCGACACCCTCCCTTCCTCCTCCCTCGACCGGAAGCGTTCCTCCGCCCAAGGTGGCGCGTGATGGCATACCTGGTTCGCCGTCATCTACAGCGAGCGAACCTTTCTTGAATGCATCCCTGTCGGCAGGAACTCGGATTTATTACACGAGCAACGCCTTGCACACTAAAACAGATCCCAAGGGATCCGGCGTCTACGAATTCAATGCAGGCGCTGGTCTCGGTATTCGTCCTACTAAAATTGGCGATTACATTACTTTGATTCCTAGGATCGATTACATGGCCCAGTGGGCGCATTACGGCGAAAATGCCGTTAAGGATTTGCTTGGATACCATTTCAACATGATCAAGGGTTCAGCTGCAATTGGATTGCCCGATGATTGGAGCTTGGGATTAGGTCTCGAGTACGATTATCTAAGCAGTCTCTCCTCGGGAGACAAAATGTTCGATGCAGTGGCTCCTACTTTTTCGATCCAGAAGATAGTTCCGTTTTCTCAAAAATCCTTTCTGATGATCGACTCGATGATAAAGTACGCCAATACCGACAGAGTCATTCCCGATGCTATCTTACAGGCCCAAGCAGTTAATTTAGGGCTAAATAATGTGTCTCCATACGTGAGCGAGGGCGTGTTTGCTGATGATGGAGATAACCTTCAGACCGCCCTCAACTTTACTTATGTCCGTACATTTGGGCCCGACGGAAAACTTTTATTCATGCCGAATCTGGGGTTTGCTCGCACTTCTTACAAAAAGAACGACCATCAAGGGCGCGTGGATTACCTTTTTACTCTCGGCGCCTCCGGTATTTATCAGTTGCGAGAATGGCTAGGTGTTCAAACATTTATAAATTATTCTAAAATGTTCACCAACGAGAAGGGCGAGGTTTTGTTGGATAAATCATCCAAGTTTCGAGCTTGGGACGTCGGCGCTGCTTTGACGGGGAACTATCGTTTCTAGTTCCGAGTACCGCTTGCCATGAAAAAAAACATGTTTTTGAATATAAATTTAACGTTGTCCTTCCCCGCTCCGGTTTTTCGCGGCATCCTCTTAGCTTCGATATGTTTTTTGGCTTCGACATTTATTTCGGATAGTGAGGCGAAGAACCTTTTCTTGGTTTCCGCAACTATTGGTGATGGTGCTATTCTTAGTTCCTCCGAATCATCCAAGAGCATCGTGAACGCTTCTTACATACCCATGGGGGAGCGAGTGTCGGTAAGACCGAGGAGTGGTCTGGAAACTCTGGCTGCCGGTCGAACCTTGCGTTTTGGGAGCGAGACGATTTTCACGATTACCGAAGATGCCATGGTTCTCTATGAAGGATCCTTGCTGTACCGAACCCGGAAAATGGGGTCTCTTCTTGAACTCAAAAGTCCTGAGGCGGAAATATCCTTGGATGGCATGGGCTCAGTCATGTTGGAAGTGGAACCCAATGGAGGCATTAAGGTCGTGGGGCTTTTGGGGCGTGTCCGCGTTACGGACAAGCAGTCCGGGAAAGCCATTCAAGTACTGCCTGGTGAACTACTTTTCGTAAAGCCCGGCGGGCGTGGATTTGGCGATCTGATTTACGTTAACTTGGGCAAAATGACGAAAACGTCCTTTCTCGTAAGCGGTTTCAGAAACCTTTCGTCATTCGAGCGCGCTCTTGCTGTCGTGATCAAAGCTCAGAGCGAATCGATCGCAAAGCATTTTCGAGCTGTTGTTGGCGACGCCAAGGGGGTCAACACATTCGAGGTAGTTCCTGTCGCACCTGTTTCCCGTAAGACCGGCAATTCCGACTTGCCTTCTGTTTCCGTTAAAACTTTTCCCGTTCGACCCAACTCATCAAATCCTTTGGAGGAATTCCTGGGCCGACCACCAAGGCGGTTATTACCCCAAGCAACTCCTTTGAAACATACTGTCGACACGTCCGAACGGGAAATTCCCGTCACTCCTCCTGCCGTCGCTCCGGCTTTAAAGCACTCTTTGCCGGGGCGTTTGTTTGAATTGCCTTGAAGGCCTTTTTCCTTGGTAATGGTGTGGTGACCCATTGAATATTATTACTTAAACTCCTCCCTCCTCATGAACTTAATATCCATTTTACCTAGCTTTCTCGCATCATCGGGTGGTCACGATTACCTTTACGGTCTTTTCTTCCTGATCATCGCGTTGGTAATTGGAGCCGCCACTCGCCATTTTCTTCAGAAGGTCCCTTTGCCTTTCACCGTACTTCTCTTGTTGATCGGCTTGGCAATGGGTTTCCTTAACCGCCAATATACGGAAAAGCAAGAAACTGTCGCAACAGCTCATACCGAGCACGCTGGACAAGGTGATGACGGAAACGTGCAAGCGCATGGAGATGGAGCACACGACGAGCACGACGCTGAAGCAGGTCATGAAGAGCACGCTGCGAGCGGTCACGACGATGGCTTGTGGCACAAGATCGTGCACACGTTGAGCGCGGCGATCACTTGGGGCGGCAATATGGACGGACATCTGATCCTTTACGTATTTCTTCCCATCCTTATTTTTGAGGCCGGCTTTGCTTTGGACGTTCATACTTTTAAAAAGTCCGTGGGTAATGCCTTTTATTTAGCGGGCCCCGGTATTGTTACGGCCACGGTGATGACCGGGCTGTGTTTTTGGGGCATGGTGCAAACCTTTGGCGGAGACGGTCAAGTTCTATCAGATTGGAACGTTGAGGGCGCGATGTCCTTTGTTTGGTTGGCGTCCATGCTTTTGGGAGCAGTCGTAAGCGCTACCGACCCGGTGGCCGTGGTGGCTCTGCTTAAGGAACTTGGAGCCAGCAAAAAATTGGGGACATTGATCGAGGGCGAGTCTCTTCTTAACGATGGTACCGCGATCGTCGCCTTCGTTCTACTTATCGATTTTGTTACGGGGGCTAAGTTGTTTTCGAGTTTAGGTTCCTTTGTCGTAGACGCCACCTTGGGCTTTGGTTCCATTGGAGGTGCCGGTGCAGTAGTTGGCGTCCTCATCGGAATCGTAAGTATTCTCTGGCTGCGGAAGGTGTTCAACGACGCGATGATCGAGATCACGGTGGTATTGGTTACTTCCTATGCTGTCTTTTTCATTTGCGAGCATTTCTTTCATGTGTCCGGAGTTTTGGGGTTGGTGGCCTTGGGCATCCTCATGGCTGGTATCGGAGCCAAGCGAATAAGCCCGGAGGTGGCACACTTCATGCACGAGTTCTGGGAACTGACTGCCTTTATCGCAAACGTCATTATCTTCATCGTGGTCGGTGTGATTATTGCCCAAAAAGTCGATCCTACGGGAATGGATTACTTGATTCTCCTTCTCATTTACCTAGCTATTCATTTGGTCCGCGCCATCAACATGGGTATGTTCTATCCTCTAATGAAAAGAACGGGCTATGGCTTGCCGGGCAAAGATGCTGTCGTCGTTTGGTGGGGAGCCCTGCGAGGGGCAATTGGCTTGGCTTTGGCACTTGTGGTTTATTCCGAAAGTTTTCGCTATGAATTTGAACTCAAGTCAGGTGGTGAGGGCTACAAGGAAGACACAACCTCTGTTTTCATCGTAAACAAGGACAAGCAAGCTGACTTCTTAAATGCTGCCGAGGAAGTCAATTACAGCGAAATTGAAGGTGCGAATCCTGCAATTACGAAACTAAGGCTAATAGCATCTAATTCAGCTTCCGAAGCTCAAGCGACCATTGTAGACGGCAAAGTCACTGCGATTTCTCCTAACGCTCATTTCACGGATACATTCTTAGCCTCTAAAACTTCCAAGGACGCCATTAGCATTCGTGACGATCTCGAATCGGGCGACAAGGTAGTTGTTATCGTCGGGGATGGCTCCGGCGCCGTGGCCACGGCCTCCCTGATAGGTATAAGCTCGAGGATGCGCGACCAATTCTTATTTTATGTCTCGGGCATTGTCTTACTCACCCTTCTCGTTAACGCGACCACGGTTAAACCATTGGTAAACGGTCTGGGGTTGACGAAGTTACCTGCCGTGAAAAAGCTAATGTTTTCCAACGCCTCTGGCAATGTGGCCAAGGGTTGCGAGCAAGAGATGGATCTGCTTAAGGACGACCGCTTCCTCAGCGGCGCCAATTGGGGGGAAGTGCGCAAGTATCTTCCCGATCCCGTGGCTTACCCGTTGACTGCCGACGAAGTGGCTGGAATGGATACACTGGCGGAAACGCGTCGACGCTTGCTCCAAAAGGAAAGCAGCAGTTACTGGGCGCAGTTCGGCGAAGGTCTCCTAAGTGCCCAAGGAGTGGCCTTGCTCGACAACAATCTTAGCGAAGTTCTGGACTTGGAAGGAAAAGTGCCCCTGACCGAACGTGATTACTTGGACAAGGTATGCGGAATTCCCAAGTTACTTGAAGCCCTCAAGAATGTTCCTGTGCTTAAGGGAATGTTCGTCGATCGCCTTACCATCAGCTATGATTCCGCAAAAGCCTTTGTCGTTGCTCAACAGGACGTCGCCAAGATGGTGGACGGGTTTGCCTCTGATTTAGATGAAAGCGGAGACCCCAAGAAGGTTACCGAGACTGCTAACCTGCTCAAGAACGAGATTCGAGAAAACCGCTTGAATGGACTCAAATTCCTCAAGGAAATGCACGAAGCTTATCCGGAGGTCACCGTGGGGATCGAGACTAAGGATGCAATCCGTTCCGTTCTTAATCACGAGCGCAACACTATCAAAAAACTTCGCAAGGCTGGTTCTCTCGAAGCTGACGAGTCGGATCGATTGCTCCTCGACGTCGAGGAGCGCATGAAGGACGTAATGGAGAGTTCTCTCGAGCTACGTATGCCTGCACCTGAAGAGGTCTTACGTGAGGTGACTTGGTTGAAGGGACTTCCCGATACGGTCATTTCCCAGATTGTCGGTCTATCCGAGCAACGATCGTACACCTCCGGCCAACGAATCATGGAGCAGGGCGGCGCAGGCGACGGTATGATCGTTATCACCGGAGGAAGTGTAAACGTGTCGATTGGTGACCTCGTGGTCGATATCATGGGTCGTGGAGCCGTCATCGGTGAAATGGCGGTCTTGGCCGGAGTGCCTCGAACCGCCAACGTCGTGGCGGACACGGCAGTGACTGCGATTTGGTTGACAACCGAGTCGATGCAGAAAGCAATGACCGAATCGACCGAACTATCGAATAGTCTTTGGAAAACCGCATCGATTCGTTTTTCCGAAAACCTACTTGGTACTCGAGAGCCTTATCTTAGTTGGAGTCAAATCGAACTTCGTCGCTGGCTCAATTCAGGCAACGTTCTTTCGCCCAATGACGGAGAAACGCTTAATCTCTACGGCAAGACTTCCGTTCTCGTAAGTGGCCAGGCAACTGCCGCGGCCGGTGGGGAAGCAGTCTCTGCTCCTGCCGTGCTCGAATTGGCTGAGGCTCGGTTCTCCACAGGGGCCAAAGTGTTTGTGCGAGAAGCTTGATCTAGCCGATATGGCGGAGAGGGCGGGATTCGAACCCGCGGTACCTTGCGGTACACAGCATTTCCAATGCTGCACGATCGGCCACTCTGTCACCTCTCCTAATTTGCGCCAAGGTCGAATCGTAGGATGTTTCGCATGTTCGTCTAGTCAACGTCTAAAGGAAAACAGAATTCATGGAATTATGTTTCTTTTATCTTCGATTCGAATTTCTAATTCTTTTTTTTGAGGTTTGCCGTTTCTCGCGGATGTCGATAAGCAGTTTTTTAACCATTGTCTATTATGTCTACCGAGGAAGTTGCTTATGATAGTAAGGTCGAGGGCGAAATTATCGTCACTCGAGCTGATGCTGTAGTGAACTGGATTCGCCAGCACTCGGTTTGGCCCATGCCTATGGGCTTGGCTTGCTGCGCCATCGAACTAATGGCCACAGCTGCTTCCAAATTCGATATTTCACGTTTCGGAATGGAAGTCATGCGTTTCTCACCGCGACAAGCCGACTGCATGATCGTCGCGGGTACGGTAACTTACAAAATGGCTGAGGTCGTTCGCCGAATTTACGACCAGATGGGTGACCCCAAATGGGTGGTCGCCATGGGTGCTTGCGCCTCGACCGGTGGAATGTACCGATCCTATGCCGTGCTACAAGGGGTCGATAATATTGTTCCCGTCGACGTTTACGTGAGCGGATGTCCTCCTCGCCCCGAGGCTTTGCTAGATGCAATGATGAAGCTCCAAGATAAAATTGGTCGCGAGCCTTCCGTTCGAAACCTACGCAAGACGCAAGAGACCGTTCCGGTCGCTTGAGCTTTTGACTTATGGACGAAGAATTGGCCAAGGGGCTTATGGGACGCTATGCTTTCCTTTCTCCTCGCGAATCGAAGGATTGCTCTTCTTGTTTTTGTCCGCCGGGCAACTTGGTTGAATTAGCTACGGCGCTCCGCGACCGAGAAGGCTTTGAAATGTTGGTGGATATGACTGCCTTGGACTGGGGACAGGAAAACTCACCACGCTTCACCACGCTTTATCATTTCTATTCCTTGGCCCTCAAGACCTATCTTCGAGTAGCTTGTGATTGCTCAAGCGCTGAGCAACCCGAGGTTCCCAGTTTGGCATCGGTTTATCCTGCCGCGGATTGGCATGAACGTGAAGTTTTCGATATGTTCGGCATAATTTTTTCAAGTCATCCCAATTTGAAGCGAATTCTTATGTGGGACGATTATCCCTACCATCCTTTGCGCAAAGAATTCCCCCTTGCTGGCATCGAGACGCCTCTTCCCGCACCCGATGTGGCGGAGGTGACTGACGCTTCAGTCGAACCTGCTCCTATGATGGGGGGACCCTTTGTTTCACCTGCCGAAGGCAATGTGAGTGAGGCCGAGCCGCGAGCCAAGGATGAAAGTTGGACCGAGGAGGTCGAGAAAACGCTATGAGTTCCACGACTGTCACAAAGGAAGTGAGCGTAGGCGACGTCGCCGCGCGTGGATCCGATATCGCTCAAGGTCCCGACGGAGAACGCATGTCCTTGAACGTTGGCCCTTCCCATCCCACGACCCACGGGGTGCTCCGGCTGATTATGGAGTTGGATGGTGATCTCATCGCCAAATGTGAACCTGTTCTCGGATACTTGCATCGGGGCGATGAGAAGATTGCCGAAAACATGACTTACAATCAGTTCGTCCCTTACACCGACCGACTTGACTACATTGCCCCTCTTGCCAACAACGTCGCCTATGTTTTGGCCGTTGAGAAACTAACTGACATTGATATTCCCGAGCGTTGCCAAGCGATACGCGTTCTAGTGTGCGAATTGGCTCGTATCTCAAGTCACCTTCTCGGCATGGGCGTGTTCGGCATGGACGCCGGCGCTTGGACGCCCTTCATGTACACCTTTACGGAGCGTGAAAAGCTTTACACTTTGTTTGAGGAGTTGACGGGGGCTCGTTTCACCACCAGTTACACTCGAATCGGGGGAGTCTCTCGCGATGTGCCCGATGGTTGGCTAAGTCGTGTGATCAAGTTTTGCGACGAACTGCCCAAGGCTATCGACGAGGTGGAAAAGCTTCTTACCAGAAACCGAATATTTCTTGATCGTACGGAGGACATCGGCGTCATAAGCAAGGAGAACGCTCTTGCTTGGGGCATTACCGGACCCAACCTGCGGGCATCTGGGGTGGATTTGGATTTGCGTAAAGACAAACCCTACTGCGGGTACGAGCAGTATGATTTCGACGTTCCAATTGGCGTTAAAGGCGACTGTTACGATCGATACCTCGTCCGCATCGAGGAAATTCGACAGAGCATTCGGATTGTAAGGCAAGTCATCGACAATTTCCCCGGAGGTTCATGGTATGCCGAAGACGCCAAGAAGATTTTTTCTCCTCCGAAGGAAAAAATTCTAACCAGTATGGAGGAGTTGATCCAGAACTTCATGATAGTGACGGAGGGGCCACAGATTCCTCCCGGGGAGGTCTATTTTGAAGCTGAAAACCCGAAAGGGATACTTGGTTTCTATGTATATTCCAAGGGTGGGGGAGTTCCCTATCGGCTCAAGATCCGAGCCCCTAGCTTTTGCAATTTAAGTATTCTCGAGGAGATGGTTCCTGGCCATATGCTCTCCGACATCACCGTGATTCTTGGCAGCCTCGACTTCGTCATGGGCGAGTGCGATCGTTAAATTTCTGGCGATAATCCTCATGGAAATCAGTAAAGAAACTTTAGCCAAGATCGACGAGGTCGTTTCCCGATATCCTGAAAAGCGAAGCGCCACTTTAATGGTTATTCACTTGGTGCAGGATGAGCAAGGTTGCATCACGGATGAGGCGGTTGAGTGGATTGCGGTTCGATTGGAGCTGGAACCTGTGAACATTTACGAGGTCGTCACCTTTTATCCCATGATTCGTCGAGAACCATGGGGGAAGACTCATGTTCGCGTATGTCGAACCCTCCCTTGCGCTTTACGGGGTTCTTACAAAACTTGCCGTACATTGGAGGAGAAACTTGGGGTCAAAGAAGGTCATGTTTCTCAAAATGGAGAATTTTCCTTAGAATTTATGGAATGTCTTGCCGATTGTGGCCAAGGTCCCGTCGTCATAGTGGATGAAAAGACTTACGAAGACATTCAAGGCGAATCCGCTGAAAAATTTGCCGAGCATGTTAAGAATGGCACCCTCGAAAAAGACCGTACTTTCACGAGTTACGAAGATGGGCTTGCCAAACCTCGCAAAAAGGCTCTTGCCTCTAGCGGGAAAGGCGCTGGAAAGAAGTAAATCGACATGGCGGTAGCAAAGGAAAGACGAATCATTTTGAAGTACGCCGATGCGAAGGGGTACTCCAATGATCTTGCCTGCTATTTAAAGCACGGTGGATACGATATGCTCAAGAAAGCCGTCAAGTCGAAACCCGAAGACATTTGTGAGGAGGTCTTGAAGTCGGGCGTTCGCGGTCGCGGAGGAGCAGGCTTTCCGACTGGAATGAAATGGAAATTTCTCGATCGCAAGTCGGGTAAGCCCATTTACCTGATCTGCAACGCGGACGAATCCGAACCCGGTACTTTCAAAGATCGGCAAATCATTTACAAGGACCCCCACCAATTGATTGAGGGGATGATGATTTCGGCCTATGCCATTCAGGCAAAACAAGCCTTCATTTATATTAGGGCAGAATTTTTCGAAGGCGCGAGAATCCTTGAGCGCGCCATTGACGAGGCCAAGGCGAAAAAGCTTTGCGGCGATAATGTCTTGGGTTCGGGTTATTCCTGCGATATCGTGGTGCATCGGGGGGCTGGAGCCTATATCTGCGGGGAGGAGACCGGCCTGATCGAGTCTCTCGAGGGGAAACGGCCTAACCCCAGGATCAAGCCTCCCTATTTTCCCGCTGTATTGGGAATCTACCAGTGTCCGACTATCGTCAATAACGTAGAGACTCTTTGCAATGTTAAGCATATTTTGGACATGGGGGGCGATGCATTCTCACAGCTGGGCATTCCCAACAATACCGGTACTCGTATTTGGTGCGTTTCCGGGCAGGTTAAAAAACCCGGATATTTTGAATTCGAGTGCGGAGCTATAACGCTCGGAGAAATGATTTACGATGTCTGCGGTGGTCTCAACCCCGGTAGAAGTTTGAAGGCGGTGATTCCCGGCGGTTCTTCCGCCAAAGTTCTTAGAGCAGACGAACGCTTTGCCGGTACGCTAAAGGATGGAACCGAGTTTGACTGGGGAATTACCGACATTCCATTGGATTTCGACGGACCTATGGCTGCAGGCAGCATGTCGGGTTCTGGCGGGATAATCGTAATGGATGATAGCGTCGACATCGTCGAGGCGATGGCTAACATAAACGCTTTCTATGCGCATGAGTCCTGTGGCCAATGCACCCCCTGTCGCGAAGGTTCTCTTTGGATGCGTAAAATAAGCACCCGTATGTGCTCGGGTGGAGCTAGAGAGGAAGATCCCGACTTGCTCGTTTCTGTAGCCAATCAAATCGAGGGCCGAACCATTTGCGCCTTTGGCGAGGCGGCTGCATGGCCCACTCAAAGCTTCGTTGCCAAGTTTAAGGATGAATTTATCGCCAAGGCCAACCAGCCTGCTCCAAATGACGATGAGGAAGGGCCCGCGCGATTGCGTTTGATTTGAAATTTTGCATATGAGCGGAAATGGTAAAGTTGATACGGTCTCGATCATTCTCAATGGAGAAGAAGTGGAAGTGCCCTCAGGCATCAACTTAATAGAAGCGGCTGAGATTCACGGAAGAGAAATTCCTCACTATTGTTATCATCCAAAGCTCACCGTCTCCGGTAACTGTCGTATGTGTTTGGTTGAGATGGGTATGCCCATGCGAGACCGCGGGACTGGCGAACCTGTTTTGGATGCCGATGGAATTCAAAAAATTGGATGGATCCCCAAGCCCGTTATTGGTTGCGGTACCAACGTTGCACCGGGAATGCACATAAACACTGATTCGCCTCTGGCCAAGGATTCTCGCGAGGGAATCATGGAATTCTTGTTGGTTAATCATCCACTCGATTGCCCGATCTGCGATCAAGCGGGCGAGTGTCGACTGCAAGAGTTCGCAATGGATTACGGTCGTGGATACAGCCGATTCGTGGAGCGCAAGAACGTTAAGCCAAAACGAACGCGACTTGGGCCAAGGGTAACCCTTGATGACGAACGCTGTATTCTGTGCTCACGTTGTATTCGTTTTTGTCAAGAAGTGGCCAATGACGATGTTCTCGGTTTTGTGGACCGTGGAAGTTATTCGACCCTTACTTGTTTTCCAGGGAAAGATCTCTCCAATAACTATTCACTCAATACCGTCGATATCTGTCCGGTGGGTGCTTTGACGAGCACTGATTTCCGTTTCAAGATGCGTGTTTGGTTCTTGAAGGAGTCTCCCAGCATTTGCACCGAAAGTAGTTCCGGATCAAACACTTTGGTGGAAAGCCGAGAGGGGCAGATTTACCGGATTACTCCCCGTCGCAACGATTTCGTAAACGATACTTGGATGACCGACAGCGGTCGTGAGCTATTCAAGGAGGTTCGATCCGAAAATCGATTGACGGAATTTCGCGCAGGTGGAGATGAAGTTACGCTTGATGTCGCTGTAGCCCGGTCGTTGAAATTGATCACCAATGCCAAAGTGGCTATCGTGGGGTCCTGTTGTTCTTCCGTCGAAGAGCAATACCTTCTGCGCCAAATTGCAGATCAAACGAAGGCCAAAACCTATCTTCCGGGTCATTTTGGTACCGACGATGGTCTTTTGCTGTCCGCAGATCGTACTCCGAATCTTCGTGGAGCATTGGCTACGGGCATGGTAAAAAAATATCCCAGCGACAACTTGAAGTCGTTGGCTCTTCAATTGGGAAAAGGCGAGGTGAATACGCTTTTCGTTGTAAACGAAGATCTATTTGCCCTCGGCATCACCAAAGAGCAAACAAAGAAGACCAAGATAATTTACCTTGGTTCCCATAAAAATGAGACCAGTAAAGTGGCCGACGTCGTATTTCCCAGCCTTACTGTCTTTGAGAAAAGTGGAACCTTCATCAATCGAAATTTCCGTCTGCAGAAATTCTTTCAATCTGTGCCGGGTCCTTCGGGGCTAATCCCCGATTTTCTAGTCCTTAATCGTATCGTTAAAGAGTTCTCGGGTGAAGTAGTTGATTCTCTTGGACTCGAATCTCTCTGGAAGGAAATCGGCAAGCTCCGAACATCTTGTCTCAAGGGAATTTCGTATCATGAAATTCCTTCCGATGGTCTGGTCTTGGAACCTGGTAAATTAGCTGATCTTCCCTATGTCGAGCGTCCGGCTTTGAACTTCACCCCGCCCAAAGTCAAAAAAACAGTCAAGGCCAAGCCGAATTCGGCCAAAACCTGAGCCAGAGCGATGGACGTCGAACTTATTCTGATGATTGGCTTGAAGGTGACGTTCGCTATCGTAATGGTGACCGTCGTAATGAGTATTGCGGGCTACACGGTCTTGGCCGAACGCAAGGTCTGTGCTTGGATGCAGGGCAGAGTGGGACCCAACCGCACTGTTCTTCCCTTGGTTTCCGCAATACCCATCATCGGACCTTTTTTACGTAACCTGGGCATATTTCAACCTTTGGCTGATGGCTTGAAGTTTCTTTTCAAAGAAGAAATCGTTCCCGGACACGTTAATAAATTTTATTATTATCTTGCTCCCTTAGTGGCTCTGGTTCCGGCCTTGACTACTATGACAGTGTTGCCCTTTGGGGAATTCACCAATGCCGAGGGGGTTACCACGCCATTGGTCTTAGCCAATGTGGACTTGGGTCTTCTATTCGTCTTCGCGATCTCTTCCCTTGGCGTCTATGGTATCGTTTTGGCTGGTTGGTCCTCCAACAGCAAGTATCCTTTCCTAGGTGGGATTCGATCTTCGGCTCAGATGATATCCTACGAGTTAGCAATGGGACTTTCGGTTTTGCCGGTTTTTCTTTGGGTCAACTCACCTGGCATGAGCGAGAGTGGGTTGAGTCTCGTGTCTATCGTCAATTCTCAGGAAAACGCCGGTTGGTTGGTTCTTATTCAACCCTTTTCTGCCTTTTTGTTCCTCGTCGCCTTGTTTGCCGAAACCAATCGCCTGCCATTCGATATGCCTGAATCGGAAACCGATCTCGTCGGCGGTTTTCACACAGAGTACGGTAGCTTCAAATTTGGGATTTTCTTTGTGGCTGAATACGCTCATGTCGTCATTGGTTCGGCTATCTTTACGACTTTGTTTTTAGGCGGATGGCATTTCTTGCCATGGGTTGCCGACCCTTGGCCATCGGGCTTGATTGGTTCGCTTCTGGGTGTTGCATGGTTTCTAGCCAAAACTTTCATTCTCATCTTTTTCTTCATTTGGGTTCGTTGGACCCTACCACGTTTTCGCTATGATCAAGTTATGAAATTGGGTTGGGCAAAACTACTGCCATTGGCTTTGGTCAACTTGATATTCTACGTGATCCTGGTAACATACCTCGACCAATCCTTTGCGTCATGAACTTTGGGGGACGAACCGATGATTAAGACAGTCGTCATAGAACGCAAACCGCTCTCTCTTTCCGAGCGTACTTACCTTCCACAAATTGCTTCTGGTCTGAAGACCACTTTTTCCAACCTTTTCAAAAAAAAGGTGACTCTTCAGTATCCCGAACAACGCCCGTCGATACCTATTGGTTACCGAGGCGTACCCACTCTGGTCAAGGATCCGAACGGTCGGGAAAAATGCGTTTCCTGCCAACTGTGCGAGTTCGTTTGCCCACCTAAGGCAATTCGCATTACTCCCGGTCACGTACCCGAAGGCGATGAGGAGAGGTCTCATGTCGAGAAAGCTCCCGAAGAGTTCGAGATCAATATGCTCCGATGTATTTACTGCGGGTATTGTGAGGAAGTTTGCCCCGAAGAAGCCATTTTTCTTCAGGAAAATTATTCGCTTTCCGGTTATTCACGCGAGGAACTCGTAAACGACAAGGAAAAGCTTTACGAAATGGGTGGTACCTTACCCGACAAACACTTTAAGTGGGACAAGAAAAAGTCCGATGAGGAACAGGGCAACGCTCACTAAGATTAATGAATCTCAGCTTAGTAGATTTTTTGTTTTACGTCTTTTCCACCATTTCAGTGGTAGGAGGTTTGGCCGTGATTCTGAGTCGCAATCCCGTTACGGCTGCTATGTTCATGATCTTATCACTAGTTGGCGTTGCCTCGCTTTTCGTTTTGTTGGAGGCATTCTTTTTGGCAGTATTGCAAGTTCTCGTCTACGCGGGAGCTGTAATGGTTCTTTTCTTATTTATCATCATGCTCATGGACGTGGGACCTGATTCGGGCAAGGGCACTGCGATCTCCAAGACGCGTCTGCTCTCGGGCTTTTTCGCTCTTTTGGGTGTAGGGCTTCTGACCGTGCTGACTCTGGAGTATTCTGGAGTGGCAAGCGATTCCTCTTCTGTCTGGCAAGAAGTTTCTGAGGAAACCTCGGCGCGAGGCGACCACATTGTTTTTTCCAAAAGTGTAAAGAGCTTCGGTTACGGGCTCTTCACCAAATACATGCTTCCCTTGCAAGTCGCTGGTTTTCTTCTTCTGGCGGCAATGGTCGGTGTGATCGTCTTAAGCAAAAGGCATGCTGGCGATGGCGAGAACGGTGGCGAGCATATCAACGATGGTTCCCCTGCTTCCGCAGAACCCCAACCAGAGGAGGCTTAAGGAGTGTACACCATTGGAGTTCAAGATTTTCTCGTGGTGGCGGTGTTGCTTTTTTCCGTCGGATTTCTTGGCGTGGTCTTGCGACGGAACCTTCTCCTCGTACTCATGTCTCTTGAGCTTATGCTAAATGCAGTAAATGTGGCTCTCGTGGCTTTTTCCCGGCATAGTGCAAACATGGATGGCAGCCTGTTCGTTTTTTTCATCATGACCGTTGCCGCGGCTGAGGTTTCCGTGGGATTGGCCCTGTTGGTGGCCCTCTATAAAAAACGGAAAAGTGTATTTACCGAGCACCTGACGATGCTCAAGAACTAGGGAAATGGACATCTCGACCGGCACGCTTCTCTTAATTCCGTTGATCTCTGCGGCGACAATCCTTCTGTTTTTTCGCCGAAACGGAAAAATTGCCTCTTACATTTCCGTCGCTGCGGCAGCAGTGATTCTCTTACTTTCACTCCAGATTATTTTTTCTGGGTCTGCTTCTGCGGATTCAGGATCAAGCGATACGATCGTAGATTCGGGCATAACTTGGCTTGAGATCGCCGACTTCAGAGTTGTCGCTGATTTTCAAATCGATGATGCAGAAGCCCGAAACGAATCCAAAGCTCTTCTATTTGTCATTTCCTTCGTCGGTTTCCTTATTCATGTCTTTAGTCTCGGCTACATGGCCGACGACGCCGGCAAAGCTCGATATTTTGGAGGACTCTCCATTTTCATGTTCTCAATGCTGGGGATTGCTCTGGCCGACAATCTGATCATGATTTTCGTTTTTTGGGAACTGGTAGGCTTTAGTTCATACATGCTGATCGCCCATTATTTTCATACCAAGGAAGCTTCGGATGCCTCGAAGAAAGCCTTTATCGTGAATAGGGTGGGTGACTTCGGATTTCTTATCGGTATTATTTTGACATATTGGATGTTTGGCACCGTAAATCTCTCCGAACTTAGCCAAATCATGGCTTCAGATCCTGCTCGTGCCTCTACTGGTCTCGCCTTGGCTTTGGCTTGTGGTTTCATAGGGAAGTCCGCCCAGTTTCCTCTGCAGGTCTGGCTGCCTGATGCAATGGCGGGACCGACTCCCGTATCTGCTCTTATTCATGCCGCCACCATGGTTGCCGCCGGCATCTACCTTTTGGCTCGCATCGATTTTCTTTTTACCCCGGAAGCTTTGTCTTTTATTGCTTTGCTTGGAGCGGCTATGGGTCTGTACGCAGGTTTCTGTGCATTGGTTCAGCGCGATATCAAGAAAATTCTCGCTTACTCCACTTTGTCTCAACTCGGTTATATGGCTGCCGCCTTTGGCTTGGGTTTGGAGGGCGTGGCTCTCTTCCACCTTGCTACTCATGCCTTTTTCAAGGGGCTCATGTTTCTTGGAGCAGGTTCGGTCATTCATTCCTGTCACCATGAACAAGACATTTTCAAAATGGGCGGCCTTCGCAATCGTATGCCCATTACCGCAACCACCTTCCTTATCGGCGTACTCGCCATTTCCGGAGTTAACTTCCTTTCCGGATATTTCAGCAAGGATGCTATTTTGTTGGGTGCCTACAATTTGAATCTTCCCGTTTTTGTGGTTCTCTACCTCGGCGCGATTCTTACCGCATTCTATATGTTTCGCCTCTACTGGATCGCTTTTTGCGGGGAATCCCGTACCAAGCATGCAACGGAAGCTCACGAGAGTCCCCTGGTAATGACTGGTCCCCTCGTCATTCTGGCTGTACTTTCTGCAATCGGTGGATTCGAGCCACTTTGGCCTGAAGCCCTATTTGCCGCGTTTCATACCGATCTGGATGTGGTTCACGCCATGCCGGGGCACCTGTGGATGGTCGTTCTTGGAACTTTCGCCTGGGTTGCTGGAGCCTTGGGTTCTCGCCGTCTTTACGGTCATGTCGGCAACGAGGATCCCCTCGTCGAGAAAGCTCCTGCGCTTTTCCAACTGTGCTCCAGTAAGCTGTTTTTCGACGAGATCTACAATTTCTACGTTGTATCCGTTCAGCAACGTTTCGTTCGAATTCTCGAGGTATTGGAACTTCTTTTTATTTCCGGGATATTGGTGCGCGGAAGTGCGGGAGTGGCTGGTCTATTTGCCTTGCTTGGAAAGTCTTTTTACACGGGGCGTGTCCATGCCTACGCTTTTTGGTTCTTGATCGGCGTCGTTGGTTTTCTCGCCTATGCGGCCGGATGGTTCGGGAGTTTTTGACATGAACCTAGGCTTTGAAGAATTGCTCTTGTTAGGGTCGATCGTGGTACCAACGGTAGTCTCGTTATGCTTATTCACCAGAGTATTCACCAGCGACGATTCAGCCAAGCAATTGGCCTACGTTGGCTTTGGCTTTCCCTTTGTCGCCGGAGTTCTACTTTTCCTCTGGTTTGATGGCGCTGAGGGAGCGGATTACAAGTATGAGATACTTTTTGAACGAACCGGATTGCAGGAGTTGGGAATCACCTTCCACCTTGGTTTGAATGGAGTTTCGTCGCCGCTTTTTGCTATGGCCGGTTTCGTAGGTCTGGCCGCAGGCTTGGCAGCTATTCATTCGGGGGCTGAGCGCATACGGCTCTACCTCGCCTTACTTACCCTCATGCAAGCGGGCCTTATGGGGTTCTTCGCCAGCGTAGACCTTTTCTTTTATTTTCTGTTCCACGAATTCGCTTTGGTTCCCACTTTCATAATGATAGGATTATGGGGAGGTCGCGATCGTCGAAGCGTTGCTCTCGAAATTACCATATACCTCACACTCGGAGCTCTCATCGTGCTTGGTGGTCTGGTCGCCTTGAATGTTTTGGGAGATGCGGAAAAGTTTGATTTCCCAACCTTGGTCAACCTCTTTTCCACGACAGCCTTGGGCGAATCAGCGCAGTTCAAGATCTTTGGATTGCTTCTCCTCGGCTTCGGTATCTTGGTCGCCTTGTTTCCCTTTCACTCTTGGGCTCCGAAGGCGTACAGCGTTGCTCCCACTTCGGTCTCCATGCTGCATGCCGGTGTTCTTAAGAAGTTCGGTCTTTATGGACTGGTTCAGGTCGCGGTTCCCCTACTTCCGTCCGGAGTTGCTCAGTGGAGTGATTTTATGATCTGGTTGGCCTTGGGCAACGTCCTTTTCGTCGGTTTAGTTGCCATGGCTCAAAATAATTTAAAGACCATGGTAGGTTATGGCTCCGTGATGCACATGGGTTACTGCTTTCTAGGGGTCGCCACTTGTTCGGCTCTTGGGGCCGGTTCAGTCGTCATGCTGATGACTGCGCATGGACTTTCCGTAGCTCTCATGTTTCTTCTCGGCACTTTCGTTTATCGAAGGTGCGGCACTTTCGAAATGGATGAGATGGGAGGATTGGCTACCAAGGCACCCGTGTTGGCTTGCTTCTTCTTAGCCGCTGTTCTCGCGACTATCGGTCTGCCTGGTTTGGGGAATTTCTGGGGGGAACTCGGGATTTTCATGTCTCTTGGCGAAAACCCCGAAACCCGGTTTGCCTTGGTGCTTGCTGTTCTCGGCATCATTATTTCAGCGATCTTTGGTTTGCGAGCAGTAGCCAAAGTTTTCTTTGGAGAACAAACTGAAGAGTTCACCAAGTTCGAAAAGGATAACTCCGTTAAGGATCTAGATCTCATGGAAATGGTTCCTGCTTCTTTGCTCGTAGCAGCACTCCTCTTGCTAGGTTTATGGCCTCGTACTATTTCCGACCGTGTCGATGGTGAAATAGGTAATCGCTACCAATCCTTCGAGTCATCGGTGAGCGAAGGCTTGCCTGCTTGTTGCGCGCTCGGTGCCGATGAACAGAAAGTGCAAGAGGAAACCGAGACCAACGACACGGCAGTCGAGCCCATCAAGGAATCTTCACAACTCAAGGAGGGTGATCATGATTGACCTCGCACCTTTCAAAATCTTCGCCGAATCGAACGATTGGTTTGAGGTTTGGCCAGAGTTGACTCTAGCCCTAGGGGCCGTACTTGTTCTTGGATTGGAACTTTTCCGATCCAAGGAATTTGGCCGTCGTTCTTTTGCCGGACCTATCGCTATTTTCTTTCAGGTATGTTTACTAGTCTTTCACCTCATTGACTACCTTATATGGCATCACCCCTTCGATCACGAAACCTTTTCCGGGTTGCTGGGACAAAGCTCCAGGGGAGAGGTCATGCGGAGCTTTTTTCTACTAGCGTCCCTTCTGGTCTCTATTCTTGGGGAGAGTTACCTGCGACGGCGCAAGTTGGCAGGAGGTGAATTTCATCATCTTAGTATGCTTGCCACGGCTGGTCTTATGCTTCTTGTGCAAAGCAACCACTTCCTCATGCTTTTCGTGGCTTTGGAGACAGTTGCGATTTGCTTCTATGTTCTCGTCGCCTACCAGCGTGATAACGTGAAGTCTTTGGAGGCTGGGCTCAAATATCTGATTTTCGGTGCTCTAAGTTCTTCGCTTCTTCTGTTCGGCATCGTCCTTTTGTATGGAGTAGCTGTGAATCCTGAGGCTTGGGGTTGCGTGCCCACTGGAATTGGACTCGATGACCCCCTCGAATTCGGCTACTTAGCCTATTTCCTTGATGCGAATTCCGATAACCTTATTTTGCGGGCCGGTGTCATTTTAATCATATCGGGAATCGCATTCAAGATTGGCGCGGCGCCTTTTCAGATTTGGGTGCCCGATGTCTATCATGGTTCGCCCATGCCTGTAACTGCATTTCTTGCGGTTTCCTCGAAAGCCGCCGGTTTTTTTGTACTTCTCAATCTGGTGAACGGTCCATTTGGGGGCATGAGCGATTTCCTTCTTCCGATCCTCGGGTTCATTGCAACTCTCACTATTCTATTCGGCAATCTCGCCGCCTGCGCCCAACGCAACCTGAAGCGAATGTTGGGTTTGTCTGGAGTGGCTCATGCGGGATATCTTTTAGTAGGAGTAATCGCCGCCATGCTATCTCAAACCTTGCAGGCGGATTGGGTGGTCATCTTTTATCTCTTCACCTATCTTCTGGGAAGTTTTGCCGTCTTCGGCGTTATGGGGTTAGCCAATGTGGCTGACGACGCCGAACACGAATTTTCGCATTACGAGTCGCTCGGTCAAAAGAACCCCTTTCTTGCCTTTGTCTTGTCTTGTGGGGTTTGTTCCCTCGCTGGAGTTCCCCCTTTTGCCGGATTCATCGCTAAGCTTCTTCTCTTTGTCGTCGCATTCAAGGCAAAGCTTTACTTCTCCCTTGCCGCCATGGTGGTCGGTGTAGTGATTTCCATTTACTACTATTTCGGCTGGCTACGTGAGGCTCTTTTTTTTCCTCCCCGCAAGTTTTCTGATGAGGAAGATGTAACTCCTGATGCATGGGTTGGAATCAAACCCGGTTTTATTTTAAAGTTATCCTTGCTGGTTCTTACTGTAGCAACCCTCGTTTTCGGGATTTGGCAAGGGGCCTTTGGAGACGCCTTCTAACTGTACTTGTTTGGTGCCCGAGGAGGGAGTCGAACCCTCACGCCTTACGGCACCGGATCCTAAATCCGGCGCGTCTACCAATTCCGCCACCCGGGCAATTGCTACACTACCCTCAACTCGTAGGTTGTTCTTCGTTTTTCGGCAAGATATAAAATTGTTTTGCCCCTCAGATTGTTTTAATCAAAGTATCGTTCATTTTCTTATGACCAAAATAACTGTATCTGTTCCCGACGATCTTCCCAAAGGCGAAAAACGTCGTTCCATTCAAAGCGAGGTTGAAACTAAGTTGTCCAAGCATGAAGAGGAAGCTCGTTTTAATGATCACCTTCGCGAACTTTACAATAAAGTGAGCATGGATACGGGCAAAGACATCGAATCGACCGACGACTTGATTTACCATCTCGCTCGTTTCGCCAGTCGCGATCTGAAGGAAAAATTGATTGGCGTGCCTCGCACTGTCTATCCTTGGCAGAAGCCAAAAGACTGATTTCACAAGGAATCTGACGAGCTAGTCTCTAAAATCCGTTCTTGCCAACTCCACGCGCGAGAACAATATCTTAAGATATGAAAATGCTACGCCTTTCTCCACGAAGGCTCAGTTGGGTCGCCTTGACCACGCTGTTGCTTGGAATTGTAACTTTTGCCTTCAGTCAGTTAGATGGTCCGGCGCCTACTCCTGCACTAGATGGAAACGCTCAGGTAACTGCGATAAGGCAGTCATTGGAGGCACTCGACACTCGGATGTCGGACTTGGTCAAGGTGCAATCCCGACTGAGACTCAGGTCGGTGACGGATCGCATTTCCCGCAATCTTCAGCAGGCTCGCAACGGCATACTCCCCAGCGCAGGTCAAGCGAGTGATGATTTGTTGGCCAAAGTGTCGACGCTGGTCGAAGAACTTTCCGTCTTGGAAGGTGAACTTGATCGCAGGCAAGGCGAAACGGCCCGAATGCTTTCAGGGATCGAAGGTCGGATTGAAGAGACCAAAGGAATTTTTAATGATGCGTTGGACAATTCCGGCGGCAATTCGGATGAGGTATTACCCATTCTTCGTATCGTTTCTGAAAACCTGGATCGAGTAGATAATGAATTGAACGCTCTAGTTCAGTTAGTCAAAACGGGCGAACAGGAGGGAAATGCGATGGCGACCGACCTTAGCGCTAAAGCTTCTGGAATTCTGGATCAAGTTTCGGAGTCTCGCCTTGCCGTCGGTAAGAACAGTGTATCTCCTCATGCGGCCGGCCTGGCTCTTTCTTCTAGTTCCAAGGAAATAACCGATGCGGTCAGAGAGATTGACGAGGAAGGTTCCGGTTCTCGCTTCAAGCCCTCGATCCTTTCCGAGAGCGCTGACATTAGCGCTGCTCGCAAGAGTGCTTCCGGTCAGCGTTTGTCCGCTTCCAATATAGAGGATTTGCGTTCTAAACTAGCGAGTTCTCACAACTTACAAGTAGCTCTTTCGGAAGATACTGAGAAGCTGCAAAGTGATCTAAGAAGAGCTTACAGAGAAATCGTGTCCCTCCAAACAAGCGTCAAGGAGTCGGAGCGTTTGGTTCGTGAATTGGAAGAATCTCGTATGGCTTTACTCAAGACTCGAGGTCAAGATGCCTCGGGTGTCGAAGCTGTGAGCAGAATGGTGTCCAGATTAGAGGCTGAATTAAAAACATCCAGGGATGAATTGAGTATCGCGCGTAGGTCTCTTCTTTCGGAGCAAGATCGATCCGGTACAATGATTCGAACCCTCTCAAACGAACTGGAAAGAACCCGGAAAGAATTGGATGCAACTCGTGTCGCCGCTATTTCCTCGGGTGCTGACTCTTCTCGCTTACTTGTACTTGAGCAGGAATTGGAGAGAACCAAAACGGCACTAGAAGAAGCCAAGTCAAAGCAAGACGCCGGCAATCCAGAACTCTCTGCAGAATTAAGAGATGAACTGCGCAAGGCGTTGGTAGAGATTACGCGTTTGGAGGCCGAGCTTACCGAAAAGGACGACTTGGAATCTCAGCTAGCCGAGCTGCGAAGGTCGATTAAACAAACGGACGATCAACCTGAGACAGCCTTAGCCGAGATCGCCCGCCTACAGTCCGAGCTTAAGGGCAAAGAGGCTCTTGCCGCTGAATTGACTGTTCTGCGGGAGACCATGAAGCAAATTGGGGATAATCCCAACCAAGGTTTGAGCATGGAGGATATCAACGCGCTTAGGTTGGAACTTAACTCAGCTAAACTTGCTGTAAATGAAGCACAAGCTGACGGTCGAGAATTACGGGCGCAACTGGCCGAGAACATGAGCGTTCTGAATAATAGTGTGGGGAAATCCCATCAAGATCTTGATTCCTCGAGATCTGCTCTTGAAAATGCTCGAGCGCTTATGGCTCGTAAGGAATTTGAATTCGCTTCGACAATCAAGTCTCTCGAGGAAGAATTACAAGAATCTCAAACTGCTCTCCAAGAAGCGACCCAAGGTGCCATTCGGCAAGTTCCAATTGTCGGAGATATGGAGAAGTCATTGTCTGAGTCCCAGTCTCGTATTGACGATCTTGTTCAGCGATTTGAGGCCGACCAAACTAAGGCAGCTGAACTTGTTTCTGCTCTGCAAGTCGAACTCGAGACGACCAAGCGACGACATGAATCGAGTTTGGCTGAACTATCTGAAAAAGATAAGATTTTAAAAGGTCACGAACTAGAGTTGAGAAAAGTTCGCGACGAAGCATCGTCCGTGAAAAATGAATTGGCGGAAGTTCAAAACATTGCCGATCAACTCAGCCAATTGAACGAGGTGTTGGATGAGACGAAGAAAACACAGTATTCTCAAGTTTCTGATGCCGATCGAATTATCGCGTCTTTGCGAGAACAGTTAAACGAGTCGCAGGTCGAACTCGTTTTTGCGAAGGAGGCAAAGGAGCAAACCGAAGGACAAAGTGCTTCTCAAGTTGCTGCCTTGGAGCATCAGTTAGAGCAAACTCGCGAACAATTGGCTGCCACGCAGGCGACCATGTATGATAGAACTGATCAGTCAAAGGGACTGATCCAAGATCTCAAGAGTGAATTGGACGATTCCCGAGTTGAGATTGCTCGACTCAAAACAGCAGGATCAGGGAATAACATCGAGGCACAGCAAGCGGTGGCTCAGCTTCAAGAAGCCCTTGGTACTATCAGGGTTCTACAAGATAGTCTGGACCAAGCTGATGAGGTGAATGGAGAAGTTGACGGTTTGCGTTCCGAGTTGGCGAACGCCATGCAATCTCAGTTGGACGACATCGAGCGATCCGAGTTGGAGAAGGAACGTCTACGGGAAAGTGTTTCCAACCTTCAGGCAGAGGTTGAAATGCTCTCTGAAGATGGAGCGGGAAGAAATGCCAATTATGCCAAATCTTTTGCCCGCCTTAACGAACAGTTAATCAGTTCCCAAAGTGAAGTCGCCAAACTGGAAGCTCGACTGGCCCAATCCGAAGATTCAGGTGTGGGAACGATTACCGGGCTGGAGGAACAATTGGAATTGTCTCGTAATCGTGTAAATGAATTGGAAGCGAGCGTGCAAGACGTTGAGCAAGGCAAGGGCAATACTTTAGAGTTGTTGGAACGCGAATTGGTCATGACCAAGCGGAAACTTGATGAAATGGAAGCCCGCCAAGGATCCGAAGCTCCGGAAACAGCTGATTTGGAAAGGCGATTAATCAGCGCCAAGCTCCAACTTGATGAGCTGGCCAAGCAACGTGAAAATAATACGGGCCAGGGAGATTTGGCTGAACGCCTGAAGGAACAACTGATGTCTGCCGAGGCCAAATTAGCTGAACTGGAAGTCAATGATTCTCTTGGGGCGCGAAGCGACCCTGCAACCTTGACTCAACTCAATCGCTTGGAGCAAGAACTTGCGGATGCGCAGAATACAATATCAAGCTTGCAGTCTATCGTTGAGGAAAAGGACCTTGAGCGAGAACTAGCTGAAGCCAAGTTGGCCAAAAGCATTAAGGAATTAGAGCTTTTGCCCCAAGCAGGTGACCAATCTGCTTCTTTGCGAAAAGAACTTAATGACTTGCGTTCTCAACTAAATGAGGCTGTTCGTAGGCAACCGCATTCTTCTGAACCCGACTTGAGAGTTACTGAATTGAGTGGGGAGATTGAAAGCCTAAAGGCAGAGTTGGAATTGGCGAGTGAGTTGGCCTCCCGTGTTCCCGCAAAAGATCCTGCCGTCGCTCAACTACAAAGTCAACTGGCAGAGAAGTACGGAGAGGTGTTGGAATTGGAAACTGATTTACAGCAAGCCAATGAGCGTCTAGCTGCTCTGGCAAAATCATCCTCGGGTAATGAACCCTCGAGGGAACTTGAGGAACTGAACAAACGCCTCGCCGATTCACTAGCTCAATTTGAATCTGCGGAACTGGCCAAGGCTTCCGCAGAAAAAAAAGTTCTAGATTTAACGGAGGCTTTGAATTCTTCTCAAGGTCTTCGAGATGATCTCGTTCAATTACAACGTGATCTTGCTTTGGCTAAAGGCCAACTTGCTCAAGGTTCAACTGCGCAAGTTGAAGCTCTTCGAGCGAAGCTGGAAGAGACCCGTGAAGCATTAACTTTGAGCGAAGCTAAAGTTACGGAGCTTCAGGGTTTGGAGAATGATCTCCAATTGCTGAAGAATGATTTGGCAACCGCCAAAACCGAGAATGCTCAAGTCTCCGAAAATTCACCAACAACAGCTCAGCGAGCTGAACTTGAACAAACTCGGTTGGCTTTAAGAAAAAGTGAAAACGATGTGTTGCAGTTGAATTCTGAATTCAAGCGTTCGATGGAAGACTTTGCTGAATTAAAAGACAGTAATGCACTTCTCGAGTCTGAGAATGCTCGTTTAAAGGGAGAGGGAGCATCTTTTGCCCGCAACAATCCTTCCATTTCTCAATTGCAAAATGAATATGATGCTCTTTCAAAAGAAAATGACACCTTGCGATCCCAATTACGACAATTAGACGCAAGCGTATCATCCTTACGTGAAAATATGGCAAATGTACCATCCTCTGGAAGCAGTTCGAATGAAGCTGAATTGAGGTCAAGGCTTCTACAAGCCGAAGGGCAGTTGGGTATAGCTCGCAATGCCCAACAATCCACAAAAATAGATTTGGATAGGACAGACTCGGAACTGAAGGAAGCCAACAGGCGGTTGATTGTCCTCGAAGAAGATCTCCGTGCCGCTAGGGTTCGTAGCGCCGAACTTGCCGCGACTCGCTTTAGTCCGGCGGCATCAGTGGTTCCGGGAAGACCTGGTTTTACCGGGGCGTCACCTAGTGCCAATGCTCTCTTGAAAAACCTTAGCGAAGACAATGAAAGGCTGAAGCAACAATTGACGATGGCTCAGGCCAATCAAGGTAACGATGCACTTGGTCGTGAACTCCAAGAAGAGCGTCAAAAGAATCTCATATCAGGAATGCAGATGGAGCGAGAGCGAGCCAAGATCAATGACTTGCAAAACGAACTTCAAGCATCCAAGAAGATAAAGCGTGAAACCTTTGAACGTGAAAGGGCTCAACAACAGCAGATCGCTCTTCAAGACAACGAACTGAAGGCTTCTCGCGGTAGAGTCTCCCAGCTCGAAGGTGCAGTCGTATCTCTTCGAGATGCGATTAGAGTCCTACGTAGTGGAGGTTCTTCCAAATCTTCCATAAGGTCGCTCTCTCCTTCCAATCTATCGAGTGGATCGGGTTCGAGAAGTTCTTTTCCGTCGATGTCTTCCGGCCGAGGAGTAGGAGGAGGTTTAGCTGCAAATTCGCGAATCTCTCCGAGACCTTCGCGCCTCGAGCCATTACCTTTGCCTTCGCCAAGGGGGCGTGTCTTTCGTCGATCAACACCACCTTCGGAAACTTCTTCCTTTAAACCTTCCATTCCTGTCGTTCGTTCCGTGCCTACGGGCGACGGAAATTTAAAGGTGAACGCGAATGTCCAGTTCCTTAACAACAAAGTGCGTCCTGCCTCAGACATTGAATTTTTCGTTCTCAGAGATGACTTGGATACTATCGTAAAAAGGTCTGGCATTGAGATTCCAGTCCGAGAAGGCATCAAGACAGCTTCTGAACTGTGGGCTCGTTCAATACAGAGTGGTTACCGATATCCCGGGGTTGCTGCACACATACGAAATGCATTGGCTGATTCAAATCTTGCCCGCATTAAAACTGATGCCCGCGGACTTGCCGAATTAAATTCGCTTGCACCAGGAACTTATCATATCATCGGTACAGCTCCACTTGGTCAAGTTGGCGTCGTTTGGTCCAAGCCATTCAGTATCGAATCCGGGAGAACGAACCAGCTGAACCTCGATTTGCGTGGAGCATCTTGGGCTCAATAGCTTTTCAACACAATGATCGACCTTTTACTTGATCGTTAGCTTATTCAACTCCATTACTCCACCGTGTGGTTACCCCTCGACGCATAGTTTAAGAACAAGCTCCTTAGTTTACGGTACTTCCGTGGTGTTTCGAGTCTAGTTAATAGAATTGTTCGACGATTCGAAGATATCTTGGTGCTTGGGTATCTCCACCGGCACTAGCTTTTCCCAACCAGAGTGACGCTTGCGCATAATCTTGCTCAACCCCTTGCCCCAGAAAAAAAATCATTCCTAGAAAACGTTGGGCTTCAACATCTCCTCCTGTGGCAGCGGATTGAAACCAGGTTCTTGCCTGCTCGAACTCTTTGGCCCGATAATAAACAGTTCCGAGCAGACGAGATGCTTCCAAGTCCCCAGAACGAGCGGGTCCTTTAAGCAAGCGAATGGCCTTGGCCGAGTTCTTTTCTTGGGTTAAGGCTTTACGAGCATATTTCACGGGTGCCGCCAATTCTATTGGGCTCAAGGGAGATTCCGATAGAGGGGATTCTGTTGAGTTTGAGTCCTCGCTATTCGAATTACCCGAGGCTTTCTCAGCAGCAATTTGAGTCAGAGATCTTTGATCCATGTCTATTGGCGTAGAAGATTTGCCCTTCTGTGCGTTTTCAAGAAGGAATCGATACTTACGAAGTTGTAGTTTTGCATCCGATGAACCATTGGATGATGCTCTTTCCAGCCAACCTACTGCAGCTTCTAAATTACGGCCGAGACCTTCTCCTGTGGCGTATTTCATGCCTAGGGTAAGCTGAGCCATTGGTTGGTTGCGATCAGCCGCGGCTCGAAGCCAACGATTGGCGATGTCTTCATTGAATTCAATGCCATCCCCGACAGAATACGCCAATCCTAGGTAGAACATTCCCAATGGAGAATGTAATCTCGCACCTTTAGAGCACCACCTTATAGCCATTTGAGAGTTTTTCTTGACGCCGATTCCCGTGAAATAAAGCATTCCTAAGGTACTTTGAGCGGCTCCCAGGCCCAGATCAGCTGATTTCTTTAAGTGCCGTACAGCCTTCGAGAAATTTCGTGGGTGGTTGTCTATCTCGATCATGCTCAGGCAGAATAGGGCAAGCGGATCATTGTCGCGGGCAAGTGAGAGAAGACCTGAATTCAAGTAGGCTTCATCGTAGAGGTATCTGCCGCGTTCGGAGTTTCCTTTTTCTAATTCGATCCCGGCCAGTGTACACAAACCAAATGGACTATCCTTGGCAGAGGCGAGACGAGCCCACTTTTCGGCTTCCACTAAATTTATGTTTAGCCCACGTTCACCATGCCGGTGGAAGAGAGCAAGTGCACCTTGGTAGTATGCGTCGCCAGCTTGTGCCTTACCGTGAACCGTTGCCAACTCCTCTGTGAGAGTCGAGGCTAACAATGAGTTGGCCACAACAATAAAAAGAGTGGTGTGAAAAATTGTAAGTCTTCTTATGTTCACTGAATAATCTTCATTCTTGAGACAGTTCATCCAATGCTCAAGGCGAAAGTCGCCTTATTTATTTCTCTATCCAGCGGGCATGATTTTTACTCGACCTTGCCATTCTAGGGATGAATATGTAAGGTTATGTTTCGACAATGCAGGGATTGTGATTTCGAGTGGCATGAGACTGACGGGAAAGTTTGTCCTGCTTGTGGTTCCGACTCGATGGATGCGGAATTCGAGGACGAGAGTGATTCTGCCGAACAGGCCGAGATCAATGAGGGTGGGGCTTTCGGCTCAGGACCTTATGCGAACAGTCAAGCCTCGTGCATCGTCGCCTTGGCCATAATGGCTTTGGTCTATTTTATCGTGCGCTTCGTGCTGGGTGGTTAGCTCAGTTAATTAAGTGACGGTTCCTGCTTGTCGCCTGCAGATGAATCGGGGGCAAAGGGTTTCTCGAATGCTTCACGAAAATCATAACCCTTATCAAAATCTTCAGGAGAATCGTTATCCGTGCGTCCTAGGATTCCGTATTCGACGAGATTAAAAACAATGTCTCCAAAATCCCTACACTTGCTCACCTGCCAGTGTTCCAGTACGGTCATGGTCAGCGGACCGAATCTATCCAGTGCAAATTCTCTAATCCCATCTAACAATTGATTGCCGGAAACATGCCCCGAGTCCTTTTTGGGAGAGTTCTCAACTGACTTCAGAGTATGATCCAAAGCTTCACGAACAAAAAAATAAGCCCCTTTGCCGTAGCGGGCATCCTTTTCGTGAATCTCGTTTACAACCTCGGGAAAATTCTTTTCGCTCATTAGTCTTTTGTTTCGAGACAACTATCCAGTTAAATAACTTTATCCAAACATTCTTTGGCTAAAGGCAATTCTTTTTCTAACCATATTCCCATCATTTTGACGATATGAAAGTCTCTTACTCTTTTGTTGCCGGCCGCACTTCCTCTCACTGCATCACTTGGACCTATCGGCAAAAACGTCATCGGAAGTATTTTCGCAGTCGTATCGACGCAGTTAAGTTTCGGAATGAAAAAGCCCGTGAGCTGGGTATCTCCGAAGACTTTACAATCGAGAACGACATTATGTTTCTTGCCCTCAGTGAAATCAAGGAACGGTTGGACTCTATTGATAAACGCATCGATCAACTCGAATCCACGGCTAAGGTGCAGGAAAATCATATGGACGATCTCCGCAAGCCGCCAGTTCCCAAAATTCTTCGCATTTCAGAGGCCGCTAAAGTTCTGCGAGTTTCTCAACGCAAACTTTACTACCTTTTGAAGAAGGGTGTCTTCAAGCGTTATAAACTCCCTCACACTCGTACGACCTTCATCAAGCTAGATGAGGTAGAAAAAGCTGTAGGGCAGGGGGACGTCGGTGATTTGCTTCGCTGATTGGACTTGACCGGCCTTTCCATCTCTATCGATTTGCTTCTTTAGATGCCTTATTTTTTTCTTTAGACTCTTCGTCGCTTACGTTTTGATATTCTTCTTCTCTTTCGAGCGACATAGATCCTTTTCCTAAAACGACATTATATAATTATGAGCAACAAATTCCCAGGTGGAGTGGCAACCGGAGACGCCGTTCAAGCGATCTTCAATGATGCCCTAGAAAACGATTACGCGCTCCCAGCGGTCAATGTGGTGGGCACCAACTCGGTCAACGCCGTACTTGAAACAGCGGCCCAAGTGAAATCCCCCGTGATGATCCAGTTCTCCAACGGCGGCGGAGTTTTCTATGCGGGCAAGAGTCTATCGAACGATGGCCAAAAGGCCGCCATTGCCGGTTCCATATCGGGCGCCAAGCATGTTCACGCCATGGCCGAGGCCTATGACGTTCCTGTCATCCTTCACACGGACCACGCTGCTCGCAAGCTTCTGCCTTGGGTCGACGGCATGCTCGACGCAGGTGAGAAATTT
>Ga0315321_10000245_pt1 | contig 37907 bp, 30 predicted proteins | sample M180m21515metaG_FD_203464 | JGI IMG/M metagenome (GOLD analysis project Ga0315321, IMG submission 203464) | Ammonia-oxidizing marine archaeal communities from Monterey Bay, California, United States - M1 80m 21515 | ecosystem: Environmental > Aquatic > Marine > Intertidal zone | place: USA... | reverse complement strand
TGCCCCCAGGATTCTACACGACCATCAGCATCAGTCTGCCCGGTTGAGATCAGCTGGTCTCCCGAGTACAAGCTTACCGCTATACCCGCAGCCGGTTTGCCCTTAACCAGGTCAAGAATATGGGTTGTAATGGCTACGCGATCATTCATTTAGTCATCCTCTAGCAATTTTGAAAGTCGAAGATTCATGATTTTACCCTGCTCTTTTGCACCGTTAGCGAGCTCTTCCTCTGGACTATTGTTGATACGCGCTTTCAGCAACGCCAGCATTTGTGATGCTGACTTACCTGTCGCGCAGATTATAAAAATAAAACCAAACTTTTCCAGATACAGCTGGTTTTGTTGACGTAGCGCCAGCAAGACAGTTTCGTCAGCACTGGTCACCTGCCCTTGCTCAGCGCTCGCTGTGGATGCGTACTTATTGCGTAGCGCGTTCATGTCACCGATCTGCGGGTGACCGGAAAAGGCTTCTAGTATCTCTTTTTCGGTCGCCCTACTCCACTCCGTTGCGCAACACTCCAGCAAATTGCCCACAGTCAAAAATGGCGCTGATACGACCACCCGTTCTGCCCATGCAGAACAATGGCAGCAACTCTGCAGTCGCTCCTGAAGATCATCCGCTGTTAGCTTGTTAATGGCGTTGATATTCATGTCTGCGGCGGAAACGCTGCTCGGATTTCTCTCCAGGTCAGGTCGGGCTTAATCTGGCTGGCTTTCACCGGATCCAGCGACAGGATCTGTGCGGCAATAGAAACTGCGATCTCCATTGGCAATTTTCCTTTCACAGTAGGCATCCCAATCGGGCAGCAACAACGCTTGCGGTCGTGATCGCTTACACCATCTTTTTCAAGGCGCGAATAGAACCGCTTTGCCTTGGTGTCTGATCCAATCAAGCCTACATAATCAATTTCAGTTTCCGTCAGAACCTTATGGGTTAATTGATAGTCGAGCGCATGATCATGAGTGATGATGATGCAACGGTGAGCGTCGGTGAGCTCATTCACGTACGCAACCGCATCATCGACGCCGACCAACCTAACGTTGGCAGATACAGAACCCGGAAACAGTTCCTCACGGGAGTCGATCCACTCAATTCGTGCATCACATTGTGCCAACACCTGCATTAGTGCGCTTGCTACATGACCTGCGCCAAAAACAGCCAACCGCATTGCCGTCACAGGAAAAGACTCAATGAGTACAGTCACACTGCCACCGCAACACTGATCCGCCTTGGTCGCGAGAGGGTAATGATCTATTTTCTGCGCGGGCACGCGAGATGCAAGCATCTCTCTTGCCGCCTCGATCACCTTGAACTCTAGTTGCCCGCCGCCAATGGTGTCAAAAATCGTAGTGTGCGTAACCACCATCTTCGCCGCCCCATCCCTCGGCGTCGAACCCGTGGTACTGATAACCGTGGCAACAGCAAACGGATCTCCAGCATTATGACAATGCGTCACTGCCTGTTGCCAGTTCATACTCATTGAGGGGAATACTCTTTTGCAGCACTGATCGCGTAGTAAACCTCTTCCGGCGTAGCGGGAGTATTCATAGGCGGGCTAAATTTATAATCGGAAAAGCTGGCAGCAGCATCGCGAAGCGCGCACCAGACCGACAACGCCAGCATCAAGGGCGGTTCACCAACCGCTTTGGACTGGTAGATCGTTTCCTCCCGGTTGGGTTCATTATAAAGCTGTACGGAAAACTTTTCGGGTACATCATATGCTGTCGGGATCTTGTAGTTGGCGGGGCTATTTGAGATCACTCGGCCGGTGTCATCCCAGAGTAGCTCTTCAGTCGTCAGCCAGCCCATACCCTGAACAAACCCACCCTCTATCTGCCCAATATCAATAGCGGGGTTAATAGAATTACCGACGTCGTGGAGAATATCGACCTGCGACACCCGGTATTCACCGGTGAGCCCATCGACAATGACCTCGGACAGTGCAGCACCATTGGCAAAATAGAAGAACGGATGCCCTTTACCTGTTTCCTTGTCGAAGTGAATCTTCGGCGTTTTGTAGAACCCGGTAGCGGACAACTGTACCCGGTTCATATAGGCAGCCTTAATCACGTTATCGAATGAACGAGATTCTCCGCGCACCATAACCATATCGTTTTCAATCAGCACCTCGTTACTTCGAGCACCCGAATCACTGGCAACGAACTCGATCAGACGCCGTTTGATTTTTTCAGCCGCATTCTGCGCAGCCATCCCGTTAAGATCTGTGCCAGCGGATGCCGCAGTGGGTGATGTGTTGGGCACCTTGTCGGTACGAGTTGAAGAAACCATCACCCGCTCGTACGAGACACCCAACGTACTAGCCACCACTTGTGCAATCTTGGTGTACAAACCCTGACCCATTTCTGTGCCACCATGATTGATATGGACGCTACCGTCGGTGTAAATGTGTAACAACGCGCCGGCCTGATTGAGGTGCGTCGAGGTAAAGGAAATACCGAATTTGATCGGTGTTAACGCTAACCCTTTTCTTAAGTCAGCATTTTCCTTGTTGAAAGCAAGGATTGCATTTCTTCGGTCTCGATAATCGGCATCACCTGCCAGCTTTTCCATCATGTCACGCAGCATATGCTGCTCAACTTTCTGACCATATGGCGTTTCATCTCTGCCCGGTGCATAAAGATTCTCCAACCGCACGTCCAAAGGGTCACGGCCCACCTTTCTGGCAATGTCATCCATCATTGATTCAGCTGCGATCATGCCCTTCGGGCCACCGAAGCCCCTGAAGGCCGTGTTTGAAACAGTATTCGTTTTGCAGCGATAACCATCGATGCGAGTTGTGGGATAATAATAGGCATTATCAGCGTGGAACATGGCCCGATCCACAATACCTTCCGATAGGTCAGCGGTGCAGCCACAAAGACCCGCCAGCTCCATCTGGACACCGACAATGACTCCCTGATCTGTCACACCTGCTCGATATCGATTCCAGAAGTCATGTCGCTTGCCCGTTTGCACCATATCGTCCTGGCGAGGCAACCGATATTTCACTGATCGGCCGTTACGTATGGCGAACAGACTAGCGGTACACGCGAGTACAGCTGCCTGGGACTCCTTACCGCCAAACCCGCCACCCATCCGCCGAGTCTCTGATTGCACCTGATGGATGTTGATACCCAGCACTGAGGCCACAAGCTTTTGTACTTCTGATGGATGCTGGGAAGAAGAGATAACGTGAACACCCCCGTCTTCCGTCGGCAGTGCCAGGCTTATTTGACCTTCCAGGTAAAAATGTTCCTGACCGCGAACATAAAGCTGGGTTTCCACGACATGATCTGCAGATTCAATCGCATGGTCTACATCTCCCTTAACGAAACTTCGAGTTGGTAAAACAAAAGCCTCATTCGCCAGAGCCTGCTGCGGTGTCAGCACAGCCTCTAGTTCTTCATATTCAATTTTAGCCTGCAGGCAAGCTCTTTTAGCCAATTCAAGCGATATCGCGGCCACGGCGAAAATGGGTTGGCCAATGTAGACTACTTCTGCAGAGGCCAAAAGCATGTCACCGGTATACACCGGGCTGACATCAGGATCTCCTGGGACATCACTAACAGTAATGACGTCGACCACACCTTCCGCAAGGCGAACTGCGTCAAGATTCAGCGATTTAATGCGGCCATGCGCAATGGTTGATTGGCCGGTGGCAACATGTAACAGGTCAACTGGTTCCAGAATATCGTCGACATATTGAGCCTCGCCGGTGACATGCTTAACGGCGGATTCATGAGACAGCGAATCACCCATGCCGGATGCTACCGAATTTAGGCCGGCACCCGCTTCGTTATTGGTTAATTTACGCATGGAGTTTCAGTTCCATAACCAGCGGCGTCGACACACCCGAGAACTCATTAAGTGCCCGCTCAAGCATGGAGCGAGCCATGGCCGCCCTGTATTCGGCGGAGGCCCGAACATCTGTCATTGGGGACATCATCTCACCTATTGCTTCACCAACTTCCGACAGCAGTCTTTTATTGATCGTTTTACCAACCAGGATATCTTCAATGCCTGGCAGAGAAACGGGTGTTGCCGCCATGCCACCGAACGCGATTCTCGCTGCCGTGATCTTCGAGCCATCACCTTGAAACAAAAATGCACCCATCACAGAAGAAATATCGTCTTCGATGCGTTTGGAGGACTTATAGAAACGCGCAAAGGAATCAAGTGACCTTTTCGGAATCCTGATTCCAGCAATATATTCATCGGCCTGTAAAACAGTCTGTCTATAGCCCCTGTAAAATTCATTTATACTCACTCCTCGCGTCTGCCCCGAACTGGTACAGAGCTCGACTGTCGCTCCCCAACAAATCAAAACCGGCGGCATATCCGCAATCGGAGACCCATTGGCCAGGTTCCCCCCGATTGTTCCGCAATTTCGAATCTGACGAGAACCCAGTCGATGCAATAACGACACAAGCGATTGCGAGCGCTGCGCAAAAAACCTTTCCAGCTCAGTGTAGGTAACCGAGGCGCCAATACAGTACGTATCCTGTGTTTCGGTGATCGACCTGAGTTCCATCACCCTGGAAACATCAATCAAGCGCTCAAAATGCTGGTACCGTTGGGTAACCTCCAGCATCAGGTCTGTACCGCCTGCGATCAGCGAAGCCTTCGGATACTGAACCATTGCCTCCCGCAGCGCTGATTCGTTTAATGGCTGCTGAACGTTCCCCTGTGACGGCGATTTTGTATCTTTGAAAAATGCCGGATCCTGCAGCCTTGATTCATAATCACGACCAAGTGCATTCATACCTGCCTGTACGATAGGTCGATATCCAGTGCAGCGACACAGATTACCGGAAATACCCTGTTGTACTGTTTCAATTTTTGCCGGGTCTCCATTTTCGACCATAGCGGCAAGCGACATCACGAACCCAGGGGTACAGAATCCGCACTGCGAGCCATGACAGGCGACCATCTCATCCTGGACTGGATGCAGTCCAGACTGATCAGCCAGTCCTTCTGCTGTGACGATATGCATACCGGCTAGCTGACCGATCGGCACAATGCAGGAATTGACGGTTTTAAACTGAACCTTTCCACCGTTGAGTTCACCAACCATCACCGTGCACGCACCGCAGTCGCCAGAAGCGCAGCCTTCCTTTGTACCCGTCAACCCGGTGGAACGCAGGTATTGCAAGGTAGTCGTATCGGCAGATTCATTAATCTCGACGGCCTGTTCGTTAATTACAAGCTTCAAATCTTGACCATTTGGACAGGTTTTGTGGTAATTTACCGTAATCATCAAAAAATAGCACCCCTCATGTATCGACGATTGACCCAAAAATGAGCACCAATGCGGTGCAGAAACCACGGGACAAACATTTCACGACCATTCTTCTGGCCGCGCAGGAAGAGTTTGCAACCCATGGACTAAAAGGCGCGAGGATGCAGGCGATCGCGGATCGAGCTGGCCTACCCAAAGCGAACGTGCATTACTATTTTCAGAACAAAGTCAGCCTCTATTTGGCAGTGCTGGATAACATTATCGCGACGTGGGATGACTTCTTTAACGACGTGAGTGTCAATGATGACCCCGCGGCTGCGCTCGACACTTTTATTCGAGAAAAGGTACGCCTGTCTTTTGAAAACCCTACGGCATCCAGGCTATTCGCCAACGAAATTCTTCAAGGCGCGCCTTACCTCACTGATTACATGAGCGAAGTCTTAAGGCCTTGGGTAAATAACCGGGCCAAGGTTATTCGCGAATGGATGAATGCTGGCAAGATGATCGCCTCAGACCCCGTACTCCTTATCTTCATGATCTGGGCTTCCACCCAGCATTATGCTGACTTCCAGGCACAGGTCCTCGGGATCCTGGGCCGGAAAGAATATGACGACGATTTAATCAGCCAGGTATCAGATTTTACCAGCCAGACGATCCTTCGTGGTTGCGGACTGGAACCACCAAACAACGAAGCAATGGCTCACCAATGAGAACTTGGATCAAAAATCCAGCCGCCACCTGGACAGGCAATCAAGCAGCAGCAACTAATGGCCTTGTCGTCGAGGGTAGTGTTGTTACCGAACTCGTCAACGGCGAACCCACGTCTCCCGTTGATACGATCTACGATGCCGGGAAATGTGTCCTGCTGCCCGGACTGGTAAATTGCCACCATCACTTCTACCAAACACTCACCAGGGCGTTGCCGGCGGCATTAAACAAAGAACTTTTTGACTGGCTCGTCACCCTTTACCCGGTCTGGGCTAATCTCGACGAGGCAGCCATCCGCGCCTCTACAACGACAGCTGTTTGCGAACTTTTGTTATCAGGGTGCACCACCACGACCGATCATCACTATGTCTTTTCAGAGAAAACTCTAAACGGTATCGACATTCAGGCCGAAGTTACTGAGAGATTAGGTATGCGCGCCATTCTTACACGGGGATCCATGAGCCTGGGTCAGTCCGAGGGTGGTCTTCCACCAAACGATGTAGTCCAGAGCGCGGATGAAATACTCAAAGATAGCGAACGCCTGATCAGCCAATTCCATCAAACAAACGAAGGGGCAATGCTACAAATTGCGCTCGCGCCCTGCTCCCCATTTTCCGTCACAACAGAGCTGATGAGAGACAGCGCCATCCTGGCCCGAGAACATGGGGTCTTGTTACACACACATCTTGGCGAAACGTTGGATGAGAATGAGTTTTGTATGGAGAAATTCGGCGTCAGGCCAGTAGACTATCTTGAACAGGTCGGCTGGTTAGCGAACGATGTCTGGCTGGCACACGGCATTCATTTTGACAGTCAGGAAATAAAACGACTAGGAAGCGCCGGTGTCGCTATTTCGCACTGTCCTTCCTCCAACATGATACTGGCATCGGGAATCAGCCCTGTTAAAGAACTCATCAAGGCGGGGTGTGCAGTAGGGATAGGAGTAGACGGCTCGGCATCCAATGATGCTTCGAATTTAATTCAGGAGATCAGGCAGGCTTTCCTGATCCAAAGATTAAAGTATGGCTCGGCAAGTGTCAGCCACGAGGACGCTCTACATTGGGGTACGGCCGGCGGCGCGGCATTATTCCATCGCCAGGACATCGGTGAAATAGCGGTTGGGAAACAGGCGGATATCGCCCTATTCAATCTTGAAGAACTGAGGTTTAGCGGAGCAGGCGACCCGATCGCCGCACTCATGCTGTGTGGCGCACACCAAGCAGAGGCAGTGATGGTAGCGGGCAGTTGGCGCGTAAGAGAAAACCAACTCGTAGATATTGACCTTGCGCAAGTGATGAACGAGCACAAAAAAGCAGCTCTCACGCTTACCGGATAGACATCTATCGGGGGAGCTCGTTCTGGTACTGGTCCCAGTTAGCAACCAGCGCCTTAACGACGACACTACCAACCCGGTATGCTGCTTCCAGCGCCGCACGCCCTTTATCGGGATATTCTGCAGTAGCGCTCCATGTTGCTGTCTTGCCCGGAGGCGGCACCGTAAAATTACTTGCGGTTCTTAGTACCAGAACTCTGTTCGCGTCGACCTTGTTGATGCGGGCGAGCCTATGAAGCGCGGTCATCGTTCCACTGTCCTCCATGTTGCTGGTCATGAAATTTCCCTGCTGCGATGAATAGAGTTTTACCCAATCATTCGCCCAATGATTGAAATTATGCCCATGCCAATATGTACTCGAGGACAAGGTATCACCGATGGTCACAAACGGAGGCTTCATAGCATTTGGATTGTCACCGAACTGCGCTCGAAACTGAGCCACGCCCCCACTTGCTGGGATTTCAACATCCCTGGTTAGTCTGTAAGCCCAATTCACGAGGGAATCATTGAGCGAAAACTTGATGGTATCAACCGTCCAGCCGGTAGACAGGTCTGACTGCACCTTCGCAGGCCTATCACTACCCAACGGAATAATGCCATAGGGCCAGCCTTCTGGAATTTCCCTCGCGTCAATCTCAACCATGAGATCCCCATCGATAACAAATTTCGCCCAGGCGGCGGAACCCAACGATAGATCTTCCGGATCGCCACCCGCAATACCTGCGACTAACCAGTAGGCGTTTGATAAATCAAATCGGTCATCCATTCCCAGCGCCATCACAGACGCCGTTGCATTGGCAATACCTCCGCCAGTACATATACCCAGGACGCCCTGTTCACTGAGCCGAAGGTCAAACTCTCCTGCAGGAAACGAAAGGCTCTTTTCCATTGGGAATCTCTCAACCCAAAATTGGAACTCGCCGGGCCGGTCACCTGTTACTTCCCCATACTCAAACATAGAAACGACCACCACCTTAATAGGAATCGGCTCAGCTACGGTCAACAAAGGCAACACCAAGAGTGTCAAAACCAAAAGATTCACGTTTTTTTTTAACATTTTCGGCCTCTCATCTATTCCTGGTGCAATACCCAGCAGGGCTCATAATCCTCGACGTTGATCTTCATTCGTTTCTGGCTGATGAATGCCTTCAGAAGAAGATCCAACTCGGCCATCAGCGACGCTTCACCATTTAATCTGTAGGGCCCATGCTCTTTGATAAGCTGTATACCCAACGCCTTAACATTACCCGCCACAATGCCTGAAAAGGCACAACGCAACTGGGCTGCAAGCCTATTGGCTGGTTGGTCCCTGGTAAGGTTGAGCGCAGCCATATGCTCATGGGTTGGAATGAACGGCCGCTGCGATTCATGGTCAATCGCCAAATCCCAATTAAAACTATAGGCATCCTGTTTCTTCATTCTATGCCTACGCACCTGTTCTACGCCCTGCTTCGCTGCTTGCGCAACCGCTTCGGGGTCGCCAACAATAATTTGATAATGGTCGGTGGCTGCTTCGCCAAGGGTTGCGCGAATGAATTGGTCTAGTGATTCGAAGTAGTCTTTCCTTTCTACTGGCGCCGCTAAGATAAATGAATAGGGTATATCGCGGTTACGCTCGTCCATTAGGACGCTCAGCAGGTAAAGCACCTCTTCCGCCGTACCAGCGCCACCTGGAAACACGATGATACTGTGAGCAACTCGGACGAACGCTTCCAGACGTTTTTCAATATCCGGCAGAATCACGAGTTCATTCACGATCGGATTCGGCGCCTCCGCTGCAATTATCCCGGGCTCTGTAATGCCGATGTATCGCCTGCGGCTTATCTGTTGTTTGGCGTGACCAATAGCAGCGCCTTTCATCGGCCCCTTCATGGCACCAGACCCGCACCCGGTCGCAATATTTAGCCCACGTAAGCCTAATTGGTAGCCTACCTCTTTCGTATAGTCATACTCCACGCGGTCAATGGAATGCCCACCCCAGCACACGACTAAATCAGGACGGTACTTTGGCTGTACGATATTCGCATTACGAAGAATACTAAAGACGACCTCCGTAATTCCCGCACTGGTTTCTAAATCGTACAAGCCATCGCGGGAGAGGACATGGTTGACATAAACCACATCTCGAAGTACTGAAAACAAGTGATCCTGGATGCCTCGGATCATACTGCCGTCGACAAATGCTGACCCCGGGGCATTAAGCACGGCTATACGTGGACCCCGCGCTTCGGGAACAACCTCTATCTTAAAATCGGTGTGTTGCGCGAGCAACCGGTTCACATCGTCCTCGTCATTGCCGGTATTCAGGATCGCAAGTGCGCATTCACGAAATAACGTTCGCACTTCCTCCTTGGATGACATCAGGCCTTGAATTTCCCGATTGGACAAAAGGTTTAGCGTACTTATGGGACGTAGGTTCGACTTACTTTGTGTCTGTTGGCTTGTTGGCATAAAGATAGTTTACACTCAAAAACCGTCGCCCGTTTTGAGATTTTTTTGTACGAACTATCTGCCCTTCTTCTTACTGTTGTCAGTGCCACAGCACTTTGTTGCTGCGCACGCTACCTCGGCCCCAACATATTACCACCCCTGCTTGCAGGTTCCGTGGTAACCAGCATTTTTATCTCTGAGAAACTAGGTGATATCAATGTGCCTGAGTTAGGCATCATCTCGATTTCAGGTTCGATTCTAATTTACTCCAGCACCTTCCTACTGACCGATGTCATGTCCGAACTTTACGGAAAAAAATTCGCCCATGCCGCAGTGGTAGGGACGGCCCTTTGTTACCCAATCGTCCTGCTCGCCACGCAGTTCAGCATTCACTGGGAACCAAGCGAACTCTATACGAACCAACTGTCGTTCGAATCGGTGATGAGTTTTGCCGGAAGAGTGACGGTGGCTTCTCTACTGAGCTACATGGTTAGCCAGACTTTTGATGTCTGGGCTTTTCACCACATCAAGGCTCGCACCGGCGAGGCCAAACTGTGGCTAAGGAACAACGGGTCAACCATCGCCAGCCAGTTGCTAGATACAGCGATTTTCTATGGCATCGCTTTTTTTGGGATCATCCCTACAGCACAGTTAATACAACTTATTCTTGCTACCTATATTCTCAAAATAGTTATCGCATTAATTGACACGCCGTTCGTCTATTTTGTCATCTGGTTCGTTCGTCGCGGCAACACTGCAACGGCAGCCATACGAGAGCCATGACTTTTTTCACGTACGCTACTCAGCGGACTGACGATCAAGTAAAAAAATGATTTGAATTTTGGGGGCTCAGCCTTCTACGCTAGCACGGTAAATGTCGAATTTTTCTTTTAGCTGTTTGGCGCGGTCTGCCTCATCCTGTAGCAGATTGTTCACCTCGTAACGATCGCTTGAAAGATTAAAGAGATATTGCGGCAGGCCTTTGGGATCGAGAATCATTTTCCAGGGCCCTTGTCGGACAGCGTATTCCATCCCATCCGGTGTCGGGATAGACCAGTATAAAATACTGCTTCGTTCCAGGGACGTAGTTTCATCCTCATCAAGCAAACCCGCGATAGATTGCCCATCTATCGCCCTACCCTCCGGCAGCACCAGCTCAAGGTAATCAGCAATTGTTGGGAGAATATCGAGCGCGGTTACCGGTGTGTCTACCGACACGCCACTTGCTAACCTGTCGGGCCAACGAAAGATGCCCGGAACCCGAAGACCACCTTCAAACAGGTATCGCTTCCGGCCTCTGAAGCCTCCCGTCTCGCCCGCCATGTTGAGTTCCCAGGCTTCCTGCGGGTCACTGGTCACCGGCCCATTATCGCTACTAAATATAACCAGGGTGTCATCCAGCCTCCCGGACTGGCGCAGCAATTCCAGCACTCGACCCATCTGGGCATCCATGTAGGAAATGTTTGCATAGTACTCACCTTTGCCCCGGCTGGGCCTGTCCGCCCAGTCCATGTAATAACGCAAGGGTTCTCCCCTCGATTCGGCAGTTAGAAACTGGTCGTATTGATCGAGGTATTTTTCGGGCGAAGCAACCGGTGTGTGCACTTCACTGTAGGTGAGTAGTAAAAAAAATGGCTCATCATGAACGCTGGACAACCAGTCGATAGCTTCGTCGGTGATCAGTTCTGCTGAGAACTTGTTCGTCTGGCCGACAGGCTCGTTATTTCGATACATATTGTCTGGATACAACTTCCCGCTCTTCGCTTTTGCAGCTTTTTCATTCTTGACCCAGGCAGCGAGGCCGTACTGATAGTCAAACCCGAAATCTCGAGGCTGTGGCATATCTTTCAAATGCAGTCCGCCGTTCAGGTGCCATTTACCGATTACCGCAGTTCGGTAACCCAGGGGTTCGACCAGTTGTGCGATAGTAAACTCATCTCGCGCAAGGGCAACATCAGAATTATCCGGTATCCACGATTTCACGCCCGTTCGATACGGAGTCCTTCCTGTTAGCAGCCCTGCGCGTGACGGAGAACACAAAGCTGAGGGTGCGTAGAACTGCGTAAACCTAACTCCCTCCTTTGCCAACCTATCGATATTTGGTGTTTCCACGATTGGATGCCCATAAACGGCGGTGTCGCCATAACCGAGGTCGTCCACGTAGATAATCAGTATATTGGGGCTAGCAGAGAAAGCTGATGCGGCAAATAAAATATGAAGTACAGCGAAGGTAAATCGAGTGATCAATTAACTGCCCCTAGAATTTAAGTATTTCCACCTTTAGTTCCTGCAAATCCAGAACTCCGATCGCATTGAACCCAGCCATATGACCGGCACACTCGCCCGGGTTAAAGGTGAGTTGATCACCGTGATACTCAATCGTCTGACGGTGAGTATGACCGTGCAGGATGACGTCGTAGTCACCGGGGTTCACCATGGAAAGCTCGAGCGGATCGTGAACCACCACCATTTTCTTTTCCAACCAGAGCAATGTCAGTGGCGGCTCGATAAACTCAAAGCCAAACTGGTTAACCGCGCTCGTCAGAGAGTCCAGCTCACCAATATCATTGTTGCCAAATACTCCCCATAGAGGCGCATCGAGCCCAGCAAAGACTTCCAGGGTTTTCGCCTGCGTGATGTCGCCCGTGTGAATAACACGGTCAACTCCTGCTTCATTGAGTAACTCTACAATTCTATTACAGTTCTTAAGATTATTATGGGTATCACTCACCACACCAACTTTCATAAGATGCTCGATTCCTGCCCCGCCGCAGGCGCTTTACAGTTCTTAAGATTATTATGGGTATCACTCACCACACCGACTTTCATCAAGCCATTGTTCCTCTACTAAGCTACCGTAAAAAAAGAGCCGGGCATTGCCCGGCTCAATTGTACGCGCCTGAGGTTATTTCTCAGGCGACTTTTTCCAATATGTGAATACCACAGGCACTGCCCAAACCAATCACATGAGTCATTCCAAATCGGGCGCCTTCTACCTGGCGCTTATCCGCTTCACCACGAAGGTGCGTGCTGACCTCGTAGATGTTCGCAATCCCCGTGGCTCCCAGCGGGTGACCCTTGGATAGCAAACCACCGGATACATTCACAGGAATCCTACCGCCAAGCGCGACTTCGCCATCATCGATCATTCGGCCTGCTTCGCCATCTTTACAAAGCCCCAAATTCTCATAATGAAGAATTTCAGCTGTCGCAAAGCAGTCATGCAGTTCAACAAGACCAATATCCTCTGGACCAATACCTGCCATTTCATAGGCTTGCGCTGCAGCACGTCGAGTCACTGCATTGACATCGGGCATCACCAGGTCTCGATCTGAGTAAGGGTCACTGGTCAAAACAGATGCCTTAACCCTGACGGCACGAGCCATCCCTAGCTCTCTTGCCTTCTTTTCAGAAACCAGCACCGCCGCTGCAGCACCATCTACGTTAACCGAACACATCAATTTAGTGTTTGGATACGAAATCATTTCTGCATTCATGACGGTTTCAAGCGGCGTTTCAATCTGGTACATCGCCTTCGGGTTGAGGGTTGAATGGTGATGATTCTTCACCGACACTTTGGCGAATTGCTCAAAAGTGGTGCCATAGTTGCGTGAATGTTCCATACCGGCCTCGGCGAATACAGCAGGCATGGTGCCCGAACCCAACAAACCCTCTTTGGGAATACCTGCGGCGCCGCCACCTCCACCGAGTAACCCTTTGCCCATTTGCTCAACCCCAACGGCCAGCACAACATCATTAACGCCCGCTTTAACAGACATCCAGGCCTCTCTGAAAGCTGTTGCGCCAGTGGCGCAGGCATTTGCACAGTTCACGACACCGATACCCGTCTGGCCGATTTCCTGGAGAACCCGTTGTCCTACCATCGCGCTTGCCTGTCCCAGATTACCGCAATACAGAGCCTGCATGTCCTGGATGGTTAATCCTGCGTCGTCCAGAGCCATTAATGCAGCCGTCGCACCCAACTGCGGCACTGTCTTATCGGGAAACCGACCGAACTTGATCATGTCGATACCCATTACATATACATCACTCATAAGTCTCTCCTCGATTAATTGCTGCGCTCAAGCTGCTGGTTGAAAAAAATAGCTAATATAACTGTTGCCGTCTTTGTCTTTTCGCCCAAGGGCGTCATCGAACACGACATCAACAGGCATGTCGAACTGAATCTTAGCTGGATCCGGTTCAACATTGATCAAATTGCCCTTAACGGTACCGCCACCATCAAGATCAACAATCGCGGATATGTAAGGAACTTCAATGCCTGGAAAGCTTCGATGAACAATACTGTAGACATACAGTTTGCCTTTATTAGACAGCCGGGTCGGTTTTAACTGATCACGGGCACCACAACTTGAGCAGTTGTTCCTTTCGCCAAGGAAAATTGCTCCACATTCACATTTTTGACCTTCCAGGTACGGGTCATTTGTACCGGCACCTTTCAGCCAGGATACAACTGGTAGCGGCCCCTCGTCCTTCGCTTGTTCAGACATTCTTTACCTCAATGATAAATTGCAAAGGGATCAAGGGTAAACCTGAAGGCGCCTCTGTTTCAAGGAATTAGCCCAATCGACCCCCTAATTTATAGGAGATGGAGGGAATTAAAGCCTTCTGCCCCCTCTAATCCCCTCGGTAATCTTTAAAATTAGCCATAGACACGGGTCATGGCCTTTTGGGCGCGTTCTCTAAGTGTATCCATCTTGGCAGCCATGACTGGCAGTACCATCTGTTCGACGCCCAGCGCTTCAAACCTGCGCATATCGTCAAGCGATCTGACGTTAGCATGAGGGCTGACATAAAGCTTGATTTCCGACATTGATCGACCATTTTTCTCCAATTGGCCATTCAAATACTCCAGCCGCTCTTCAAACGAATCCGGCGTAAGGTTGAATCCATACCAACCCTGCCCAACTTCGGCTACTCGCCGCAATGCAGGATCACTCTCGCCTCCAAAAATAATAGGCGGATGGGGTTGCTGGACAGGCTTCGGGTTCTGGTACGAGGCTTGAACAGAATAGTATTTGCCATCAAAACTGGAGACTTCGTCACACCAGAGTGTCTTCATCACAGCAAGGCACTCGAGCGTTCGGCCAGCCCGATCTTCCCAAGGCACACCCAGGGCATCAAATTCCTCCCTAAGCCAACCAATACCAACGCCAAGTTCAAATCGCCCTTCGGACAAATAGTCCAGGTCCGCGCAGACCTTCGCCGTGTAAACAGGGTTTCTCTGCGGAACGAGACAGATTCCGGTGGCAAGCTTTATCTTGGAGGTGTGTGCTGCTACAAAAGTCAGTGCACTGAACGGATCAAGCAAGCTCCGAGGCTCGCCCGCGATTCTGCCATCTTCCGTATACGGGTAACGTGATTCATATTCAGGGAAGAACATCACATGTTCTGGTACCCAGAAACCATAAAAACCAACCTCTTCGACATGCTGGGCAGCCTCAATAATGTACGATGGGCTTGTGTATTCGTTAAACGCCATCTGGCATCCGATTTTCATGCTCACTCCTTTTTATTAATAGGCAAATTGTTCACAGACGCACCTTGTCACGCCTATATCGCAATACTAAGTTTTCCATCTTCTAACCACTATACCGCAGTGACACGGTGGTTGTAGACCTACCTGACATCTCCGTAAATGCTATGCTCGCACCCATGGCCGATTGCGAACATAGTTGGATGTGCCACGGCAAAATACTCGCCCTGGATACTATTCTGGATAACTGGTTGGGTCCCACCCTCGCGCTGTTACATTGTGCGGCATGTGGTAACCCCGCACTCCTTCACCTGGTTAGCTGGCGCGGAAACGGTCTGGCAGAGCGGATTTATGCCATCAGGCTTGTCGATCCCATGGCAAGGAATACCTACCTTACCAATATCAACCGAGACTACTGTGACCTGACCCGAAAAGCCTCAGAAACCGAAGCACTCATTAGCGCTTGTAGCCAGAGCGCCAGGCTGGTTCTGATCACCGGCCCTGAAATGATAGTTGAAGCGTTTTCCAGGAACTTATTTAACCCTCCGGTCATGGATTGGCAGGATGTTAAAACAGAGACCTATGAGAGCTGGTTGGAATTTCTGCCGACATGAGCACTCGTGTGGTTAACTATTGATACGTGCTTGATTGCATCGCAAACGTGATGGTCATTATTGACTAAATCAATAAGACCCGCTCACGGAACAGCTTTGATGGAACCTGGCGGTACGTTCAGATTTAAATCTTTCAATCTTCTTTCAACGTCCTCTGTTTCCTAAGCCGCATTCACATATAAGGCTTGATTCTTCTTCTGCAACCATGGAAGTACGGCTCAAACATCAACCGCAGCGTGTGCCACGACTCTTTTTTCAAATATCGGCTGCCATCCGGGCTTATGTCGCGCTTAGGGACATCAAAAGCTAACCAAAACGCTGATCCTTGATTCATTCACAGGCTGGTGTGCAGGCTTTCCTGACAAAACCCCATTTTCACCCCCTATTGCGACTATTTTCGACTTTCCCCTACTTTTATCTGTGCCCGTGGCGGAAATCTGTCAGTAAGCATCGAATACTTCCCGACAGCGAATAAAAAGCTCATAAAACATTGAAATAATTACAATTATTAATAACGCGAGAATTGCTACCAGGTGTATCTATTTATCGATCTGGAACAAATAAGTCATTAAACACGTTAATAAACCTAAAGAAATCCGAAGTGGTGCCGTTAACTTACGTAGCGCGAGTGATCACGCTCGCGGACAACGGAGACAGGTTAGATCCTCACCCTTCGCTAGCAACAATCAGCTTAGTTTTGTCTAGGCAGGGTGAGCAATAATTCAACTGTAGAGTGTTTCTTATGCGATGGTTCATCTTATCCCTTTTAGTTCTGACGACCTCAGTTACCGGTTTTTCTGCCACAGACCCAACTTCCGTGGTCGGCAGGTTAATCTCGAACGACCCGCCTGACATCGAATCAGGCGCACACAATCAAATTGCCCGCGTTCCGAAATGCGGGCAACCAAGTATCGTTTACAAGCATGGTCTTCCAGCCCACATGGACCGAATGATGGTGAGTACTCAAGACAATCCCAAATATCACGGGCGCAAAACCTGCATCGTCAAGACTTTTTAGAAAGTTGGTCTGTCACGGCTGCCAACCAGCGAACATCTCGCGCGGCTTGCCGTTTTCACATGGTTTGGAGGTACTTTCTTACTAGGGACAGTTACTAGTAAACGTTTACTAGGACACGTTTACTAGGAGACGGTTTCAATCAGTTACATTACTTAACATTGGTTTCAATCCCTGGTTACAAGCCATCACTACAGTTGCTCCCTATTAACTCGATTGTAAAGTGATTCTTATGCGATGGTTCATCTTATCCCTTGTCGTTCTGACAATCTCAGTTGTAGGTTTCTCTATCACTGACCCAATTACTGCGGTCGGTAGATTAGTCTCGAACGACTCACTTGCTATCGAATCAGCCGCACATAATCAAATAGCACGCGTTTCGAAATGTGAGCAACCAAGCGTCGTTTACAAGCATCGTCTGCCAGCCCACATGGATCGAATGATGGTGAATACTCCAGACAATGCCAAATATCACGGGCGCAAAACCTGCATCGTCAAAACTTTTTAGAAAGTTAATTTGTAAAGGGTGCCAATCAGAAAAAATCCCGCGCGGCACGCCGCTTTCTAAGCATCTGCCACTCATATCATACGACCTTAGTCGCAGGGATTGAGCTTAGGAGGATATTCACGAAACGTTATCAACACTCAAGATCTTTCGCCTTCTTTTTGAAAGTGCGAAACTGGGCACAGTCGTAACACCCGGGGAAACCATGAAATCTCAGTCAATCTCAGCCGTTATTATGGGATTATTCACCTCGGGTTGTTCTTCCTTGGTTTCAAGAATGTTTCCTCTTGACGACTTGCCACCGCCTTCAGGACCCAACGCCGTAGGCACACAGTATTTTGAGTGGGTCGACGCGTCACGCGAGGAACTGTTTACCGAAGACCCGAATGACCGTCGCCGGCTGGCTGGTCAGGTTTGGTATCCAGCCGCTGCATCGAGTAGCGAGGCTCGCCAACCGTACCTCGATTTTCCTGAACGGCGTCTCGACATGATCGCTTATCAGTCGGGGCTACCCCGTTTCATGATCACGCATATGCAGCGGGTCCAAACCAACGCTGTTCTGAATGCACCGTTTCTTGCGCAGGACCAGAAGACGCCAGTAGTTCTATTTTCCCACGGCTTAAGCGGTATGAAGAATCAGAACACCATACAGGCAGAAATGCTGGCCAGCCATGGCATCACGGTCATCAGTGTAGACCACGCCTATGATGCTTACCTGACGATTTTCGCCGACGGGTCCGAGGCAGATTATCGGTCATCTGATACAGAAAACCGTACCGGGGAGGCATTTCTCGCCTTTCGGTCACCCCAATTAAACACTCGAGTTGCCGATCTTGTCTTTGTACTGAACGAAATAGAGCGGCGAAGTGATGAGAACGATGGCATTTGGGCCAACCTGCAGACTGACTCTGTCGGCGTGTTTGGACATTCCTTCGGTGGCACTACGGCACTTATGTTACTAGCAAAAGAGGAGCGAGTGACTAAAGCCTTAGCCCTGGATGGCTGGATGGTACCCGTGCCGCGCGAAGTTATTACCGCTGGAACAGAGAAACCATTTTATTATCTTGGGCAGGCCGCATGGGATGACCCCATCAATTACAAAAAACTCGACAAGTTTTTGGAAGCCTCTCCCCTGGCCCGAAAACAATTAGTGCCTGGCACCAAGCACTTTGACTACTCGGATGCACCGCAGTTTTCCAACCTGACCAAGCGATTCGGACTGTCTGGGGAGGTCTCACGCCTGGAACTCAAAAAACTTATTAACAAAGCGGTTCTTACCTTCTTCGGGTGACGCTAAAGCCTGGCTTAGGCTTAGACTTAGGCTAAACCAGGAGACGAAAAAACATTGCAAATCGCGGCGAAAGTCGAACTTTAAACCTCTAGCCGGTTGCCGAAACACCCGAGCCGTCCCGGCCCAAATTTTCCAACTTATCAAGTGGCAGACTTACCACAAAACTCGCCCCCTTGGGCTCGTTCGCTTTAACCTCAATCGTACCATCGGCATAATCTATCAAACCTTTAACACGAGACAACCCTAACCCCATACTCTCGTGGAGGTCTCGGGAAGAATAGAAAGGTTCAAAAATGTGATCCCGTGTTTCTTCATCTATACCCTCGCCAAGGTCTGAAACTTCAATTATTAATTCCTGTTGTGTCAATGAGCTTCTCAACAGAACAGGGGTTGGATCAGCGATCACTGCCTGCAGTGCATTAATGACCATAGGCACGAGGATATCCAAAATCAATGTGGAGGGAACTTCAAGCAACGCACTATCGTCATCGGACTCAAATATTATCGAGTTGTTTTCGTTCGTAGTCGAAGAGCCTAATAGTCTTTGAATATTTTCAAAAACCGACCTAAGGCTACCGCGTTCGGTTTCAAGCTTAAAACCATAGCCAGCGTATCCTTGCAAGGCTTCGACGATTTTCACACACTCATCCAGAGAATCTTTAACATCAACAACCCAACTCGGCTCATAACCAAGCTCAGTTGAAAGGTAATCGACATTACCCTTAACAACAGTCAATCGGTTGTTAAGGTTATGAGAGAGTCCCGCGGAAAGTTTCATAACGGTTTGCTGCTTTTCGGAATTAACGAGAATTTGAATTTGTTCCTCTATAACCTTTTTAGCTTCTATCGCTTCAATTCGTTGTTCATACAGGTCAATAAATGTATTCGCCTTAGCCCGGAGTTGTTTTGTATTGAATGGTTTGAACAGGAAGTCGACCGCGCCGCATTCGTATCCCTCATCAATAAGGTCGGTTGCATAAACGTCAGCTGTTAAGAAAAGTATGGGGGTGTGCGTATTTTTTCCTGTTTGCCTGATTTTCTTTGCGGCCTCAATACCATTGATCTTAGGCATGTGTACATCAAGAACAATAAACGCAAATTCGATCTTTGAACATAGGTCAATAGCTTCCATAGCACTCAAACATTGGTGCAGTTCAATATTAAGGACCTTAAAAGTGAGCTTCAGGACCAAAAGATTTTCGGGGGTGTCATCAACTATTAATATAGGTACTTCATTCATGTCTGATCAACAATTATTGGCCAATTAAACAGGGATCTTTTTAGTTACTTTTAGATGCCTCCTGACTACTCGTCCTATATTAGGCCCATCAACCCTATTACAATTGATTAGCAGGAGCTATGTATTTTTGGTGTTTTTTTGAGGCTTGAAATTGCAGCATGCTGGTTAATCGTACATAACTTGATCTAGTTCTTCTTGATTGATTGGTTTGCTGATAAACGCATCCGCGCCAAGGCTTAAGGCTCTTTCTCTATTTTCATCGTCGACGAAAGCCGTGACTACTACAATTCTGGGTTGGGTGATTTTTTCATTTTCTCTGATGCACTTTATCGCCTCATAGCCGTCCATCACTGGCATCTGCAGATCCATTAAGACTAAATCATAACCCTCACGACTAACTTGATCGACGGCTTCCTGACCATTAGTGGCAATACTCGAGGAAAAGCCCTTCGATTCCAGAATATACTTTAGGAGGGTGACATTTATATTATTGTCGTCAACGATCAAAACCTTAAGGGGCTTTTCTATGCCATCATTTGCAGCAGCCTTTTCCTTGATCAATTCAGGCCGTTCGAATGGAATCTCTAACGTAAAGGTAGAACCTATTCCAAACTCACTAGCTACTGTAAGCGACCCACCCATCGCTTCGCTTACACGTTTAGAAATACTTAGCCCTAGCCCTGTTCCTTGGAACCCTCTTGATAGTGAGGAATCAACTTGTTCGAAGGCATCGAAGATTATCTTGCAATCCTCTTCCTTGATTCCAATGCCCTCATCTTCGATCGCTATACTAAGTCTTTCTGCGTCCCCTGAAGATTTCAACGCGCATCTTAGAGTTATCGACCCATCTTCAGAGAATTTCAATGCGTTGCCAAGAAGGTTAAGTAATATTTGCTTCAGGCAAACAGGATCTGTAACAAGCTTATTAGGTACTGATTCGGGGATGTCGAGATGAACATGGGCTTTGGATTGACTATTCGCGGAGCAGGCAACCGAGACACATTCAGCGATATGTTCGCGGAGGTACACCACAGCTAATTTTTGTACAACCTCACCGTGCTCAATTTTAGAGAAATCCAGTATATCGGTAATCATCTCCAGAAGATGGTGCCCTGAACTGCTAATCGCTTGCACAAGCTCGATTTGGTCTGCGTCGAGATTCTGCTCAAGCAGCAGGTCCGATATTCCGATTACGGCGTTCAATGGCGTTCTTATTTCATGACTCATATTTGCCAAAAACACGCCTTTAGCAGTATTGGCTTGCTCCGCAGCTTCCTTCGCTCCGACTAGTACTAACGCTTGAGACTCTAATTGTTCGGTTCTCAGCTTTAGTGTCTGAGTACGTTCAAAGACAGTCTTTTCAAGATTTCTCAATAAACTCAAAAGATGCTCGGTAAGACCCCTGACCTCGACTGGTATCGCTCGATCGTGTAGCACTTGGCTTGAATCAATACCTTCGGTAGATTCGATAGTCGCAAGAGCTATTATAGGTGTCGAAATAAGCCTCAGCGTTCGATTTAAAATCAACAATGACATCAAAATAAAGAGGATGCTGCTGCTGACAACGAATATGCTATTACTTGTTTCGGCCCGCTTAAAATCCGCCCCTTTTTGAATTCCCTGGAGCTCTAACGTTTTGGCAGAGTTTCCATAAGCGCCAATAAGAACCTCGATGCGTTCTTCGTAAGCAAGCATCGATTCTGATTCTGTATTTTTAACATCACCACTTACCTTGCCAACTAGTAGGCGCCTTAATTCACCGAGCTCATCTGTAAGTAAATGCATCTCGGCATCATCATACTGGTCTAGATAACGGGATCGGAAGGTCGCTAGTGACTCTTCAAGAGCCCCTATCTGCTCGCGCACGGGGCCTGCCAAATAGGTAACGTCACTACCAAAAACAAGATCTGAAATTGTGATCAGAACGTCCAACTGGATTTTAAGCGCTGCGAAGGAAGTTTCAGCTGCGGCAAATTGTGTAACAATTAATTGCTTCTCGCCAAGCCGGTCGTCCGTGAACTTGACTACTAACGAAAGCCCAATACCTCCAAAAAACGCCGACAGCAACACGGCTATAAGGTAGCTCCGTATTGAGTTCATATTTTCGCCTTAGGTCTGAAGTTGGGTATTATTCTTAAGCGCTATACTAGCTCTATTTATAGGGAGTTCTGAACACCAGGCCATAGATTCTTCGTGACAAACAAGGCTTTGATGGCAGAACTGATGATAACTCTATCGCGTTGATTCAATTCGGACTCCGTATTCAATACGTTCGTCACTTCCATCATGTCTGCGCCTTTCAGCATGGTTGTCAGACGCTGCGTCATACTTTGCGAAATCGCGCCGCTTCTGTTTTTCTGAAACTTAAATTCCATTACAGTCATATCTGCAGCCAAAATCCAAATGATTTCATCTAGCCCAAAGAGTCCCTTTTCCGTTCTGGCGTGAACGAACCCCATGAGAGCCTCTCCCCGGTAAACTACGTAGAGGCTGTGAATGCCGAATTCCTGAAAGTGAGACTCCGGTAAAACCTCTCCTACCTCCTGCCGCATACTTTCATCGACTAGTCCTTCCAGAGTTTGAAATGAGGTGTAAGTAGGGAAAAACTCTTGAATAACGGCAACAGGCTCGCGAATCGCACAATAGGCTATGGCATAAGCCTTTGTAGTTGATAGCTGCAACAAAATTAGACTGGAGACCAATAAAATCGTGCGCTCTGAAAGTAATGTATTACGCTTCATGTTATTCCCAACGATATTTAAACTGGAATTCAGCGACATCCTGATTCCCATTGTTCTTGAATGAGCCGAACTCTCTCTTGTACTGAACCGCCCAGGTCAATCCAGCGGTCTGTCCGAAGCGCGCGCCTAAAGAGGCACTCTTCGCTCGTTTCCAGCCAGATGCAAAATCTTCATTGTAGCTCTTCAATTGGATGTAGCCGACTTTAGCCTCGATCGAGTCGCTCCAATTTAGCTCTACTAAACCATTCCAGGTATCTCTGCCATCCGTATCGCCAAAAGAGAACTGTGACACCAACCCGAACTGTTTGAAATACTGTACTCCATCCAGAGCAATTCGATCCCTCTTGGAGATAATACCGTCGGGCAAAAGAACGTTTCCTCGAAAGATAGATAACCCTAAACCAGGTTCAGGTAGAAACCGCTGTCGGTTAATCGAGTGACCGACCCTTGCGGTAAACGACCATGGATCCTTATTGTGCCTGTATTCGATCCCACTGCCTCGGGACAGCAGTGCCGAATAATCAAACTTACCTAAGGTACCATTGACACCCACACCCCAATCAAGCTTCATGGCAAGATCTCTTGGGGTCAAAAGCGTCCGAAGGCTTTTACTGGTAGAAACAGGCACTTCAAGACCAAAGGGTAACTCCGTATGGCCTACTAAAATATTTAATTTACCATCACCGCTTGCGTGAAAATTAATGGAGGCATTCCTTACAAGCGATTCACAATCATGATCATGTTCAAAAAATGGTGGTCTGCGAGTTTGGTTGTCGGTGCACCACATGTCGAGTTGAAGATTAACAGTAGCAATATTACGTTTATTTCCGCCAAAGACTTTACGAGCGTCGATACCCGTTGAGTAGAGAACACCGAGCTTCTGAGAGTCGGCATCCACCAGATAGCTGCCTCGAGTAACGACTTCAAAGGCATTTCGCCAGGTGTTTTGGGTCAAATCAGCATGTAGGTTAGAGCAAGACAGGCACAGGGCGAAAAACAGTGACACTGCTTTTTTCAAGTACGCATTGCAAAACAATGTGTCAATTTTCAAAACGCATACAACCCCTTCATGCCAGCCACAGATACTCTCTGTGCAGGGGCCACTCCTGTTCTCTTAGCCGCACAGGCTAACTCGACAGAGCTACAAATTCAATCAATGCCATGACACGAAATCAGCCCACATTGTAACAGTCTCTTAAGCATCATCGAACTATTTTATTTGCTGCAGGGTAAGTAGACCGGATGACACCGCAACTACTTACTGCGTTGCTCCCGCCACCAATCTGGCACCTCAATCGGCATCGTTTGGCTGTTTTGTATCATTAACGGCGTCGCATCCTCTTGAGGTTCTTGCGGATTAGAGGGCACAAGACCCTCGGACCCGCGATCCATTGGATCGACCCATTTCACCCAATGGTCTTCAATGATTGCACCGAACTTCTCACCAAAGTCTTCGTGGTGATCGCTACTCTGGTGAATCAGGAATGCCTGAAAATCGTCAAACGAAAGAAGCGCATAATACTCGCCACGCTCCGGGCCCCTATAGAACTCATAGCGACGGCATCCGGGTTCGGTAGCCCAGGTATCCCGATAAAGCACTGCCTGCATATCCTCATAGGCGGTTTCCTGGCCCGCTTTGACTTTTATATAAGAAATTAGTGTTGCCACGATTGTCTCCGACTTAAGTTATGCGTATCTCTGTTCCCTAGAATAGGGATGCGCAACTCAAAAAACCAATGTAAATGTAAACGAGCCAAAAGTTTCTGGTGACAGGCCTTTACGGTACTGCCTTTCAGTCCTAAGAATGCTCCAAACCAACTTGACTAATTGCAATGGAAGCAGATCGTGACCCGCGAGGGCAAACCCGCATTATCAGGAATGCCAAACCGGGAACTCTATTTGCCCCGGTGTCATCGACCTTACAGTCAGCTAGCATTTGGAAGCGACACTTCCTGCGAACCTACTTAAAGGCACTTTTGGGCATCAGAAATCGCTATCCTTAGACCACCCCTTGCTTAGACTACCCTTTGCTTAAACCACCCCTTAGAAAGTAATTCCGAATTTCTCTATACTCCAGTTATCGAGATTTTCCTTTACGGATCAATGAGCACTGATGAAAACTTGGCTTAAATTTTTACTGACGGGCAGTGTGATTGGACTCGTGTTTCCCGGAGCAGCGATAGCCTGGATTGTTTACGTGCTAAAAGAACCCCAGACACCCATTAGTCTTTGGCAGGTACACGAGGCATACCCCCTTCTTTTTATCGTGGATCTCGCGCCTTTAGTATTAGGTATTACCTTTTTTATTTTGGGGTTGGAGGTCGGAAAACTGAGAGCCGCCAGATTACTAATCGAAGAGGAGTACCGGGGCGCACTTTCGGTCGCTAACATCCCAATCATTATGATCAAAATCGGGGGCATCGTGGAAGGCTGCAACGCGGCTGTCGAAGAAGTACTGAAATTACCCCAGATAGAAATCATTGGGAAAAACATCCTGACAGATTTCGTGAGAGTTGATGCCCAAGATGAAATACTGTCTGTATTTACAGATTTGTTCCAGGCGAAAGAGCTATATAACCTGGAAGTACCCTTAATAGATGCCGCTGGTAATCTCAAAATGGTTCTGATCAGCGCTAAACTCAGACTGAACTCCCAAAAAGAAGTCGATGGTTTCGTGATATTTGGACAGGATATTACACAGTTGCGAAATCAAGAGGCCGAGATCAACAGGAAGCAGCAACTTGCAAGAATTGGCCAATTGACCGGAGGTGTGGTTCACGACCTTAATAATATGCTCAATATTATTGCTGGAAACATACGATTCCTGAAAGAAGAAACCGCATACAAAGGTACAGACTCAGAGGACCTGATAGAAGATATAGAATCTGCAGCGACCGATGCGGTCGAGTTAATAAACAGGCTCCTATCGTTCAGCCGGGAACGTCCAGCCGCTCCCAGTGAGATGTCAGCTAAAATAATGATGGAAGAGGCTGAAAAGTTAGCGCGACGTTTAATAAAAGAGCACGATATTCTTTTAACCTTCGATCAATTTAACGATGATGTCCGCGTAAACATAGACTTCGTCTGGTTCAAAAACTGCTTGCTAAATCTGATCAACAACGCCGCGGACTCAATGAAAGCGGGCACGATCACCGTGGCGGCTAGCGTTGAAACTTCATCTGGCACCAAAGTCGCCGGTTCGTCACCCGGGAATCTTTGTGTTTCAGTCACTGATGAAGGTTGTGGTATCCCTGATGCTGAATTGGCGAGGGTGTTGGAACCTTTCTACACGACGAAATCGCCGGACCAGGGCACCGGTTTAGGACTCGCAATGGTTGACAAGTTCTGCCAGGAAAGTGGCGGATACTGCACTATTTCCTCTGAAATCGATATCGGGACTAAAGTGTCGATGATCCTGCCTTTAGCGAATGAATAACCGCCAGGCCGGGGTGACGCGAATACCCGTGAGTTGCGAATCAATTCAGTACCCGGATTACCTGTACACGGAACCTGCGCCGCCATTACCCGCGTTTTAGTGGCGTCGCCCCAAGGCCGCCACAAACTAACTGATTACAAAGTAGCCCCTGAAATAATTGTAGTCGGATATACATTTTGCGGTGATAGGATTATTCTCTTTGGAGGATATTTACGAAATTCACGGGCCCAGATGACTGCAGAAATGATTCACCCACTGGGAATCGCATCCAGATGATCCAGAGAAATACTTTTTCGATATGCGGTCGGTAGGCTATCCACATGGGGGTGAGGCCGACTTTGCCAATTACACCGTGTTAATTCCAACCGTCATTGAGAAGCAGTTTTGAATTTCGCAGATACAACAACGACGAAGGGGCTCAAGACTTATTTTACAGGGGATCTACCCAAACAACATTAGAGTCAACATTGACGTTAACAAGCAAAACTAAACACCAAGGACGGCCTTCGGAAACAATTTAGTTTCCACCGTGTCTTGGAGACCAACGCTAGCATCTGGAGGTAATGAAATATGCGTATACGACATGCTTACAGCGGGTTTATTTACGAAACCATGGACGACGGCAACGTTAGCGTAACAGATCCAAAGACAGGTGATACCGGTGTTTTCACCCGTGATGGTGTTTGGGTTTCCGGCTCGTTGAAGTACGGCGATCACCATATGATTGGGCACGTGGGGGGAAAGACCGCAGAGGGTGCAACCAGCCTTGGCGAATTTTCTAATCGACGCCGTTGATACAGGTTGAGCCGACAGGTGTCTCGTTTGAGGCTAATGAAGACGAGACAATTATGGCCGCTGCAATTCGCAACGGCTACACCTGGCCAACCATTTGCGGTGGGCAAGGTACGTGTAAGACTTGCGTATTTTTGACGCTGGAAGGTCAGAGTAATCTGGTTGAAATTGAGCCCCGGGAACAGCAAGCATTGGACTCAATCATCGACACCCTACCGAAAAGAGGCCAAGGCTGGCGACTGGCATGCCAGGCTAAAGCGACAGGTACCGTCAGATTAAGAAAAATTGGTGTAAGGCAAGCTTAGAAAAGTGGCAACCAAATAAGAGGAGGCAAGATGGCTACGACAAAACAGGAAATGGACAGCAAGTTGGCACCCGGTGAAGCTCGCTCTCGAGGAAAGCAGATTCAGGAACTGCTCGATGATGAAACTGTTGAGGTCCCTTGGCAATTGCGCGATGCGGATTACACCTATCTCGGCTCCGAACCCCTGGACCGCGATCATTACATCTCTCAAGAATGGTGCGACAAAGAGATCGAGAACCTCTGGTCAAGAGTTTGGCAACTGGCATGCTTTGAACAGGATATTCCCGAAGTGGGCGATCATATTGTTTACGATATCGTTGATTGGTCCTTTATCCTTGTTCGGACCGAACCCGATACGATTAAGGCATTTTATAATTCATGCCTGCATCGAGGTCGCCGACTTTGCACCAATGAATTAGAGCCAGCCAACAAACCAGAATTTCGCTGTCCGTTCCACGGCATCTCGTGGAATATAAACGGTTCACTAAAAGCGATACCGCCATCGATCGAATTCGACTTCCCGCACGTCAACAAAGAAGAATTCGGTTTGCCTGAGGTCCGATGCGAACGATGGGATGGCTTTGTATTTATCAATATCGATGACGATGCCGAACCCCTGATGGATTTCCTTGGCGGCATTACTAAACACTTTGAACGCTGGCCATTTGCGAATCGCTGGAAGGCGACGCACAGCGCCAAGATAGTCGACTCTAATTGGAAACTCGCTCAGGAAGCTTTCATGGAGGCATTCCACGTGTTGGCAACACATCCACAAATGAGCATTGGTCTACTCGGTGGCGATGGATCAAATACCGAGTACAACATTTATGACAACGGCGATGCGAATTGGAGCAGGATGACCATGGCTCCGCCTATGCCTAATCCTAATTTGCCCTATGAACTTACTGAAAAAGAGCTTATTGAAGAAATGTTCTTCCGAGGTGAAAGCGTTAGCGAAATGGGTGTGCAAAAAATGGAAGGCAGCGTTGAAGACCTGCCAGAGGACATAACCACCCGTAAGCTTTTGGCAGATGCCGCTCGCAAGAACGAACCAAAAGGCTTTGTGGGCGGCGAGCCAACCGACGTAGAGCTTACCTCCGCTATCCAGTACCACATATTCCCGAATATCTCGCCGTGGCCAGGTCCGATTTTCTACAGGCATCGCCCCTACGGTCGTGATCCGGACAAATGCATTATGGAGATCATGATGATGGTGGCCCTGCCTGAAGGGGCTGAACGCCCGCCTGCGGCAAAAATCAATTGGCTTGGACCAGACGAGCACTTCGGCAGTATTTTCAACCAAGATGTGGAAAATGTTGCTCAGGTACAACGTGGATTGAAGGCCGCCAAACCACCAGGAGGGTTGACCCTGGGGAATTATCAGGACATCAAAGTCCGCTGGCATCACCGCTTGCTTGCAAAATGGGTGAACCGCGAAATCTAAGGGTTCGCCTGACTATTGGTGACAATCTATCGCTGCGATACGAACCCGAGAGCCCAGGCAATCCAGGCAATCCAGGCAATCCAGGCAATTATGTTGCGCCAGGCATAATGTGGTGGCCGGAGATACCCCATGAAGAAGGGATATGCCACGGCCTATGCCCAAAGGGATACGCCGATCGTTAGGTAATCGATGCGGTATGTGGAACAAAAAGGCCAATGCCTTTAGCCAGACTGCGGTTTTCACCGGCAAGAGACCCAGCCGAGTCATAAACCAGCATACTCGAAATAGATGAGCGTGAATTTGTGCGCTATCATAACAACTTGATTACGCTACCCTAAGCCAACTGAGAAACACATCATGGACATGATCGTAAACCTGCTCTCAAGCCCTATCCTGTGGATCGTTATTGTCATCCTCTACACCCTAAAGAAGGGCATCTACTTTGTGCCACAAAACCGAGGTTACGTGATCTACACCTTTGGCAAATACGACCAGACGCTGAGCGCGGGCTTAAACTTCATCATTCCCTTTGTCCAGAGAGTGGCCGCAGATCGCAACCTGAAAGAGCAGTCCCTGGACATTTCCTCTCAATCCGCTATCACTAAGGATAATATCTCACTCGCCATCGACGGTATCTTGTTCATGAAGGTAACCGATGCCGGCGCAGCGACCAATAACGTTACCGATTACAAGATGGCGGTCATTCAACTCGCTATGACCACCATGCGTAATGCCATTGGTTCCATGGAGTTAGATGAGTGTTTCCAAAGTCGTGACGTCATCAACGCCACCATCCTGTCTGCCATGACCGAGGCTACCCAACCCTGGGGCGTGATGGTCACCCGGTACGAAATCAAGGATATATCGCCACCCCAATCTATCCGCGAAGACATGGAGAAACAAATGACTGCAGAGCGCGAGAAGCGTTCGGTCATTCTGACAGCAGAAGGCGTTAAATCAGCGGCGATTACGGAAGCCGAGGGTATGAAAGCGGCTCGGGTCCTCGATGCTGAGGCCGCCAAAATGGAACAGGTGTTAGCGGCGGAAGCCAACAAAGAACAGCAAATACTCGAAGCCACAGGTAAAGCAGAGGCGATCAGGCTTGTCGCGGATGCTGAGGCTGCCGCTTTGACGACCGTCGGAGAGGCTGCTAACACAGATTCGGGCGAAGCCGCGGTCTTATTAACCCTTGCACAGGATGCCATCGGCGCTCATCGCCAGATAGCCGCTGAAAGCACTATTGTACTTACTGACGGCAAAACCAGCGATAACATCGCCAATACCGTAGCCCAGGCAATCGCCGTGTCCAGTTCCTTAAAGTTGCCGGGCGCAGACTCGGGGATCTAAGCTATGGAAATCTTTGAGCTCATCAACGCTAATCATGATCGTTTTTTTTATGTTTTAGCCGGCACCAGTTTTATTTTGGAGTTGGGCCTGCTGGGGTTAAGCGGGCCACTGCTTTTCTTTGCGATAGCCAGTCTGATTACTGCTCTTTTAATCAGCGTTGGCCTGATTTCAGGTTGGGAAACAGAAATCTTGGTCGTAGGCGTACTGACAGTCCTGATTGCCTTACTCCTCTGGAGGCCACTGAAAAAATTTCAGAATTCAGGTGGCGGCGCTGACACCAGCAGCGACATGATTGGTCGCGTGGTTGCTGTAAGCAAGGACATTACAGCGGAGGAAGGCGCCATCCGTTATTCCGGTATTGATTGGCAGGCTCGCGTTGACGGCAGTGCTAAAGAAGCATTTATTGCAGCAGGGGAACAATGCGTTATCGCCTCGGTAAATGGCAATATCATGCTTGTTAGAGAGACCTCATCCTAAGGAGGTTGCACTCAGCCCGTTTCAATAACCACGCTTTCCTGTTCAGTTTCGTCGACAATAACCGAACCCTTTGTGACTACCTCACGCAGGTTTTTCAGCCCCAGCAGGAACTAAACCCAAACGCCATATATGGTTCACCTACTGAGCTCTGCGCGCTGCCAACTCAAGTTGTATTTCAGCAATTCGAGCCCTGTCCAGTCGATAACCAATATAAAATGCCAGGATCGCCAGTCCTATTACTGACGTTGCTGGTCCCGCAATGATGCCTAGGTTGAACAGGACCTCTGCAGACACTTCGCCTGGCGCCGCGCCTCTAGGAAACTCGATCAAATCAAGACCAATCCCCCCCAGTATGGTCGCGAACGCACCACCGGCTTTGAAAGCAAATGACCTTGCGGAAAAAATAATCCCCTCCTGTCTTTCGCCGGTCAGCAGTTCCTGCTCGTCAGATATGTCTGCAAACATTGAATTCAGTGTAATCATGATCGCTGGACCAGCTAGACCACTGGTAAAGATAAACGCCAGAAGCATCGCTAATAGCTCTACGCTACCATTCTCTGGTAGCCAATCCGTAAACAGTCGTATGCATATCATCAGGTTGTTGCAAACGATAATAACCACAGACAAGCCTATTAAGGTTCTGCGTTTATCCAGGTGCTTTGTAAGAATTGGCGCGAGCAACACTGAAAAAGGTAACGCACACAACACTGTAGGACCGATCCAGCGCATGTTTTCAGTCTCCATGCCCCAGAAATGAACGTACATGTAAACCATGAACGTACCCTCTATTCCTAACAGGATCACCGCGCAGAAAAGCCCCCCTACCAGCATCCTGTACGAGTGGTTCTTAAAGGCGGTCGTCACTTCGCGAAACAGCCTTCGTGGATTAAGACGCTCGGGCGTTTTGAAGTTGGCGGGTGGAAGGTGCGGGATTTCCCTTAGGGTACCGGCAACACAGAGACTGATAGAAACAAAAACTCCGATCGCTGCCGCGGTGGAGAATGGCCCGTAACCGTTTGTATTGAGCAGACCATGCGAAAATTCTTCGGTTGTGGGAAAAAATAATGTCAGCATTAGAAATCCAAAACCGGCAGACCCCACAGTGCCGAAGAACTGGCTAAAACTGTAAACCCGAGTCCGATCGAGGTAGTCCTGCGCCATCTCTGCACCCAGAGCAAGGTGTGGTATGTGGTAAAGCGTCAAGAATAATCTTGCCGAAACGGCAAAGGTAATCAGCCAGCCGAAATAGAACATCTCTGACATGCCTGTTGGCGGATTGAACAGCGCGATGATAGAAATACCCAGTGGCAGCGCCGCACCCATCATCATCGGGTGACGTCTGCCCCACCGGGTCTCAAGCCGGTCTGAAATGGAACCAGCTAGCGGGTCTGTAATCGCATCACAAAACAGAGCGATGCCCAAAGCAATTCCCGTCAGGGTGCCCGACACCTGTAATATTTGATTAAAATAAAATAATAGGAATGTTGAAAACGCGCCAAGGGTGATACCTTCGGCGAGCTGTCCGACGCCAAAACCAAGTTTCGAGGATAAAGGTAAAACGCGTGGCATAAAGACTCTGCTTACTTTAGTCCAGTATTAATCCATTACGTCAAATGTGCAACAGACGCAAAACTAGCCTAACGATCACTGATTATTGCTAATCTCAGAACAGACCCAATGCTTTCTTTAACTCTCCTGACACCCGACTCGTAAACCCCCGCTTAAGAAAGAGCCTACACGGGAAGTGATATTTGGCGGCAAATCAGCTTTCTATGCAATGTCTATCTAAATCTAGCTATGACCCTTGAAAGCTTAACGCTTTGCAGCATGAGAAAGATACGGAAAATATTTCCGCGAGAAGGTAGGTAAAACTTATGTGGAAGCCAAAGCACATTATTGATAGGTTGACTCCGTTTCAGGAAACCTAAAACAAAGTAATTGGATAGAGTTATTCCATTCTTGAGTATGTTAGGTTTTCTCGTGCTGAATTTTATTGCATTCTGCTAACACTCGAGTGCCGAGTTCATACTGACCCGGCCAGCGTTAACGGCGGATCTATACAATGACCAAATTGGTCAACAACATAAACAGGTGGGAACGCAAGAATGCAACCTAATGCCTATATGCCCCTAAAGTTAGGTTTAGTCGCCAGCTTTGCATTTTTTGTGGGTTATGTTTTATTGGGGTCGCAAGGTTGGGGCGCACCAGCCGCTGTAGAGCAAGCTGTAGGTGATATTTCCAGGTGGTGTGAGCGTGTTCAACCTGGATTATTTCATGAACCTGTAAATGCGCTCAGTAATCTTGGTTTTATGGTCGCAGGCCTTTGGATGCTTTGGCTATTGGGGCGGGATGTCGACGCCGGGCGAACCGGGATCATGTATGGCCGTAGTCCTATTGCGTTACTCTATTCGGGCGCGACTATTTGGCTGGGACCCGGATCGCTACTGATGCATGGTACACACACGGCATGGGGTGGTTGGGCCGATAACCTGAGCATGGTGATGTACATCCTGATCCCCTGGATGATTAATGTTTCAGCGATGGGTCGCTGGCCACCTCGACAAGTGTTAGGAATTTATGCGGCTTTGGTGCTGGTTTATGGCATCGGTCGCGCAGTAAACGGTTGGGGTTTAGGAATTAATCTAGACTTCTTTGGCCTGTCGATCGCCTTTTGGGTGATCAGTGAGGTTCTGTACCGGTTCTGGTCACAATGGCTAAGAGTTCTCTCGGGTTTCGTGGGCTTTATCGTTGCTGGGATCTTTGGCATCACCCCACTAGAGATGTTGGCAGAACCTACACGTTTCTGGTGGGTCTTACTGTTCTGGCTGCCAGGTCTCCTTGCCACAGGTAGCGCCCCGACGCGACGCACCTATCTACCCTGGTTCGCTTTGGGTGTGGGCAGCTATCTGACCGCATTTACGATTTGGCAGACGGGCAAGGTAGGGCACCCTTTATGTGACCCGGATGCACTTATACAGGCACACGGTATCTGGCATCTGTTATCCGCAGTATCCACCGCCTGTTTTTTCCTTTTCTTACGTACTGAACGCCAAGCGCACACGAATTGATAGAACGCTTTAATTTATGAGGCCAAGGCCCCTAGCGTAATTTGGATAAAGGCCCCTAGCGTAATTTGGATAAAAGCCCCTAGCGTAATTTGGATAAAAGCCCCTAGCGTCTTTGAGATAAAAGCCATTAGCGTCTTTTGATCAAAAACATGCCTGACAATTCGAGCAGGAACAGGCGACTTAAGCCCGTCGACTCTTAACGCATTGCTAACGCTGCAACTGCAAGGCTCTGGTTACTATTCGCTATTCCTTGTGAGCAGATAAAGAGCAACGTGCCACGCTTTGCCTTGTCTTTAAGCTGTGGCCATCGTTATGACAGTCTGTCAGTAATCACGTCCAATATTGGCAGAAAAATGTCGTCGAGCAGCGTCGATGGTGCCTGTGGCGCTGAGCCGAACCGACCTATGACCAATTCATTCGTGGGATCTACATATAAGACCTGACCGTGTGCGCCGCGGGCCACAGCGCAATTTCTGTCTGCCAGGTGACGAATCCACCACTGAGATTTATACGACCAACCCGGCAAAGTCTTATAACCGGCTTTAGCGAACAGATCCTGATCCCCACCGCGTAGGACCTTGTCGATAACCGCTGCAGGTATAATCTGTTTACTCTCAATGGCACCTCCCGTTCTAACGAGTTCACCAAACCTGACAAAGTCTCGTAAGGTAAATCCACTGGATGATTCGGCACCCCCTGGGTCCATGATGTAGTAACCGTCGTGCTCCGCACCAATATGCTGCCAAACGCGCTCAGATAATTGCGTCGCAAGGTCCTGCATCCCTGCCCGACGGACAATCCAGCCGAGGACAAATATATTGGGTTCACGATAAGCGAAAGCCTCGCCGTGACGCCCTGCTTTTTTTACATTAGGTAGAACGTCAGCGACCAGTTCAAACTGATTAATGCTCGAAGGCGGGGACATTCCGGTTGCCCGATGAAATCGCCAAATTTCAGATTCCGGGTCCAGGTAATCTTCGTAAAACTCCATACCGATAAGCATGTCCAGAACTTGTTGCACGGTCGCATCACCGTATGCTGAGTCGATCAGTTCTGGAATGATCACAGGGACCAAAGCATCCGCGTCCAGTTTTCCCTCATCGATTAGGCTTTCGGCAAGTATGCCGACAAAAGACTTATTGGCTGATTGAATAATGTGACGAACATCTGGCGCACCAGCGCCAAAGTATTCCTCGTACACCACTTCACCCCGGTGAAGCACAAGCAAACCATCCGTGTAACTTTGTTCGAGCGCATCGCCCCAGCCAAGTTTCGTTCCGTTCAGCGTTAGGATCGTCGCGTCATCGAACACCCGCAGTTTTTGAGGCAACTCGCGACAGGAACCTGGCCCACGCCAGACTCTCTTCGTTGGCATAAGTTCGTCAATATGGCTAAGGCTCCATCTCAGTTGCGGCCAGGCGTAAAAGGATTTTTCCGCGAAGCGAACCACTTTCTCATGAGGCGGAGGGAAGCCTTTCATCCAGCCCAGTTTGCGAGGGTCGTGAACTTTGCTTTTAGGCGTCTTGTTCATTGTCTAAATGCCTTCATCGGAAAATACCCAGCCTTTTTAACGCCTGTGGACAAGCAAGAAAAGATACCACGGGACACTCTGCCCCATAGGGATCTGGCAAACCCATATTGATCTCTCACGGCAAGACAATTACGTTGGACGCAACGAGTCCTTCCAGATCCCAACGTGACACCTCTTCGAGAATCGCCCTGGCATCGCTTCCGGCAATAGATGCCGTAGTTCCAATATGGATTTTTGATCTGGAAAACCACGAACCGGGCCCAGTCGTACGCAATTCACCAATCCCGGCATGCGCTCTTGTAACGAAGAGTCCCCTATCCTGATTCGATTTGTCCGACGAAAAATCTTCGATCCAAGTGAGCTTGTAAGCGGCACTTTTTCCAGTCGTTAGTTCCAACACTGCGTCTTCAAGGTTCCGCGCCAGGCACCATCGTTCGATCGATGGTTCTAGCGCATCACCATCGTTCTGGCCCACAATTTCCGGGATATTCGATGTCTCACTGGCGCCTAGATACAGCCAGCCATCTGCACACTCATACAATCGTTGGAAACCAGAGGCACCTCGCGCATATGGCCCTGTGGGTTCATCCCATATTTTCCCCGCATAATCCATCAAGTGTGCAGATTGGAGAGTGCCGGCGGTTCGGGCAAGCGCCGACGTAACGTGTTGACCCTTGCCTGTCGACGCTTTAACAATTAACGCGAGCACGACACCAAAAGCACCGGCAAACCCTGTTCCATAGTCGTTAATAACCCCATAGGGCCACAGAATCGGCTTGTCTTTGCCACCAAACCTGGTTTGCATACCGGTCAGTGCCTGAACCACTTCTTCATAACCGGGTTGGTACTCCCAGGGACCCTGATCGCCGAAAGCATTCAGTGACACGTAAATCACATTTGGCTTACGTGCCTTGATAGAATCGTAGTCGATCCCCAACTGTTCCACCACGCCACTGCGATAGTTCTGAACAATGACATCGGCATCGTCAACAAGCTGCCAAAACACTTCCAAACCGGCAGGGGTTTTCAAATCAATAAGTATGCTGCGTTTTCCGCGATTAATATCATGATGATATAAAACACCACCTCGGCCAGGATCATCGATCTTAATGACATCGGCGCCAAGCTCTGCCAGGCTTCTTCCGCAGGTAGGACCAGCCAGGATTATGCACAGATCCAGCACCTTGATTCCCGCGAGCGGGAAATCAACATTGTCTTGATAATCAACTTGCTTCCTATCAACGGCCTCACGCTGCTCAAGCGCTAACAGTTCGGTCAATATTTTTTCGCGATGTTGATTCGGCGTGGGTGCCGGTGAAGTTATTTCACCCGGCGTTGCAAGTAATTTTACCTGCAAACCGGGTTGTCTAGAGGTCCCCAACACTGGATCTTCAATCGAAACTACAAGGTCACTTTCAGTCGCTTGCGGGTGATCAAGCCACTCCTGCGATGAAAGACAGCGGGCACCAGGAATATCGAGCTCAACAAACAGATCCTCCCAGGCCAATGCCGTGCGGGTTTTGAAAACGTCTGTAAGGGTCTGGATGAGTAAAGCATTGAGTTCAGTCTTTGTCGCGAGGCCCCTTTTCGCTAACCCTTTGTCGATAAGGTCGCGACGATTCACGGCATTTAAAAATGCCTCAGCATGACGAGGAACAGTCGCGACAATGTGTACCCAGCGCCCGTCAAGGCACTGATATTGGTGGTCAAAACCTGAAAATATCGGTTTGGTGACGGCTCTAAAGGGTGGCCTTATCATCGCCAGAACCCCCACCGCCTGGAGCATGGCATCGTACAAGGGCACTTCTACAGCCTGCCCTATACCGCTGGTATTTCGTTCAAATATTGCGGTCGTAATGGCAAGTGATGAAATCAGCGCTGCATAAGCAGAAGCAATCATTTCAGAGGTGAACACGGGTTCTCCGACTCGCGTTGTTAAATCACGATGCAACATTTGAATCATGTCACGATAATCAGCTATCGGGCGAAATACATCGGTTGCCGCCATAATAATACCTTCCCAACCTTGAAGGTTTGAACGTGAATCCAAATTCGAGAAGCCCGGCATGGCAGAATATATCAGCTTTGGGTTTACTTTCGTCATGGCAATCGCGCCCAGCCCCAGTCGATCCATCACACCTGGTCTGAAGTTTTCGATGACGACATCTGCCTGCGCTATCAGGCGTTTTGCGATATCCAGATCGGCGGCTGATTTCAAATCCAGATTGATGCTTTGCTTGCCGCGATTCCAGGTCGCATTCGCGGGTGAATTAAAGGTCGGCCCACCTGGCGGATCAACCTTGATCACGTTAGCGCCTTGATCTGCCAGTAACATTCCGGTTAACGGACCTGCGACGTAGTGCCCGAAATCGACTATTCGAATGTCTGAAAGCGCGCCCATTTTATACTCCAAAGTTACACTTTATTTCACTTCACGGAATGGCAACTCAATGCTCGCCAACACTCGAACGGATCACTACATGATAGTGCCGGTGGTCATAGCCTCACTTTCTGACACGACAATCGGCAGGTTGATCCTTACAATGCCGATTTTATACACATAACTTACGAGTAATGTTAGTCACTTATGGTCCTTTACTAGGATTAACCGATGATCAGGCAACCGATAGGTTCTCGAGGACGCGCGCAAATCACCGCTTCCGTTCAGTCGTCCAGCGACCACCACATGGCTTTTCGCCCAGACTATTTCATGCCAAAAAACAATCCAACGGCGATTAGCTTTATGATACCCCCCTAAAAAATCGTTTATTAGAGACCTGTCAACTTGCAAACCCTGAAACTGGATAACACCACACTGTCTGCCATTTATTCACCGGTTGCTGGTGCCAGCGCCTTGCTGGTATTAGCTCATGGGGCCGGCGCGAACCTTGAACA
>Ga0315321_10000243_pt1 | contig 38002 bp, 28 predicted proteins | sample M180m21515metaG_FD_203464 | JGI IMG/M metagenome (GOLD analysis project Ga0315321, IMG submission 203464) | Ammonia-oxidizing marine archaeal communities from Monterey Bay, California, United States - M1 80m 21515 | ecosystem: Environmental > Aquatic > Marine > Intertidal zone | place: USA... | reverse complement strand
TCGCCCATGTCCTCCTCGCCCTCCATCATTTCCTCTCCATAGCCCGATCCTCCGGCTTGTGGACTACGTGGGCCAGAGGGAGCTTGCGCTTGGACCGATCCGCTGGTTGATGCTGAAATGGCAAAGCCCAGCAAAAAGATGGTCAACGGGGAAAAAGCATGGCATTTGAGCGATTTCAAAAGGCCGTTTGCGACCTTGTCCGGAGTCACCGTTCGAAAAACAGGCATGTGATTCGAGTCTCAGAGAGGAGGATGATTAGTAACACGGAGGACCGTCTGCCGGTCTTAACCGTAAGGCAGATGGTATTTTGGGTAAGAAAAGTCATTCTTCGCAACAGAAGTTCGTACCCACAGGAACCCCGTATGCGTATGATAGACGGTTCTCAGCTGAAAAGGGTTGCTTTTCTCATCAATCCACCGAGTGGATCTTACTCTTAATTTTCTGAGATTTTCCCCAGCGGAAGGGAACCAGCCGCAGCATGATGCGTCCAAACACGTAAGTCTATCTAGATTCCGCCTCAACACCCCGAAAAAACGATGGCCAAACCCGTCGCCAGATCGCAAAAACGGAGAAGCCACCGTCGCAGACTGCTGGTTGAGCACCTGAGTGATCGGCGGGTTCTCGCCGCGATCACCGGGGCTGTTTTTGAGGATTTGAATCACTCTTTTCAGCTCGATGCTGGGGATGCAGAGGCACCCCACCGTTTGGTGTACATCGACGCCAACCAGAACACCCGCATTGACGCCGGTGAGCCATATGCACTTGCCGACAGCGAAGGCAATTATCGCTTCGACAACGTTCCTGACGGTATGCACGAGTTGCGATTATTCAACGGAACCGATACTCAGTTCCAGACAATGCCAATCTCGGCCACGCTTGCCGGCCCGATCTCGAGTGTAACAGCGGGCAGTCAATTGGCGAGCAATGGCCGGACACCGCTGGCTTTGACAAACCAGTCTGTGGTCTTCGGTAACCTTGATACTGGCGCCACGTCAGAGCTCAGTTTTGGAACACAGCTGACGAAATTGCAATTCTTGCCCGATGGCGACCTACTTGTCGTGGGCACAGGGGTAAACGGCGAAACCGCTTGGCAAGTCGACGTGGAAGCAGGCACGAGTACCGCCGTCAATCTGGCTGAAACGGACGCACCAACACCATGGGCCGACATCGCAATTGATCCCACAGGACGAGGTGTCCTGCTCGAGCCCACAATTTCAGCCGAAACAGGCGAAAGTGTGCTTGCGATCCGCGAGCTCGACGCCAGCAATACCGAGGCGATCTCCGTGTCGGAGGTTTTACAGACGATCCCGGCTGATGCTGAGGTCCTCGCCTCGGATGGTACGAGATCCGTATTTGCATGGTCGGACACTGGGGGAACCCAATTATCTCTTTGGAGTAACGCGACGGCGTCGTTCATCTCCAGTTCGGATGTCATTGGTTCTTTGACAAGCGAACTCGTGGCATTCGATGATACTGCGGGGATCATCGCAGTGCGAACAGCCTCCGGCGGTGTTGGGGTCTACGACACCGATGCCAATTTCGCACCGCTACACACACTACCTAACGCTCGTGGGCCAGTGGCCATCGATAGCTCGAGGGACCTACTGTTTTCCATCCCATCGGGTGACTCCAAGCTGCAATTATTGAACCTTCGTGATGGCGCGATGATCGCAGACATGGCGATTGATCTTTCCACGATCGGCCAAATCAGTCACCTGGCAGTGGGTGAAAGAAATGACTCCATCACGGTACTGGGCGCGGCGGGAATCACTGAAATTGCTCTCCGCCGAGTAGATGCCCACAAAGTGACCGTGGCGAACAACACCGATGTTGATGATGTGTTGTTCGGAATCGGTGTCGAAGGATCCAACACAGCGCCTGCTTACGACCCCGAGGCTCCCACCTTCACAACCAAAGAGGATCGCGGTTTCCTGCGACTTGCCCCCGCCGCACTGGCGAACTCGAGCGACGCTGAGGACGATGAATACGTTGTATTGCAGCGTGGTCCTGCTGGAAACGGTGTTGCCATCATCAGTGTTGACGGCATGTTCAGCTACTCTCCCAACCCTGACTTCAACGGTGTCGATACCATTGATGTTTCGTTGCACGACGGACGTGATGTGGGGGTTATCGAAGCAGTCACAGTGATCGTTGAAGCGGTTCCTGATTCACCGTCTGGTATCTCAGATGACCTTGACGATGTCCCTGAAAATCTGGGACCGGATGAAGTCATAGGCGACATCGAAGTAATCGATGCTGATGGCCTCGGTGGCATGCCGCACACCATCGTAGTGAACGACCCCCGCTTTGTAGTCGACAACGGAAAGCTAATCTTTGTTGGCGGAGACTTGGACTTCGAAACGGAGCCAAGCATTTCCTTGACCATTTCCGCGACCGATGTTGAGACCGACACAACGATCGAACGCATTGTTTCCGTGACCATCTTGGATGCCAATGATCCCATCGATGGTATCTCACCCAACACAGCCCAGGTCACCGAAAATAGCGAAGGTGCACTCGTTTGTGCAATTCAGGTGTCTGATCCGGACGCCGACGATACGCACTCACTAACGGTTGATGATGGACGGTTCCGAGTTTCCAACGGAAATCTCTATCTCGCAGAAGGTGTCTCGCTCGATTACGAGCAAACTTCCGTGATCATCGTCAACATGACCGCCGTGGACTCCGGAGGCGAGACATTTACCGCTCCCATCCGAGTGACTGTGATTGACGTCGAAGAACAACCCACCACGATTGCACTATCCGGACAGGATGTAATGGAATGGGTCAGGGGTGCTCCTGTCGGTTCTGTCAGTGTGGACGGAAAAACGCCGAGTGACAGATTCTCACTGTCGGTCAGTGATCCCAGATTTGAAATTGCTGGCAAACAATTGAAATTGCTTGACAGCGAGATGCTGAACCGAGACGAGCAGCATCAGGTTTTCCTGACGGTAAGCGTCAGCGACACCTTGGCTGAGTTTGGACGTTTGGACAAGGATTTCCTAATTCAAATCCAGCGAAATGCAGCTCCGAACCATAATCCCGACGATCCCTTTGATGTTGATGGTAACGGCAAAGGAACAACAGGAGACGCACTCCACATCCTGAACTACATCAATATCTATGGCCCAGGGAACATCACGCCTGACATCGCTGACATGTATTACGACGTAAACGGAGACGGACTCGTCACGCCCCTAGATGTTCTTCTGCTTCTCAACGAACTCAATCGCAGGTCATTGGGCGGCACTGTTAGCAATGGCGAAGGCTCACCGGAGGGCGAGCAGGTGGTACCAACAGATCCCGCCAACCGACTTGGGGAAGCAGAGTCACTTTCAGATCCCCAACTCACACCCCATGGACCGGAGGAGTTCGTCGCACCGACGATTTCCCAGAGCGGCGAATCTGCTGAGACTGATAATTCATCAACAGGCTCTCAGTCTCGATCCTACGCTGACCGAGTCGACCAGACGCTACGTCTGCTATCAGACGAGGACAACTGAGTAGGCCAAGGCAACTGAGCAGACCAAGGTAAGCGGGCAGAAGATTCGTCCCTGGCAGTGGCATGAACTGAGTGAATCGGCGTCCTGCTACAAGCCTCAATCTGCTTCCTATTTCTCCACGGCGGTTCATCTTTGCCTAGCGAATGAACCACGTAGGGGTGATCAACCCGATTGACCCTTTTTTCTGCGGGAAGGCCAACCCATCGACTAGCTTTCAGCCGACGGGGAATCGGCTGCAAGCCGTTCCCGCTGAGCCAGCAGCTTCTTCTGGTATTGCGACTGAACGACATCTACCAGAATCAATACTGCAAGCACAAAGTAAAAGGTGCTCTTTGCCATCGGAGTGACGTGATGACCTCCGAGTTGCAACTCAGCGAGATGCCCCCCCTCACTCACTAACATCACTCCCACGATGAATAGCACAAACAATCCCAAGACTTCATACATACGATTCTTTTTAAGAAATTCAGCGACGAAGTCAGCCGCCCACATCATCAGCAACCCACTGACGATGATGGCCACGGCCATGATCCAAAAATTACTTGTCAGAGCCATGGCACTGAGGATGGAATCGAAGGAAAACACCAGATTCATGATCACGATCAAAGTCACTGCTTTTTTGACCGACGTTCCTGCTGATTTCCCCGGTGAGCCTGAAAGATCATCGCTTGCCAGCATGTGGTAGATTTCCTTGACTGCTGTCCAGAGGATGAACGCACCACCACCCAGCACAATCAGGCTGTGCCCAGTTAACGACATCGCAATCAAGTCGCTATCCCCAGTCTCGAAAAATGGCGTCTGCAAGCGTTGAATCAAAGTGACAACCACAAACAGCAGAACGATGCGAAATGCGATTGCTAAACCAATTCCCCAACGCCGAACCATTGATTGCTTCTCGGCGGGCACACGTTTGCTCTCAATCGAGATGTAGAGCAGGTTATCGAAGCCGAGAACAGCCTGAAGCAGTATTAACATTCCCAAGGTAAAGATACCGGAAAGGGACCAGAATTCCTGAGCCGCTGGAGACTCGGGACCGGCATCGGACACCACTTCAGCCAGCAAAAGCGTTCCCTGAACAATCTCTGGAAAATCGATTAGTTCCAACATCGCGTATTCTCCTGATCCAAATGTGACACAGATGCTCCCCATCACGCAAAAAACATCGCGCCATGGCTCCAAAGATGCTCGCCAGAGTATGATGCGGCGGATTCCACACGCCTACCAGACAAACCCCGATTCAGGTCACAAGACTGATGAAAATCATCATTACTTTTCTGTTCCTAAGTATCGCCATGCTGCCCACGAACTCCAGCGTGACCGCTGAGTCACCTCAGTACTACGAGATTCGCAGTTACCTGCTTGGTGAACAGGGTGATGCCGAGGCAATTCATGAATACCTGCGTGATGCCTTCGTGCCTGCAATGAATCGACAGAATACGGGGCCAATCGGGGTATTTCACAATGCAGCCGAGGATGAGTCAGGCAGCCCACGGATTGTGGTTGTTATTCCTCATGAAAACGCAGATTTGATTCCCGTCTGCAAAAGCAAATTGGAGAAGGACGCCGAATACCAGAAAGCCGCCCAATCCTATCTGGCCCGGGGTCCAAAAAACTCTCCTTATGAGCGGATTGAGAGCGAGTTATTAGTGGCGATGGACTGCATGCCACTACTGAAAGTCCCCGAGAATCAGCTAAAAAACCCGAAGCGAGTTTTCGAGCTCCGTGTATACGAAAGTGCCAACGAACGGCTGGGTGACCTGAAAGTCCATATGTTCAATAACGGCGAGGTACCCATCTTCCTCGACTGCGGCATCCAACCCATTTTCATCGGGCAAGCGGTCATTGGTCCCTTTACCCCGAATCTCAGCTACCTGACGGCCTACCCTAACGAAAAGGCTCGGACCGAAGCTTGGACAGCTTTTCGCTCCCACCCGGACTGGCAGGTCTTGAAGAAAATATCCAAATACGCGGGGACCGTCAGCAAAATTCACAAATATGTGCTGACGCCAGCGAAGTATTCACAGATCTAACCAAACTGGTTTGAATTCTAACGAAACATTGGCAACTGGCAGATTAGTGCTCTCCGCATTACCCAGTCGTTAAACCCAATGTCATGCCACGTGAACGATCCTCAATTCCTTCGTCGCGGAGGCTGGGAATTGGGGCGATTTATCGGTACGATTTGGCCCATGACACCAATGATGCGGCAGTACCACGAGGCGAAAGCAGCATGCGGAGACGCATTGCTGTTTTTTCGCATGGGCGACTTCTACGAACTCTTTCTCGACGACGCCAAAGTAGCGGCGAAAATTCTGGGCCTGAACCTCACCAGCAGAGACAAGGACAGTGACAACCCCACAGCGATGGCAGGCTTTCCGCATCATCAACTCGACTCCTACCTGCAAAAGTTGATCAAAGCTGGATTTCGAGCTGCCGTGTGCGAACAGGTCGAAGATCCTAAAACGGCCAAAGGCTTGGTCAAGCGAGAAGTCACCCGCATCGTCAGTGCAGGTACCCTGACTGACGATGGGCTTCTGAACCCCAACGAAGCCAACTATGTTGCGGCGATCTGCCTGCAGCACGACAAACGTGGCGGTAAGGCAAACGACGACCCCCAAGTAGGAATCGCATGGGCAGAACTTTCGAGTGGCAGGTTTGAAGCCGGCACCTTTGCAAAGTCACGTATCGAGGATGAACTCGAAAGAATTGGCCCAGCGGAAGTAATCTTCCGCGAAGATGATGTGCACTTCAGTCCTGACACGACCGCGCCGTGGTCATGGACTCCGCGGCCGGCATGGAGCTTTGCTGAAGATTCTGCAACCGAAACACTGTGCAAGCAGCTTTCAGTACACAACCTTGAAGGCTTCGGTTTTGAACCGACCGATGTGCCGGCAATCCGTGCTGCGGGAGCCGTGCTGACCTATCTTCAAGAAACGCAACGAAGCGGTCTGGACCACTTCCAATCTCTTACGTCTCACCGCCGCAGTGGCTTTCTGCAAATTGATGCAGCGACTCGACGTAGCCTTGAAATCACGCGTACGCTGAGAAGCGGGTCCCGCGAGGGTTCCTTGTTGGGTGTCATCGACCTCACCTGCACCCCGATGGGCTCGCGTTTACTGGCAGATTGGATTTCAGCTCCCCTGATTAACACAACAGGAATCAACCAGCGTCTTGACGCTGTTGAAATGCTGTCGGCAGAAACGGGGTTTCGATCTGACACGCAAAAGACTTTGAACCAGACCTTTGACCTGACTCGCTTGCTGGGTCGCATTGCCACAGGCAGAACTGGCCCGCGTGATCTGCAACAGGTTGCACGCACCCTTGCCAGCCTGCCATTGCTGAAAGCCCAACTCGCGGGCAGACAACCTGAACGCCTTCGTTTTATCGACGCACATTTGCATCTATGCCCTGAGCTTCGCGAAAAACTTGAATCAGGCCTCGCTGACGAATGCCCGCTGACTGCTACTGATGGAAATTTCATTCGCGAAGGATTCGATACTGAACTTGATGAGTTACGAACCCTCGCCAAGGGAGGCAAGGAATGGATAGCTGCCTACCAACGTGACCAGATGGAACAGACTGGAATTGCCAACCTCAAAGTTGGGTACAACAAAGTATTCGGATATTACCTCGAAGCCACAAATGCACATCGCGACAAAGTTCCCGACTTTTATATCCGCAAGCAAACGCTAAAAAACTGCGAGCGTTTCATCACGCCCGAACTGAAAGAATACGAAGAGAAGGTGCTGGCTGCCGATGAAAAGGCGTCAACACGAGAGCAACTTTTATTCCAACAACTTCGTGACGAAACGCACCGGCAGCTATCAACGCTGCAGGAAGTGGCCATGGCGATCGCGGAAATGGACGCGTTGGCTGCGTTGGGTGAAATTTCAAGCCGAAGGGGTTGGGTGCGGCCCAGCTTGAATGATGAATCGGTATTACGAATCAATGGCGGACGCCACCCCGTGCTTGACGTCACTTTGCCACAAGGTGAATTTGTTCCCAACGATTGCGTGCAATCGCCCGAAACGGGCATGATCCTGCTGATTACCGGCCCCAACATGGCCGGAAAAAGCACTTACATTCGGCAAGTCGCGTTGATCACCCTACTCGCTCAGGCAGGCTCGTTTGTACCCGCTGATTCCGCAGACATCGGTATCGCTGACCGTGTCTTTGCACGCGTGGGAGCAAGTGATGAACTGAGTCGCGGTCAAAGCACGTTCATGGTGGAAATGGTAGAGACGGCAAGGATTCTCAACACCGCCACCTCGCGCAGCCTTGTCATTCTGGATGAAATTGGGCGAGGAACCAGTACCTACGACGGACTCTCACTCGCTTGGGCAATCACCGAGCATCTGCACGAACAAATTGGTTGCCGGACTCTCTTTGCCACGCACTATCACGAATTGACTCAACTGTCCGAATCGCTGCCTCGCGTTTCCAACCTGAACGTGGCAGTCAAAGAGTGGGACGATGAGGTCGTATTCTTGCACCGCATTGTCGAAGGAGGTGCTGACAAGAGCTACGGCATTCATGTTGCAAGACTTGCTGGAATACCGGCTGAAGTCAACGAGCGAGCCAAGGATGTTCTTTCGCAACTGGAGGCTGACCATCGTGATGCATTTGATCGACCGACCATTCAAACCCCCGGCCCGGATACAGCGAACGGGCAATACCAATTGACACTATTCGGATTTGCAGATCACCCACTACTGGACGAAGTGCAAAAACTGGATGTCAACGCCATGACACCGATGGATGCGATGAAATTCATTTCGGATGCCCAACAGAAATTGAAAAACGACGCGCCAGCGCAACAAGCTTCACCGCCTCACCAAGCGTGAGAATTCTGGACGAGTTCCCGATACTGCTTTTCCAGCGTTGCTTTGAGTCTTGCAGTTCTTGCAGGATCCTCATCTGCAACATTTTTTGACTCGCCAATGTCTGTACCAAGATCATAAACCTCGATGTCAGTAAGTTTGGCATCGCGCACCAGAATCGCACTATCGACAGTAATATTCTGCAACTTGGCAAGCTTCCCACCATTCAATTTTGCCAAGACCTTCCACCGTCCATCACGCATGGCGACTCTGGCATCGTTAAGTGCATTGAAGTACGCCCAGACAAGAGGTTTTTCGCGAACAAGCTGCTTGCCTTCCAGTACCGGCAAAAAATCCGTGCCGTCGAGGGCAAGATTTACGGGGACTTCTGCGTTTGCTAAAGCACAAAACGTGGGTAACAAATCAAGAGCAGACACGGGTGTTGAAACAGGCTTTTCCGCAGGTTGAATCCGTGCTCTCCAGTTCATGATTCCTGCCACACGAAAACCCGCATCCGTCGTGTGCAACTTCATGCCCCGAAGTGGCCCGGGACGTCCATAGGAACGTGCCGCGCCACGATAACGGTTCAATGTCTCTGGACCGTTGTCCGAGGTAAATACGATCAGAGTGTTATCACGTCGATTCAGTTTCTCAAGTCCTTCGAGCAACTCACCAACAGCCGCATCGACATTGGCAACGTTCGCAAAGTACTGTGCCTCATTACGATCCTTGGCTGCCCCAGCATACGTTTGGACGAGAGCAGGGGGTGACTCGATTGGCTCATGAGGTTCATGAAATGCGGCATAAATAAAGAAGGGACGGTCAGGGTCACATGTCTCAAGCCAAGTGATTGCCTCATCGACAACGATTTGACAACTGAAATCCTCTATCAAGCCAACTGCATCTCCATTTCGAACATAATTACGGGGATGGCGGTGAGACGGAGATGCATTGTTCTGTGTTGCCAGCCAATGATCGAACCCAAAGTCGCCGGGTTGTGGTTGCCTGTCATTATTGAATTCACTGTTGCAGTGCCATTTACCAGCCATGCAAGTTTGATAGCCGGCGTCCTTGAGTAGTTTTGCGATTGTGATTTCGGAAGCTCTCATATGCACCAATTCACGTCGATTCTGCGTTGCTTTCTTGGCTTCCGGGATCCAGTCGTAGACACCTGCACGATTGGGACTACGACCTGTCAGCAACCCCACACGTGAAGGTGAGCAGACGGGAGCGGTTGAATAGAAGTTGCTGAAGAGCACTCCGGTTTCTGCCAACTCATTTAAATGCGGAGTCTTGATGACAGGGTGCCCGTAACACTCCAAATCGCCGTAACCCAGGTCATCACAAAGTACAACAACGATGTTGGGGCGATCCTCCGCTGCCCACGCAAATCCAAACAGAAACGACGAAGCGATTAAACAGCGAGCAAAAATGAACATACAAGCAGCCAGATGATTGATTACCGGTCATGGAATGGGAGGCGTCCAAGTATACTCTGCCGAGCCTCATTCGGTCGTAACCGACGAACATTCCAACGCGTGCCCTGCGGTGCCTCTTTCTACGGCTCGCAGGCTCAGAAAAACAACGGACTGGACCAAAACGGACACTGCGTTTAGGCTGGCGTTTGCAGCAACAAGAGTAGATCCACTGAAGCTCGATGACTGTCTCAACCCCACTCACGCGGAGTCTGTCCTGAGCCCGATCATCACACTTACTGGAGTCACCAAGCGCTACAGCAGCTTCCGGGCTCTGGACGATGTTTCGCTGGAGATCCAACCTGGAATCACAGGTTTGCTTGGCCCAAATGGCTCAGGAAAAAGCACTCTCATCAAATCGCTACTTGGATTGGTCAGCAATCATCAGGGCATGGGCACGGTGCTGGGTTTGCAGTGGCCTCGCGAGGTTCGTGAGATCCGTGATCGCGTGGGGTACCTGCCAGAAGACGATTGCTACATCGCGGGGCTGACCGGGATTGAAGCTGTCGCATTCATGGCAAATCTGTCAGGCCTTCCCAAGACAGAAGGTTTGAGAAGAGCTCACGAGATCACCGATTTTTGTGACATTGGCGAAGAGAAGTATCGCAGTGTCGAAGCTTATTCGACCGGCATGCGTCAGAAATTGAAATTTGCACAGGCTCTCGTTCACGATCCCCCCTTCCTGATCCTCGATGAACCAACCACCGGCCTTGATCCCGACCAACGTGATGCCATGCTCCGTCGCATCCACACGTTAGCCAGGGAACACGGAAAATCCATTTTGCTATCGACTCACATCTTGCCAGACGTGAAGGCAGTGTGTGATCAAGTCGTCATTCTGGCTCGCGGCAAGGTACGGGTTCATGATTCGATGGAAAACCTCAGCAAACCGGCAGAACCCACGTTGAACGTGATGATCTATGGGCAAAAAGATGCGTTCCTCAGTGGTCTCGATAAAGCGGGATACACCGTGACAGCCAAGGCAGATGGCACACTCAAGATCATTGGCGTAGGCGTCGATCAAGTTTCCAACGTGTGGGACATTGCGGCAACTACGAAAGCTTCCATTCGCCGCCTCGCGCCGGCGCAGAACTCTCTGGAAGAAATTTTCTTTCAAGCCGTATCCGCATCGGAGCATCGCTAATATGCCAGTGCATGATCTCGGATATCGAAAGTGGGTCGGCAAACGCAATCACCAACTGATCCGCCCTCTGTTTGTAGCCCGAAGCGGAATCACACTGATTTGGCGGCGGCGAATGCTGAAACTGCTTTTGATGGTTGCATGGCTGCCGATTGCCATCCCCGCCATTGGCATTTTCTGCTTTGAGCAGGGGATTACTGATGTGACCTATCGCAGGGTGATCATCCGGACTTTGCAAGGTCCAATGGAACGCCCCGATCTTGCGGCGCAGATGCTCCAAGATCCCGTTAGCGTTCGGCATGAGGTTTGGTCGACGCTGATTCTTGGATTCTTCCGTGTCCCGCAGTTGTATTCGATGGTCCTCCTGATTGGCCTGATCGCGCCGCTGCTAATTTCCTATGACCTGCGTAGCAAAGCCTATCTGCAGTACTTCTCACGTCCACTCTCACCGAATGAATACATCGTTGGCAAGTCAGCAGTGATCTGGTTCTTTCTGGGCATGATCACGACGCTTCCGGGGCTGACGCTTTACTTGCTGGGAGTCCTACTCTCCCCCGAAATATCGGTGGTCGGTATGACATGGGACATTCCTCTACGCATTCTACTTGCCTCTGTAGCGTTGATTATTCCCACCACTGCGTTAGCAATTAGCTACTCAGCATGCACCGTCGAGAATCGCTATGCATCCTTTGCATGGTTTGCAACATGGATCATGGGATCAGTGGCTTATCAAGTCCTCACCAACGCGCCACGCATGGGACGCGGTCGTAGAAACAGCATCAATATGGATGTGGATACGGAACGTTGGCTATTGGTTTCGCCCTACCACACCCTCGGCAAAGTGGAGACGTGGATATTCGGCCTTGATACCGGCGAATCATCGGTCTGGCCAGCGATATTGATTCTGCTCGCAATCACAGTAATCGGCACCCTCTTCGTTCGAAGCCGTCTTATCGCAAGGCTAAGTGTTTGATGATTCAACTCGAAAAGGTGTCCAAACTGTACGGTACTGTCATTGGAGCGAATGATCTGACGGTCGAATTGGGGGCAGGTGCGTATGGCATTGTGGGTCCGAACGGCTCTGGAAAAACAACGTTGATCAATCTTTTGACCGGGCAACTGAGACCGACACTCGGCAAAGTTTCTGTCTTTGCCCAAGATCCATGGCGTAACCGAAAACTGCTGCGACGAATCGGCCTGTGCCCTGCAACAGACGTCCTGTACCCCAACGTGTCTGCCTACGAATGGGTCACCTATCAAGTCCGCCTGCATGGACTGTCCCAAGCGGACAGCAAGCAATGGGCTACCGAAAGCCTTGCACAGGTTCAGATGACCGAAAACATGCACCGGCCGATGGGTGAGTACTCATTGGGAATGAGACAACGAACGAAGATTGCCCAAGCTTTGGCACACCGACCCGAGTTGCTGATTCTCGATGAACCCTACAACGGACTCGATCCTGTCGGACGCCATCAGATGACCCAGCTTCTGATCCAGCTTTCAGAGCAGGGAACCAGCCTGCTGTTTGCAAGTCATGTGCTTCACGAAATCGAAGAAATCACTTCGTCGTTTCTGTTGATTCACGGGGGCCGATTACTTGCATCAGGGACGGCGAGTGAAGTCGAGCAGATCATTGCGGACACGCCTCAAGAGGTCGTGCTCATCGGCCCTGACGTTCCCAAGTTGATCCCTCACTTGGCAGATCAAGCTTGGGTCGATTCGATCCAACTGCTTGCAGAGCGAACAGAGCTGAGAATCGGTCTCCGTGATCCCTCAAATCTATACCACTCTGTTGCCGACTGGATCAGTAACGATCAGCTACAAATTGATCAGTTCCAGACCGCCAACAGCAACCTCACGGCAGTCTTCGAATCACTGCTGCGACACCATCGTGGAGAATCAAAGTGAATCCACTCCTTATACTCAATGTCGTCCGCTTCGAGATTCGTCGCTCATTATCACCGGGACGCATTGCGATCTGGAGCATTCTTGTTCTGTTTCCGATCGCACTCGTGGCCGCCCTCCGCTTGCTCAGCAGTCGAGCTGCAGAAAATGCCGAGGCTTGGGGGATGGCCCTATATTTTCTGGTCCCCGAGGTTGTTTGCCTGCTCGGCTTACTACTCTGGGCCACGCCCGCTGTCAGCACCGAGGTTGAAGGTCAAACTTGGATCTATCTGGCGATGCGTAGATCGGGAAGAAACCTGGTGCTCATCGGCAAATACCTCACGGCAGTACTCTGGTCATGCTCAGCGGCATGTGTCGCTACGACGGTCTGCACGATCATCATGGGAAGTGCCGGCGGGCTTCAACTTTGGTTTGTCATTTGTGTCCTATCACTTCTGTCTTGCCTTGCACATGCAGCTCTCTACATCTTGATTGGAACGGTCTTTTTTCGCCGCACGATGGTGACAGCTGTTTTCTATACACTGCTTATTGAGTACGGCCTTGCCTTCGTACCAGCGATGGCCAATCGATTGACCATCAACTACCGGCTACGTGGACTACTCGCAGAATGGATGGACTGGACCACAGCAAGAACGGTCACGGAAAACATTGGAGGTCAGGAATCTGCATGGGTTCACATCGTGGTACTACTGGCCACCTCTATCGCCCTAGTGACGGCATCCATCCTGAGACTGACGTGGACTGAGCTACCCACGCAGCAGGAGGGCTAGCGTGCATTGGTGCGGGCGACGCAAGTCCGCGGCCCCCCCATTGCCGAAAAACGGCAAGGCGACATCTGAGCAGAAACTGGCCGCGACAACAGAGGTGTGACCGTACGCGGTACAGTCTGAAATAACCACTCGTAAAAAACGAATCTTAGCCAACACCATCATGCCACCGATGTGGCACCGCTGCGTGATGTTACCCAGGCTTAGGACAAGGATCCGCCCAAGACACACCGCACTCATGTCTTACCGCGGGTGTCGCTCACGAGATGAACTTCGTGTCCCGCAGGTCAAGCGTTTGAGTGTTTCACCAACGGTTTCCAAGCGGTGTCTAACCATCGCAACAGCCACCTAGCGGTGCAAAAATCTCTGCTGGCAACCACAACCTTCTGACTACAACTTTGGCACAGGTCGCTTGGCAACCTTTTTGAGCATCCGTGCCTTGTCGTCCTGTGCAGGACGCGGGACATTGTTGTTATTGTTGTTCCCAGCTCCTCGTGGGGCGGGTGGTGCGAGATCCGTGAAGGATTCTTCCCACTTCCATCCGATGGGAACGGAAAGTTCCTGCTGAGCCAGCAATGCCCACGGGGTGCCTTTATGCTCACTGGCGACCGCCTTCAGGAGTTCGGTGGCTGTTTCGGCCTCGTTTTTCCACTTGCTTCCAACCGAGATTTCTTCGCTTGGCTCGAGCTCCCAAGTGTTATTCTTGCCATCCTCGAATGACATCCCACGCTTGGCTTTCGCCAGCATTGCGTTATAGGTTTCAGTTCGCACCTTTTGAGCCAAAACGCGTCCCATCGCGAGATCGAACCCGGCCTTCCATCGCAGGCTCTGTTCTTCGTCACGAACTTTCATGCCCGGATTGAGAGTCTGAGCCATTCTTACAAGTGTTGGCTCCAGCTTCGCGGCATCCTGTTGGGCAGACGTAAGATCCCCTACCAATTGCGGTTCACTCATCTTCACGAATCGTGTTTTTGGCCTCGCCAAACCACTTGCAGGCTTCATCTGAGCCGCACTGACCAGTGCCTGCCGCAGCGGGCTCTCTTTGACCATGTTGACGTAGTCCTGCTGGGACAGGTAATCAGGGCGATAACGTGACATTGCGACAGGATCAAAGAAGTACTTGAGGTCCGACGCATAGGGGTCGATTTCACCACGATTGACCTTACGGTTCACGTTACGATTGGGATGAACGGTGAAGTAGATCCCGCCGGTCTCATAGCAAAGTCGTGTCAGGGCGTAAGGTCCGAACCCACTATCGATCACAGGCTCGGCTTCGAAATTTGCCGTAAATCCAACCTGCACGCGTTCGGGCAGGAAAGTTTCGGGGCCTTGATCAACCTGTGCCCACTGAGGTGATTGGTCGTACTTTGGATCCGGATCGACATACTTCACAAGGCTGTGTGCCCGGCCGAAAGGAGCAGGAACCCCAATGACATAGACAGGGATCGCAAGCTTGCGGCAGGAACTGATTGATTTCTCGAGCATATTTCCGTCATCGCCTTTTTCATCGGTGACCACGACGAACAAAACATTGCGTTGAGGCTCACGCCCAGCACGCATCCTCCGGAAACCTTTGTACTTGTCAGCGGCCGATGAGATAGCACTGAACACTTTCTCTTCACCAGTCGAGTCGACTTGAATGTTGTCAACGATTGATTTGATTTCTTCCAGATCCTCAGTTGGCTCTTCAGTGTAAAGCGTGACGTTGCTACCGAATCCGATAACGGATGTCAGCAGAGGTTGGTCGTTTTTCTCTTTCGAAAACGCCTCAATTTCGCTGTCCTTGGCAATTCCGAGCTCGGTGTAAATTCGCTCGAAGCGATCACGAATCTCTTGGCGTTGGCGATGCAACGAACCGCTTTGGTCAAACAGCCAAACCACAAGCGTGGGGCGTTCTTCCAACGATTGCAGAATTTCAAAAGTCAGGCGGTCAACGGCACCCTTTGCACCCTGCGTCCCCTGGCCAACTTTTCCTTTCAAATCTTCCAATTTGTCCAAGGGAGCGACAGCTTGCTCGAACATATTGTTCACCTCGATCTGACCCAACTCAGCTGGATCAAGTTCGACCGGATTCGGGATTTCAGCTTGTTCCGAAAAGACTGCAGCGGAAGCTTCTGCCATGTCCATCTCGGCGTCGCTGTTCGCGCCAACCTCAGTCTGCTCGACCTCACTGTAAGTGATCTCCTCGATGGTCTCGATCTTCTCACGCTCATATTCTGGCGGAGAAACCAAAACCACAGCCTCATCGTCCACCTCCGCACGAAGTGGCACGAGAGCCAAAGTCAGAATGATGATCAGATGAACCAACATACTGCCGATGAGGGCAGTCGCCTCCTCATTCTCGAGCAAAGACTCATCCGCCAGTTCAGCCTCATCCCAAGCATCGACACTTTCTGCTCCATTTTGGGGCGTTGCGTCCGCTGGTTGATTCGACTCTGGGCCTGAAGAAGGAGGGGTCATGCTTGACATCGCTAACTGCCTTTGAAGAGTAGTTCACCCAAATTGGTGCTTTTAGTGGAATCGGTGTTTACCGCCCACTAGCAAGACATTTTCACCCAACCCACACAAACTTTCAACTTGGAAGCTGGATAAGTTTCGTGTTCCTGCGAAAATTGCCTCACAGTTCTAACGACCAAACGCCACGCATGTACCCCGAGGCGATTTTACTTTTAGCATCTTCCGTGAAATACATGAAACGAACCCAAATCCACCAGCTCAAAACACCGTTACTGCGACAAAACCTTGCCCCCAAGCCACACGAACCCCCTCCAGAGAGCTACGCCCAGCCCAATGAGTGAACGTTTGATCGCCATCGGAGATATTTACGGCTGCAAAACTGCTTTGGAACATCTGCTCGACTCGATTCACCCCACTGCGGAGGACACCATCGTGACTCTAGGTGATTACATCGATCGAGGACCGGATTCGCGTGGTGTGATCGAGCGACTGATACAACTGGGCAAAGAAACGCGACATGTGGGCCGGATGGGGAATCACGAAGAAATGATGCTCGAAGTGGTGAAGCAACGGACCCCGCATGAGATGTGGTTACGTCATGGTGGCGTTGAGACTCTGGTCAGCTATTCGTTTGCCGGTAGCCTCGATTTTCTGCCAGACTCACATTGAGAGTTCTTTGCGTCACTCGTTGATTTTCATGAAGAGCGTGGGCATTTCTTCACGCATGCAGCTTACGCACCGAAAATCGCGCTCAACGAGCAAGCGGCCGATATGCTTCGCTGGCACTCGCTCAATGACATGGTCCCTCGACCACATTTAAGTGGCAAGGTTGCCGTGGTGGGTCATACCGCCAACAAGGATGGGGAAATTTTTGATTTGGGACATCTGATTTGTGTTGATACTTTTTGCTATGGCGGCGGCTGGTTGACAGCGATCGAGCTTCATAGTGGGCAAGTCTGGTAGGTATCGAAAGAGGGTAAGCTTCGTTAGCGAGAAGGGAGAAAGTGATGGCGGCCCGTTTCGTTGCCGCTGTTCTGTCCGCTTCGCTGCCATTCTGCCCGCGTCCGGCTGTCACTTGCCTGGACGCACAGCCAGCGTGAAACACAGACTTGCCGCGATCGGCAAACTTTGCCAAATCGATTCAACCCAATTGACCGTCATGGTCGAAGATACAGAAGGACATCACGGGATCAGGTGCGCTCGCACCCCTGCCGAACCTTCCACTCGACCCATGAATCAAGATGGACACGAAAAATTCGTTCCTCGGCTTCTTCCATCGTCATCTGCAATGCACACGAATGTACTTGCCCATTTGCCTGCTTCTGAGCCCCGCGATCTCGCAGGGACAGGTACGTAGCAAGAAGCCGGACAGAGCTGTCTACCAGCCTCACGTTATTGCTCCGATTCAGTCCGGCCCAATGCAATTGGGGAACATAGGGCAATCAGGAGACACGAAAAAAAAATTTCGAGACGAGAGTGAATTTGCGTTTTGGGAGTTCAGCAGGGTGAAAACACTCTCACGAAAGAATGCAAATTCCGGGTCCAACAGCCCGATTCAAGGTGAAGATGCGGCTCAATTGGTCGAGACCCAAGTTGATGACCAAGCAAGCAAAGGGGGAATTCCTCCGTTGTCTCAATTGCAACCACTTCCGCTTGATGAAATCGAAACCGCGTTGCCTATTTCTGGGCGGCGTCAAGCCAACTCAGCCATCCAACAAGTTGGCAATACTGAGATCAAACTGATCCCACCCAAGCCAGTGCAGCTTGAATCGCCTGATCAATCTGATTCACAGCATCACACGACCGAACCGATTGAGATGGGTACCCTCAGCTCATTACACGATGCCACATGCGACGGATGCGATGGTTGCGGCAACAACGATCTGTGGAGTTGTGATTCGATGTGCTGCGATGGTATCGATTGCCGTTGCGGAGCAGCATGGCACTCGATCATCACAGATCATTTCGGGTCAGAGCGTTGGTTCGCGACAACGGAACTGATGCTGATGTGGCGAAAGGGTGATCGTTTACCACCTCTGGTAACCACCGGACCATCCAGCGATTCCGCTACCGCTGGCCGACTAGGCGAACCGGGCACTGAGATCCTGTTTGGCGAAGAGCGGACTCTGATTGATCTCCGCGCGGGCGGCCGCTTTACATTAGGGGCATGGCTGGATGATCGCGAATGCCAAGCTCTTGTAGGTAGATATTGGTTCGCAGGTCGTGAGTCGACGCACTACAAAACGGATGATAACGAAACGCCTGTCATCGCACGACCATTTCTCAACGTGACGCCACCGTCCTCAGCAGAGGACACGTTGTTAATCGCATTCCCCGCTCTGCGTGAAAACGCACGTATAAGCGTCAACGGCACCAGTGATGTTTTCGGTGCAGACATTTCGGTTCATCAGTTCTTGTATGGAAAATATGGCGGCACCATCGACTTGGTGTACGGCTACCAATACATGCGACTGGATGAAGATCTTTCGATTTCCAGCACCTTGACTAATCTGGATACGGGCGGCGTCGCGCCCGTCGGAGCCATCATCGACGTGAACGATTCATTCAACGCGATCAGTGAGTTCCATGGAGCCCAAATCGGATTTGCGTCTCGCTATCGTGAGCGATGTTGGTCTTTCAACTCACTAATCAAGTTTGGCTTTGGCTCACTCAATCGCATCGCCAAACGTAGCGGGAAAACATCCACCACAGTTGGAGTTGATACCTCGGTTAACAACGAAGGCCTTCTCGTCAACAACAACAATTCTGGCAGGACCTCGGACCGCACCTTTGGCTGGATTCCTGAATTGGACCTATCGATTGGCTATCGCATCACACCAAAGCTGGATGCGACATTTGGATATAACCTCGTCGCAATGACGGATGCCGTCAGGGTCTCTGGCACCATTGATCCAGACTTGGCAGTAAACACCACTTCGAATTCCCCGCTCGCCCCGAGCCCTGACATGCGATTTAGCACCTTTTATATTCAAGGGATTCACTTCGGCTTACAGTACGGCTTCTAGCCAAATTTTGTAACCGCCGCACCGAGACAGCACATTGAATCAGTCACCCGATCGTTTTTTTGATGCTCCCATCTCGCGACTCATGGGATTTGAGGTTCAACCGGGCGGCGTAGGTGAGGCTCGAGTCGAACTCGATTGCGGATCTCACCTCCACAATCCGATGCAGCGAGTCCACGGGGGTGCGATTGCGGCTTTGGCCGACGCGGCAATGGGCATCGCCTTTGGTCGGACCTTGCTGGATGATGAGGACTTTTCAACCATCGAAATGAAGGTCAACTTCCTTCGCCCGGTCAAAGATGGCCTGATCACTGCAGAAGCAAAGGTTTTGGAACGCGGACTGCGGATTGGTTTTGTCGAGTGCACGATCCGAAACGCAAGAGGCAAGCGTGTCGCAACAGGCACCTGTACCTGCACCGTGATTAGAGACTGAGCAAGATTAAATCCAGCGAACTGGTAAGGGCTGGGCTGGGGCCGAAGAGTTGGGCTGTGCCCGAAAAAGAAATCAACCCGAGGCGTGAGTGAGGCTTTGACTGCCCCGCCTCACTCACGTTGCAGGTTAAAATATCTGTCCGACCTCGCAGGTTACACGACAAGGTGGCGAAGAGAACACCAATGCCTTGCACGGCGGGCTACGGAGCAAGTGCCAGTAATGATCAATCACCTTGCCCCACAAGGAAATTGATCACAAGTTACTGTTACAGCCACTTGCATGTTTAAATCTAGCACCTGCTTGAGGTGGTGCTGCTCAAATTTCGCATGTGAATGCAAATCTTTCACCCGGCTGATCGGCGAGTTTGAATCCCTTTTACTGCGAGACTCGCGTTTTGCACGACCTAGAGCCACTGACAAACGCAGACGACCCACGACTGGAAAGTTACCGTAATCCAAGGTGGAATCGCCAACCCGATGCAACAACGTGGGATTTCATTGTGGAGGGCCGGTACTGCGTTGAGCGTCTACTGCAGAGCGATTACAAAGTCCATTCCGTCATTGTGGCGGAGGGAAAATCAGTTGAAATTCTGAAGAGCCTTAACCGATCGGTTCCAGTCTATTCATTACCACCCGCGGAGATACGCAAGCTTGTCGGCTTTGACTTTCATAGGGGTTTCATGGCTTGCGCCAAGCGTCCGGCCTTCAAGTCGATGGCAGAGTTTGAGCAGGAAATGATCAGGCCCGAAATCTCGATCGCTCTGCTTGGTTTGTGCGAACGCGAGAATGTCGGCAGCATCATGCGAACTGCTGCAGCATTAGGGGTAGAGCGTATCCTGCTTGGCCCCAACACAGCCGACCCATTTGCCCGTCGCACCATTCGCGTCAGCATGGGCACAGTGTTTCGACTGAAGCTCTATGATCTTTCGGATCCTGTGGCCCAACTACCAGATCTTGCAGATCACCATGATCTGCGTACGATCGTCACCACATTGGACCAGAGAGCTACCCCGCTGCGCGACTTCCGCCTCGTGCGGCAGTCAGGGATCCTGATAGCCGGCAACGAGGCAGAAGGCGTCGCGGAGGAGATTCAAAAGGTAGCGACAGACCGAGTGATCATTCCCATGAGTTTGGGAACGAACAGCCTGAATGTTGCAGTCGCTACGGCAATATGCTTACATGAGTTGAGTAATCAGCTGAATCCCTGATCAAACCCGTGAAGCTTTGGGGGAGCCTTTAAACAAGTTCACCACCCTCAAGCATGGAAAGTTCAGCTCCATCGAGGAAACTGACTAGTGATTTGGCCCGGTAAGGTTGCTGCAGCTTGCGAACAGCTTTGCTCTCGATTTGACGCACGCGTTCACGAGTCACCTGAAAAATTCTTCCAACTTCTTCAAGGGTGTAGGTATACCCGTCAGCGAGGCCGTATCGTAGCCTGAGAATTTCGCGTTCTCGATAATTGAGTGTTTCCATCGCTGCATCAATCTGTGCTTTCAGGGCATCACGATTGGTTTCCATCAACGGATCATCGTCACGATGATCTTCCAAAAACTCACCAAACACACTGTCTTCCTGATCTCCGATCGGCTGATCGAGTGAAAGAGGTTGTCGGCTCATTTTAAGAATGACTCGGGTATCCTCAATCGACAGCCCACTACGCTCGCAGACTTCTTCCGCAGTCGGCTCGCGACCAATCTCTTGAACAAGCTCACGTGTGATCTGGCGTACCTTGTTCATGGTGTCGATCATGTGCACAGGCACGCGAATCGTTCGACTCTGGTCGGCGATGGCACGAGTGATGGCTTGGCGTATCCACCAGGTTGCATAAGTACTGAATTTGTAACCGCGAGCATGCTCGAACTTATCCACAGCTCGCATCAAGCCCGTGTTACCTTCCTGAATCAAATCAAGGAACGAGAGTCCGCGATTTCGATATTTCTTGGCGATCGAAACAACCAGCCTCAAGTTGCCAGCTGAAAGAACTCGTTTGGCTGCGTCATAGTCTTCACGAAATGCGTCACATTGAGAGACCCGTCGGCGGAGTGTGATTGGCGATTCATAAGTCAAACGCATTAAATAACGCAGTTCGCTACGCAACTCGTCTACCGAAGGCATGCCGGGCATAGCCATGGCGTCAGTATTCGCAAGCATGACCTTGATTTCATCCATGCGTTCTGAGGCATGCCGAAGTTTCTCAAATAGTGGCTGAAGTTTTCCAGTACGCAAGTTCATTTCTTCGACGAGGCGGACTGCCTTGTTTCGTCGAACCACCAAGTTTTTCCAGGCAGCACGCCTTTGCCGCATTGGCAGTTTAATGTTAATCGCGTTCAGATAATCACCTCGGTTTTGCTTCAGTAGATGCTGCAACGTTCGTACGTTGGGCACAATCCTGAGCATGATTGCCTTTTTCTCAACGGCGTTCGTGACGCTGACTTCGATCGTACGATCCAGTCGCAGTTGTTTGTCGCGAACCTGTTCCAACAGTTTCAACGCACCCTGCAGCAGGAAGTCTGTTGCTAGCATCGAGTGGCGATACCGATCCCGTGTGCATTCAATCTGCTTGGCAGCAGCAATTTCTTGATCACGGGTCAGCAGTGGGATCTGCCCCATTTGCATGAGGTACATGCGAACAGGGTCCTCGGTCGGATCTGCGGTGGAGTCATGACGACGTCGACCTCGATCATCGGTGGGCCGTTGATCCTCATCATGAGCCTCAGCGAATTGCTGCCCCATGACACGTGTGCGTCTTGAATTGGATTCATCTGCGTCGAATGCATCATCTTGCAAACTTCGTCGGCTAAACTTCTTGGCCATCGTCGGTTCCTCTAAACCCGTTTCATATCGGTCAGACAGGTGTGGGGGAGACCAAGCAGGCGTAGTGCCGCAACTCTCTGAGGGGGAGGCGTAAATCATGGCAAACTGTTGTGTGCGAATAGGTTGCGTGAAAAGTGAACCGAAAATTCATCCCCCCGGACGTTGCTTTTGCACCTCAACCCAGCGTTGCCAAAAGTCAACAGCTGTGGATTCGGTGAATCGCTCGCAGGATTACGACTGGCGTCGTTTTCTGCCTCGGTGTCCAACACTAGGTCACTTTGCGTGCTCTACCCGCTTTGTCCCTATGGATTTACACTTATCTTTCGGTTCGGTAGGTCGGTCCGTATCGTTCACGCGTCCTAACACAACCTCAATTCAGCCCTTTCATGTGCGGTCGTTCACTTGTTTTGATGCGCCACAGGACGGAAGGGTTCCGTTTTCCAGGTTTGGTCACCGAAGAAACTGATGAGTTTATTCCGCTATGGAAGCTGATCCTCCTTACACCGATGATGCCGCTCTGGACTGGCTCGATACGAGTCGCTTCAGCGATCCAGAGCAGGTAAAAAGCGATCTCCGAGCCATCTGGGAGTCGGGAGCCCCCCCTGACCTACTGCATAGCCTGCGTTTAGGCTTGGCCGCACATCTTGATCAACTCGATGACCGGGACGAGACAATCCGCCATCTGAGCCGGTTTATCGATTCCAGTCCGGATGCTGTCTCGTTGCTGGCATTATTCCAACGGGACTCTGAAGCGTTGCCAGCTCTGCTGCAAGTTTTTGCCACGAGCAAAACCCTCGCGAATCGCCTGATTTCAGATCCGGAAACCTTCGATCTGATCCGGGCCAGTGACGGGCAGCCGGCATCTCGCGAAATGCTGGTCGACCAACTGCTGACTGAATTACAGGATCTGGAACAGCCCAATCGAGCAGCTCTGGTGATTCGCCGCTTTTCATCCCGAGAAATACTTCGCATTGCCTACGGTGAGTTTGTCCGTGGTGCCACACCTGAACGAGTTGGCCGTCAAATCGCTTGCGTGACCGATGCCGTCATCGAGGCAGGACTCAACTTCACTCTGCAGCGACTTGCCGAACGTCGCGGAATGCCGCAACGCCCCGATGGGACAACGCCAGAACTCACGATCATCGGACTGGGACATCTCGGGGGCGAAGAGATGGGTTACGGTTCATCGATCAAGCTTGTCTTTCTCTATGACTCCATCGATAACCAGAATGTATGGCATCGAGATTTTTACAATACCGTTGTCAATGAACTACTGACGCTGCTTCGAGGTGACGAATCTCGCAACGATGGGATGAACATTGATCTTCGCGAAGGGCCCCGCTACGAAGTAGGTGTGCATGTTTGCAGTTTCCGTGAAGCTTTGCGGATCTACGAAACTGCTGGACGGACCTGGCAAAGGCTGAGTTTCGTAAAGGCTCGCGTCGTTGCTGGCTCTCAAAAACTCGGCAAGGTATTCCTGAGTCGGCTTGAACCTTGGGTTTACCGTCGTTTCATGAGCCGCGTCGAAATTGCTGAAATCCGAACTCTGAGGAAAAAGCTCGAAAAGTCCCTCTCGAATGAATCCGACATACGCGAAGACATTGGTCGGAGCCCCGGCGGTCGCGATGATCTGGAACTTACGGTTGAGTTTTTACAGCTGTTACATGGCGGCAATTTGGGCAGCGTCCGCTGTCGCAACACCTACGATGCCATCTTTTCGCTCGAGCAAGCTGGCTGCCTGACTCATCAGGAAGCAACGCTGCTGTCGGAAAACTATGCCCGACTTTGCCGACTTCAGCACCAACTATCGGTAATGTTCGATCAATCTGGCAGTCTTCTTCCCAGTGAAACCTCGGCTCGCAAACGTCTTGCGTGGCAACTCGGAATCCGTGCAGCCAACGGATCAGGCGGCGACATCGAACGCTTCGAGGCTCTGTTGAACGACACGTTCGACAAGAATTGCCGCATGATCAACCACTTGATGCTGGATGCCCCAGGAGATGATGATTCGGTCGCATCAGAAACCGAGTTATTGCTTGATCCGAACCCCGACCCCGCGGTGGTGGAAAGCACTCTTTCGAAACACGGTCTGGTGAATCCACAGCACGCCATGGAAAGTCTGGCAGCTCTGAGTACAGAATCAGTACCATTCCTGTCACCTCATCGCTGCCGTCACTTCCTGACATCCATTGCTCCCGCCTTGCTCACAGAAGTTTCACGCACACCTGACCCCGACGCGACACTGGCGTCGCTTGTGGAAGTCACCGACTCGCTGGGCGCCAAAGCAACACTTTGGGAGTTGCTGGGCAGCAGCCGTCCCACGATGGAATTGATGGTTCGACTTTGCGCCACCACGCCATATCTGAGTGGCATTCTCACCAACAACCCCGGCATGATCGACGAGTTGATTGATTCACTGTTGATGAACCGCATGCCCTCGGCGCAACGCCTCGACGCACATTCCATTGCGGTCTGTCGTGGGGCAAACGACATTGAACGTATTCTCTGGACCTTCAAGAACAGTGCGCACCTGAATATTGGTGTGCGTGACATACTCGGAAAAGACACGCTTGAGGCCACTCATCAGTCCATCGGCGATACCGCAGAGGCCTGCGTTCGTCGCATGATTGAACATGAACAGGAATCGTTGGCCAATCAATATGGTGACCCGTGTGACAAGGAAGGTAATCCTGCTGAACTCATTACGTTTGGGCTGGGAAAACTTGGTGGACGTGAACCAAACTACCACAGTGACTTGGACGCCATTTTTCTTTATTCGTCCAACGGAGAGACCAAACGTCGGATGGGCGGGCATCGCGCAACCCTGACCAACCAACAGTTCTTTAACCAACTGACACAGCGAGTCATCACACGCATCAACCAGCCCGGCTCCGATGGTCGCCTTTATGAACTTGATTCACGCTTGCGTGATACAGGGGAGGATGGCGTATGGGCCATGACGCTCGAGGATTTTGGGGTACGTTTCCGGGAAAATACGGCACCGCTATGGCAACGGCTTGCACTCTGCAAAGCTCGATCCATTTCTGGCTCACGCGACCTGCGAGCCAAGGCTGATGAGATGATTGCAGCGATCATTCGCAATACCGACTGGAGGCCAGAGATGGCGATCGAAATCCGGGAAATGCGAGAACGGATGCAGCAAACTGCGACGCAGACCAACCTGAAACGTGGCGAAGGGGGGACAGTCGACATCGAATTCGTTTCCCAAATGCTGACCCTACGGCATGCCATGGAATCACCTCAGATTCTCCAAACAGGCACTACCAGCTCACTGCTCGCTCTTGCCGATGCAGGACATCTCAGTGACCAGGAATCCATGACTCTGGTAAGTGGATACCGAACACTCCGCAGAATCGAAGCAAATCTGAGACTCATGAACACCACTGCACGACATGAGTTACCAGATGATCCGCACCTCATGAAAAACCTGGCGTTCCTGATGAACGAAACCGATCCTGAGATGATCGTCGCTCAATGCGTTCAAACAAGACACAAAAATCGCATCGTCTTTAATCAAATTTTTGATCGTGCCAGCAGCTAACATTACCATTGATCGCATCTGAATCGTGAGCTGCATTTTCCTCCGCACCGACAATCACCGACTGACATTCATGACACTGCTTTACCGACTACCGTTAGTATGCCTATTCCTTTTAGCCAGCCTGTGTCCAGATTGGTGGTCGGCCACAAAGACAACGTTGGCGCAAGCCAAATCACCCAACATTGTGATGATTCTGGTTGATGACATGGGCTACGGTGATGCTCAGTGCTACAACGCTGATTCCAAGATCCCAACGCCCAACATCAATCAACTTGCCCGCGACGGCATGCGTTTCACTGATGCACATGCTGCTGGCCCTCTGTGCCACATGTCTCGCTATGGTCTCATGACTGGTCGTTTTCCATTCCGCACTGACGTTTCTCGATGGCCACAGCATCCTTTAATCGAAGCAAACCAGACCACGATCGCCAGCCTGCTTGCGAATAGCAATTACGAGACTGCAATGGTTGGAAAGTGGCATCTTGGCTTTGAAGAGAATGGTTATGATCAACCTTTGCCCGGCGGTCCTGTTGATCGAGGATTTCATTCTTTCTTTGGCATCCGCGCTTCCACTGACATCCCACCCTACTTCTACATACAAGGCAACCACGCGGTGTCGCCGCCGACTGAAAGGACCGAGGCACGGAACACAAAAGGTTGGAGTAAGATCCAAGGCGAATTCTGGAGAGCGGGCGGAATTGCGCCCGGCATGCAACTCAAAGATGTACTGCCTCGTTTTACAGACGAAGCCATCAGTGTGATCCAGCAACACGAAAATTCAACTGATCAGCCGCTGTTCCTCTACTTGGCATACCCAGCTCCCCATACTCCCTGGCTGCCAGCAGAACCATTCCGTGGCAAAAGTGGCGCGGGCATGTACGGCGAATTCACCATGATGGTCGATCACATGATCGGACGTGTCCTGAAAGCACTGAAGCAAGCCGACATGGCTGAGGACACTCTGGTCATTTTTTCCTCCGACAACGGTCCCGTCTGGTATGAAGAAGACGTCGAACGCTTCGACCATGACAGCTCAGGTGGACTGAGAGGCATGAAAGCTGACGCATGGGAATGCGGACATCGCATGCCGTTCATTGTGCGTTGGCCGGGCAAGGTGAAGCCCGGCACAGTGAACGATCGCCTGATTTGCTTCACCGATCTCTTGGCGACATTTGGTGAACTGGTCGGCACAGAACTGTCGACAGACGCTGGGCCAGATAGCTTCAGTTTCTACAAGACGCTCCTAGGCCAATCCGAGCCGGATCGACCCACACTCGTGATCAAGAGCGGTAGTGGTGCCATGACCGCTCGCCAAGGTCCATGGAAACTGATCACGCAACTCGGGTCCGGCGGTTTTTCAAAACCGAGTCGCATCAAAACAACAAAAGGCGGCCCCGCAGGACAGTTGTACAATCTTGATGACGATCTCGGAGAACTCAACAACTTGTATGACCAGAAGCCGGATGTCGTAGCCAGAATTTCCACTGAGCTGAAACGCATCCAAGAAAACGGCTCGAGCCGCCTGCCAAACATCCAATAGCCAATATTTAAAAGCGACTAGGCGTTCGCCTACGGCATCGCTAACGGAACGACTGAACAGAGCTGATGTCCCAAACAGCACAACTGCTCCTCAGGACCAGCATTCACCACGATCAGTTCCGACGGACCGAACAAGGCAGTCGATTACTTGACCTTCTCGCCATCCGTGAGTTCGCGAATACGCACTTTCTTCCACGAGACGCTGAACGGTCCAGTTCCCGACTTGATCGAGTGGACCTGCAATCCAATGAATCCTGACGCGTCGCGATCATCTTCAAAGTCTGCAACGGGGACACCGTTCACAAAACTGCGAATTCGACTGCCTTGCGCGACGACGCGAAACGAATTCCATTTGCCAGCTTTATAAACAGCCTGCTTTTCAGCCGCTTTGACAGTGGAATCAAGCCACCGCGTTCGCCGCCCCTCATCCCAAAAATTACCCGCACAACCATTTTCACGATTGGTTTTGGACGTGATTTCGCATTGGTATCCGTACACTTCTCCTTTTTCTCGCATGCGGTTGGGCTTTGACTCCTGCGGTGTCTCCTTTGTGTACTGATGGCTCCTTATCTGAACCCCCGAATTGAGCTCAGGGTCACAGCGCACCTCGAACTCCAAAACAAAATCGGAGAACGGACCGCGCGTCAGAAAAGTGTTCTTGCCGGGGCCGGTCGTGCCAGTAATCACACCATCCTCGATGACGTAATTTGCCCCACCACCAACCTTGGTCCAGTCTTTCAACGTACTGCCCTCAGACAACTCCACCCAGTCACCCGCCAAGGCCATAAAGGAACCGACCATGACTAATAACGCACTAAAAACAAATCTCATTCTTGGACCTCAAAAGGAAGGGGAATCAAGCTTGTTATCTTACTCGATTCCATCGGATCCATCAGGTAGCATGAACGACAAACACCGCAGTGATCACTTCAGACCGGCCCTGCGATCGCCTCGCGAACCATCACTCAACCAACTTGGAATGCCAGACAAAAACCACCCCAAGTCAGTCCTCGGAGATCCCTCGCAGACTTAATGGCATGCGGTAACGAACCCACGCAGGAAGAACCACACGAGCGATTTCCGGGCGTCCGATCGATGCCTTGATCCGATTCGAAAACAGCTTGTTATCGGGGAGGACATGATGAAACTCATCCCAAGGAATGAAGAGGGGAGGGTGCCCAACACGGAAGGGAAATGCGATCGAAATCTGCAGTCCCTCGTCAGTACAAGTGAACGATAGTACTGAATGATAATTGACAGGTCCGATGCGAGCCGTCCGCATCCAACCTCGCTCCCCAGTCACGGGTTGATCTAACCGATAGTTTGCAGCAAGCCGCGTCCATCCACTGACACTTGCAAGAACCCAGCACAAGAGCGCGGCTGCAAGCGGGAGCAAAAGAAGATAATAAAGCGAACCATCGTTCATTACGAAAACACCACCCGACACCACCGTGCGCACCACTTCTTACGCAAGCAACTCAGCACCGCGAAGGACGACTACACCAGGGGGCAGCCACACCGAAAGTGACAGAAACATGGAAACCAGCGACCAACCGAACCCACTATACCTCGAACTTCGTGAAGATCATTTTCCCGGCGTTGGTTTGGAGAGTACTTGTGACCCGAACCTCCAACTCGTCACCAATTCGATCTCGAGCTCCCTCGATCACAACCATTGTGCCATCATCAAGATACCCAACTCCCTGTTCAGGGCCTTCGCCTGCCTTGATCACCTTCAGCCTGAAGATCTCGTCCGGAAGGAAAACGGGGCGTAATGAATTACTGATCTCATTCAGGTTAATCACAGCAACATTGTGCAACTTGGCAACCTTATTCAGGTTGAAGTCACCCGTGACAACTTTTCCTTCCAAATGCTTTGCAAGCAGAACCAATTTCAGATCGACAGTCTGACCAGCGAGTTCCGGCAGCTCACGATCAAAAATCATGAGATCTACATTCTCGTCTGCCCGCATTCGATTCAACACATCCAACCCACGCCGACCGCGAATGCGCCGCAATTTATCTCCGCTATCAGCGATAGCTTGCAATTCGCTCAATGCGAAACGGGGCATGATCAACTGGTTGTCAAAAACGCCAGTTGAAACAAGATCTGCGATCCGGCCATCAATCACAACACTGGTGTCCAATACCAGCGGCTTGAAACCTTTTACCTCTCGAACAAACTCCACATAGGGAATCAAAAAGCGAAAGTCATCCTTGGTTTGCAGCAAGACACTCGTACACACGTAACACAACACCAACGCAATCACCAACTGTGCCGTCAACGGAGTGACATTGAAGGTCTGCTGCAAAAGTGGCGCCAAAGCGATGGAAAATACATACGTGAGAAGAACACCAACAAGAACACCAAAGTAAACCGATGTGATCGTGTCAATTCGTTTTCGCGGTGCGTAGATGTCACCGATCACAACAACCAACGCAAGCGACATAACCCCCGTGAAAACCAACCAAGGCGTTGCTTCATTCGAGTTTGCCGTATTCAGCGACGCGTTAATGATCGCCGAAACACCACCCGCACAGAGCAGAAACACAAAGCGGAGAATGATGAGATCCATCGTATAAACGCCCGAACTATCTAAAAATAATGGAGTCGAGGCAGCAAATTAGTGCCAAGCGGCGGAAAAACGGGTCGCCGATGATCCAATTTAGGTTAGTGACGGACCAGACTCCAGAGGGATGCCCCCGTTTCCTGTTGCTAACCAGAACAGGCCCCTGAAACCAACCTCACCATAGCCGCCAAGGAACCACTTAAGCCCCGTGAACCACCTGAAAGGCAGCCAACCGCCCCTAAGCGACCTCCAAACATTTTACCTAGTCGCCAGTAAGTTGCATGCCCCGCCACAAACATCCACCGGCACAGACAAAAACCCGCAACAGCCGAGGGAACTCGAACTCAATCACCGAACCCCATTTCCGGTTGACACCCCGACCATCAAACCAGGGCCAACCCTCCACGAGGTGACCCTATGGGGCGCCGTCTACTGTGGTGACCGTTGGCTCCGCAACTGCCGGGGCCAGTTCTATTACTCTGGGTTCGAAGGAGTGGGATGTCATCATCGAATCACCCAAGGTGAACATCACAAACAGCCCGACGAACACGAACGACCCAATGAAAATAATCGCATTGAATGGTTTGTCCGCAAGCATATGCATGAAGAATGCCATCACTAACACCGCCTTGACCGTCGCGATGAACATGACCGTGGCGACCTCGAAAGCCCCAAAGTCAAAACTAGCTTGGGCAACGGTAATGACAGTGAGGAACGTCAATGCGAAGAAAACCGCCAGTAAGGTTTGCACCGACATGGGGTGCGCGAAATCGTGACCATCAGCGGAATGGTCATCTTCGGAGTGAGCGTGGGCAGACATGATTCAACCAGTTTGCGTTCGATTAGCGGGTTTCGGTTACCGGATCAGATAAAGCAGTGGGAACAAGTAAATCCAAATCAGGTCGACAAGGTGCCAATACAGCCCAACATAGTCGACAGGTCCGAAGTACTGACGATTGAAATCCTGGCGGACAGCACGGACCAACAACCAGACTAAAACACCAATTCCTGCAAGGATGTGAATGGCGTGAATTCCAGTCATGCAATAGTAAATGCTGAAGAAGACCCCCGCCGTTGTGGGAGTCATGACATCCACTTCAGTGGTCGTGATCGCGCCCAAGATTGCGCCGTTCCCTGTGACTGTCGACGTTCCCGCGGCTGCCGTTTGCTGCTCGAGTGCATTCAAACCACTCACAACTCCGACGTTGGTCGGGTCCTCCGCGAGAATTTCCAGCACGCTCTCATCCACGGGCACCATCGCACCGGACGCAGCAATGGCGGGTGCTGCCTCGGCCTCGGCAGCCTGCTCCGCTTCCAACATGATAGGAGCAGTTGCTAACCCATTGGGATCTGCGTGAACATCTACATGCTCGCTAGATTCCTCTCCGCTTTCCAAAACGGTACCCAGCCCGACTCCAACAAAGAAGCACAAGCAAACGACAGACAAGGGCTTTGCCACGGCAACCTGAAACTTTTTCCCCCTGACAGCGCTCAAGATGAGCCAGAGAACCACAGCCACGAGTGCCAATGCGAAGGGGGCACAGATGTACGCGAGGTAGGGTGGATGCTCAGTTGGATGAGGATTACTTGGATCGTAGAAAAACAAGCCGGCAGGCAGGAGCCCCATTCCGAACTTGTGAGAGTATTCAATTGCTTTGACGCCAAGAAAGATCATGGCGCACGAAAGTGTCGCTGCCAAAGTTCCGACCAGACCTTTATGCTGCTCCAGTTGCGAGCATCTCACGGCCCAAGCCATGGTCAGCGAACTGAAGAGCAGCACACCAGTGTTGATAGCGCCAAGTTTCGTGTTAAGGAACTGGCTACAGCCCTCGAACACTTCTGGCCGCAAGGCTCTGAAGATGGCATAGGCACAGAACATCCCGCTAAAGAACAACACCTCTGTGACAAGAAACAGCCAAATTCCCAGCTTACCGCTGTCGAATTGCTGCTCCGGGGTATCAAAATGGTGCGCCAAAAATGGCGGGTGGTCATGGTCATGACCATGCTCGTCGTGCCCAACCTCAGGGCTGGCTTCGATGGTTGACATGTTCGTTGGAAATTAAAAGGGAAGTGATATTGAACAGGTTTCAGGGAAACCTTGTCAGCTATTTCGAATCGTCAGCATGAGCTGGCTCAGCTTCAGGTTGCGTCTCAGGAACGATCTCTCGCGCGGGTTCAACTTTGACGTACCGCTCGTTCTCAGCATCCCACTCGAGGTCGCTGAAATCATAAGGGTCACCAACCGCAGGAGCACGCTCAAAGTTATAGAACGGAGGTGGACTTGTGCACTCCCACTCTAACGTTGCTCCACCCCAAGGGTTCGCGGGAGCGCGTTTGCCGCTGAAAAGTGATCGCAGCAATACGACCAAAGCGACCAGCAATCCAAATCCCAGCAGCATCGACCCCCACGTGCTCATCTGGTGGAGAAATGCAAACTCTGGATCGTATGTCGCGTAGCGGCGAGGCATTCCTCGACTACCAAGAATGAACTGTGGCAGGAAGGTAAGATTGAAGCCTGCAAAGACCAGTAGGGCAGATAGGCGTCCCCCCGCTTCGCTGTACATTTTACCAAACATTTTTGGCCACCAGTGGAATACCCCGCCGAGGAATGCCACCAGCGTGCCACCCACCATCACATAATGAAAGTGAGCGACGACAAAGTAAGTGTCGTGAAGATGCATGTCCGTCGCCAGCGTTCCCAAATGCAACCCCGTAAGTCCACCGATCGTAAACAGAAAGATAAACGAGAGGGCATAACACATCGGGGTGGTAAGACTGATCGAACCTTTGTACATCGTGGCGAGCCAGTTGAACACCTTGATCGCCGACGGTACGGACACGGTGAAAGTCAACGCGCTGAAGATGATCGTTGTGAGTGAACTCATGCCTGCCGTGAACATGTGATGTCCCCAAACAAGGAAACCCAACAGTGCAATCGCAATCGACGAGTAAGCAATGAAACGGTAGCCGAAAATTCTTTTATGGCTATGCACGCTGATCAGATCACTGATGATCCCAAACGCTGGCAGAATCATGATGTACACGGCGGGGTGGCTGTAGAACCAGAAGAAATGCTGGAACGTGACAGGGTCCCCGTTGTACTCCGGATCAAAGATACCGATGTGCATCGTCCGTTCAGCAATGAGAAGCAAAAGCGTTATCCCGAGAACCGGAGTCGCCAGTACCTGAATGATGCTCGTCGCGTAGGTCGCCCAGAGAAACAGTGGCATACGAAACCACGTCATTCCCGGCGGACGCATTGTGTTGATTGTGACGATGAAATTCAGTCCAGTGAAAATTGAGCTGAACCCCAGAATGAATGCGCCGGAGGTCGCCAATATCACTGAGCTATCAGTCGTCGTGCTGTACGGCGTGTAAAAGGTCCACCCCGTATCTAAACCGCTGGCGCAGAGAGCTGAAACGAAGAACAACGCCCCAAACACCCAAAGATAAAAGCTGCAGAGATTCAGCCGCGGGAACGCGACGTCCTTGGCACCTAGCATCACTGGAACCAAAAAGTTACCCAACGCAGCGGGAACACTTGGAATGATGAACAGGAACACCATGATCGCACCATGGAGCGTGAACACCTGGTTGTACCAGTTGTTCGCCTCTGGCCCTTGAAAAATCATTCCATCGGGTCGGAACAGGTGTAGTCGAATCAGCAGTGCAAGCAAGCCGGCAACCCCGAATGCCACCGTAACACCGATGAGGTACATGACCCCAATTCGCTTGTGATCCAATGTAAAAATCCAACTAAGAACACCTTTCGAGTTCGTTAGGTAGTTCTCACTCGGAGTTGGATAACCAGGGTCTTTTACTTGCGAACCTGATGGTAGTGATCCAGCTGACATATCTAAAACCTCTTCAGTCGAAACGCATCACGCGTAATTCGTATCAATCTCCGAGTGTCCCGACAGGCGGTCCACCCAGTGTGTCTTGTTAATTATTCTTCGGTCGTTGGTGCTACTTCAGCCGGCTTCGAAGCAGCCTTGGGGCCGTAGTCCGAAACCGTCTTCAAGTATGCGATGATTGACGCGATGTCGTCATCGGAAAGTTGTCCTTTGTAGCTAGGCATCACAGGCTGATAACCGGCAACGACCTGCTTCTTTGGATACAGGATCGAGTTACGAATGTAGTCCTCGTTGGCATCGACAATTGTGTCATCTGCAAGGGGACGTTTGTTCCCATAGGATTCCTTGAACGAGGGCCCCGTTTTCTTCGTCCCGTCCAGTGAATGGCACCCTTTACACCCTCGTTCATTGTAGAGTTTCCTACCCCAATCCGCGGGCTTTGTGTATCCGGGAGCATTCTCGTCGTCGATTCTTTTGCTCACTTTCTCAATCCACGCATTCAGATCCTCTACCGTCTCGTGCACCACAACAACTGTCTGCATGTTGGAATGGTCTTTACCACAGTACTCGGTGCAGTACAGATCGAAAAACTTGTAGCCGTCCTGGGTGAACTGCCAATCGTCGTAGTCCCATGGATCAGTACCATTCTTCTTAAGAGCGTCCTCCAGCACCTCCTTCGATACCTTTTCGCTCGCTACGTCTGCCTCGAACCACATGTAGTTGTAACGCCCGGGAACAACGTCTTTCTTGGCACGGAAAGCGGGAATGAACACGCTGTGAATGACATCATCCGACCGCATGGCTAGCTTCGTCGGTTCGTTGACAAGGATGTGCAATTCCGGATTGATAACCCCATTCCCGTAGTTCAACTGCCAGTTCCACATCTGTGCCTTCAAACCGATTTCGTTGGCACCTTCCGGAACCGTCCGTCGATTCAAGTAACTCCTCGCACCAATCACAAACATCGCCACTAGAAAAAAGGAGGGCAAGATAGACCAGGCCAACTCGAGGGGAGTGTTATGGGCTGTATTACTCTCTGCCTTCTCTCCTTTCGGCTTGGAATACTTCCAGCAGAAGTAAAACAAGCACCCCGCAATCGGCACGAAGAACAGCACGCAAATCCACGTGATGGTGAAGAAGAGCCAATCATTCTCAGCAGCGAAAGTCGACGCCTGCTCGGGAAACCAAGCAAAATCGGCTATTTCATCACCAAGCAGGTAAGGCACGTTGTTCATTGTTGCAAACATTGCGATTTCAAATCAGTTAAAAAAATGGGGGATCTGCGAGCGTTCAAGGACTCAGTCAGTCTCAAGCTCTTGGGTTGTTCTCTCGGGATCTTCTACCGCGTCTTTCCTCTTCGGCAGGGCTTTACGCCCAATCCAATAGGGAGCAAGGCATGCGATCATCAAACCGACGGTTCCCGCCCCTGCAAGCCGCATCATCCGCCACGCCTGCGGCACATAGCTGTTGCTGTCTGGGTCATAGCTGAAGCACCACAACAAAACCTGATCAACCGGCGTACCAACCGACCCCTCGCCTGCCTCGACCAATGCTTTTTTCATATCGTCCGGCGGAAAGTCAACGGTGAGCGAATAACGCGTGATAACACCAGTCGGCGATACGAACGCCAACATCGCGGGGTGGTAGTACTCACCACTCTTCGAATCGTAGGTGTACCGAAACCCCAAATTTTCTGCTAAACGCGTGATGATCGATTGGTCCGCTGTACAAAAAGCCCAACCCTGATCGGCGGAGGGCTGCGTTTGCCGCAACATGTCGATGTACTTTGCCTTGGTCTTCGCTGCCGTGGCTGGCTTCTCCTTAGGATCGATACTTACGGTCAGGATCTGAAAATCTTGGCCTATCTTCAAATCCAACTTGGCGAGTGACTTCGTGAGCTGGTCCAGCTGCACACTGCACAACATCGGGCAGTCACTATAGTTCAGCGTGATAATGGTCGGCTTATTCCCATCGATGAAATAACCCGACTCTACGCGAGTGCCTCGCGAATCCCTCATCGGCAGATTCAACTGAATACGACCACCGAGCTTTTGCTCGATTGTGACCTCACTCACCTCGCGAGGAATCCCATCGTTGAGAATCACGTCTGCCCCAGATCGGACATCCGACTGCGCAGTCGCGTTCCGGCCCGCAGCTGTCCCCATCACTGACAGGATGACTGCGAGCAAGCAAGCAACCAGAGGCTGATTGACTCTTTCGTTCATGAACTCAGGTTTCGTCACTGCCGCTCTTTTCACGTGTTTCGGACTCGGAAATGATGACACTCATTGCATTTTCGATAGGGATCGTGAGATTACCGGTCTCAGCATCCACGCCTTGGGGCGTGGTGATCTGAGCCGTTTGTGTCTTCAACGCGTTGTTCTGGCGTGTGTAACTACTGTTTTCCGACGTTCGAGCCTGCTGCACATCGTCCAAGTAGTAGTACAGTACCTGAACCGCTAAAACAGTCACTGCCGTCACCACTATGGATACAATTCCGACAATGAAAATTCGTTTGACATTGAGATCGTCGTAAGCAGCCATGGCGAACCATCAAATTCCGAGGTGTCTAATTTCTTAATCAATTAATACTGCTGGCCATCTGGCGGTCGCCCGAGGCCAATTTCTTCTAAATATTCTCAAACGCGATTGATTCACCCAATCTTGGGTCACGAACCGCAACAACCTTGTTCTGCCTAGCGAGTCCTAAGCACAGCCCTGACAACAGCGCCACCATCCCTACAACGCATAAGATGCTCGCAAGCACACCCATCACGCCACCAGCAGTTCCCTCTTCGACCGTGGGCATGATCATGAAGTAGACATCCACGTAATGCATGATCAGCAGATACGCTCCCCAGGCACATACAAGCCCCGGTTTTCGACGCACATGTCGACTCATCGTTCCGGCAAAGGGCAACATCCAGTGGAAGAAGATCAGCACAAGAGCGACCGTGCCCCAGCTTCCAATCTGCCTGACATAGAACCACTCTGTTTCCTCAGGGATGTTTCCATACCAAATCAGCAAATACTGGCTGAAGGAGATGTAAGTCCAGAAAAACACGAATCCGAAAATAAGCTTTCCGAGGTCGTGGTAGTGCTCAACAGTAACCTCGTCCCTCAGGGCGCCTTGCTTCTGCAGAACGTAACTGGCAACCGCCAAAAGACAGTGGGCCCCCAGGATGCTTCCTGCGAAGAGATAAACGCCAAACATCGTCGAGAACCACATGGGAGCAAGACTCATCACCCAGTCGAAAGCTGCAAAGGTAGTGGTCAATGAAAACAACATCACAGCAGGACCGCTCCAGTACTGCATTTTGTCCGTAATTGTTTTCTCGCCTGTCTGGTCTTGGCGGACACTGTTTTTGAAGAAGAACACGGCAAGTGCCGACCATACCGCAAAATATCCGATGGTTCGAACCGTAAACCAACCCTCGTTCAACCAACGAAGTTTCTGCTTCCAAACATCTGCCGGCAGTCCATGCTCTGCTCCGTACTCTTGATTATCCCATCGATACAGCGTGCCCTCGCCCGTCCAAAGCGAAGCCAGAACGGGGATAAAAAGAATCCCCATGGGAATGACCATGACCATCACCAGTTCAGCGATTCGCCGAACTACGATACTCCAACCTGCACGAACAAGATGCTGAATCAAGACAAAGAACAAGCATCCTAAAACGATCGTCATGCAATAGACCGTAGCTGTCAGATAAACCGACATGCCAAAATTGTCGCCATGATCTCCAATGCCACTAGCGAACCACCAGCCAAGCAACATGATAATGAAACCGCCCGCACACAGCGGGATCTGCAATGCCGCCAGCGAGGCAGGTAGCATGAACGCGGGGTCATCGGAAGATTTCGGGGCAGGTGCGTTATGTTCGGACATCTGAGTCGTATCGTATTTGGTCGATTAGTTATTGATTGAATCGAATTTCGTCCACATCCGTCATTCAAGTCGAAGCTTTCGCCGCATCGGCATCAGTCTTTTCCTTGGCTGCCTCTGCATCCGCATCGGCCTTTTCCTTGGCAGCCTTCTCCTCGGCGGCCTTTGCAGCCGCATCGGCTTTTTCTTTCAATGCCTGCTTGGCGTCAGCCTGTTCCTTGAGAATCTTTGCTCGCTCAGATTCATCAATATCC
>Ga0315321_10000241_pt1 | contig 38062 bp, 20 predicted proteins | sample M180m21515metaG_FD_203464 | JGI IMG/M metagenome (GOLD analysis project Ga0315321, IMG submission 203464) | Ammonia-oxidizing marine archaeal communities from Monterey Bay, California, United States - M1 80m 21515 | ecosystem: Environmental > Aquatic > Marine > Intertidal zone | place: USA... | reverse complement strand
TCCCCATCAAACAAATCAATCACCATCGCAGCAAGACCTGCAAGACTTTTTGCTTTCTGCTTTGATAGCCCAAGTGGCCGAATAACGGACAAAATCTTCTTTTCGCCCAACTGACGCATTGATTGTGGGTCAGGAGCGAGCCTGAACAATTCCGGCGTGACTTCATTCACCTTCTTATCTGTACATTGCGCACTCAGCAGCACAGCTACCAGCAATGTAAAGTCGTCTCGGTGATCCAAGGGAACGGGTGGGTCGGGATATAATTCACCCAGACGCTCTCGAACCACATCTGCTCGTTCCTGTTTCTTCATTCGCCCGCTTCTCTCTCTTTTTAATGTTCCGATGCACGAATTCAAGTTTTCCACCGCCCGACAAAAGACGAACCGCATGACATCAATGATGGCTGCAAGCTTGATGACAATACTCGTTTGTCTGTTCTCACTGGAAAGTTTTTCTAGCGTGAGTTTTGTGATGGCCGATCAGCCAGAATCGGTGCATTTTTCTGAAACACCGGTGCGGAGCAACCACGTTTCCTTGGTCAGGCAGGATAACAACCTCAGCATCACCACAACAGGAATCGATCCATTTTTAGTCTGGGAATGGAGCAAGCCCCTACAACTCATCGAACCAGTGTTGTCCTTTGAATATTTTTGCCCTGATGGCCTCAAAAACATATCAGTGTTTCCTGGCCCCCCCATCACAGCTGAGATGCAATTGAAATTACCCGACCTCTCAATTTCCGAAGGCTGGCGAGAATATGCGACACCCCTCAACGCGCCGAACGGACAGAAGCTTCCCAGCCACATCACGCAATTGAGACTTGATCTTGGCCAAACGATGAATCGACAGATTTCACTGCGCAACATACGTATACGGCCACCCACGCAACAAGAACGTGATCACGGGGCCAACCAAATCAGAATTGAGAAAGAAAAAACATTGGCAGCCAAAGCGATCTACCAATATACCGAAGCGTCGTTTCCTGCCACCTTTACGAAGGTCGTTGTTGGAAAGGAAACGATCACATTGCATGGATCAGTACCACAGACTCCGACCACCATGGCACCAGCATTTTTGCAACTTGTAGAGTTTCCTGCCAATGTCCAAATCAACGAAGCAGGGATCTCACTGCAACTACGACCACAGTGGAAAGGGAATCAGTTTTCAGCGGTCGTGCCAAGAACGGTTGGCAGTCGGGACCGCATGTACAGCGGGTGGCGAATCAAGACAGTAGGAACCCAAGGCAATACCGAACATTTCCTGTCCGCGCGACATTATGCAACTGCTTTCGAAACGAACAACACTCCACCAACACCTCCGCTGCAACCTCGAAACCAGAAAGGTCTGAGCGGTTTCAGTAATCGAGGTCCAAAATCTGATTTGCTTGAACTAGGCATCACGGCAGTAACGGTGAATCTGGTACTCAATCGATTCATCAGCAACTCCGATGGCCCCGGTCGTGAAGCCATTCCATCACCCGGTCCGCCGATTTATTTCAATCGTTCTGCATTTGGTGCACTGGATCAATTGGTTGATTATTGCCGGCAACACAACATTGTTGTAACAGCAATTGTCCTGATCCCACGACCAAAACAAAACACAGCGCAAGCCGTGCTACAACATCCTGAAGCGGTAGGTGGCGTGTACACCATGCCTGATATGACCACCCCGCGCGGCACCACGATTTACGGTTATCTGCTTAGTCGTATCGCCGAGCGTTACAGCAATCCAAATCACGCACCAGGAGTGATCACGAACTGGATTGCGCACAATGAGGTCGACTACCACCCGGTTTGGACCAACATGGGAAAACAACCAAATGAAATCTATCTGGAAACATACTATCGTTCCATGCGAATGATTCACAACTCTGCACGTGCCTTCAACCCACATGCGCGTGTGTTTATTTCCTTAACCCACAATTGGAACGTAACGAGCCCAAACCACTGGGAACAATTATCTCCCAAACACACGTTGCTTGCGTTGCAACGCTATGCGAACCAAGAAGGCGATTTCGCATGGGGAATTGCCTATCACCCCTACCCTCAAAGCCTGTTTGCAAAAACCGCATGGCAAGACACTGACATCAAGAACAACCCAGATACCGCGCTGATCACGATACAAAACTTACATGTCCTAGGTGAATTTCTGGAACAGGATTCGATGAGGCACAGCAATGGAGAACGAAGGCCTGTATTGCTGAGTGAGCAGGGATTCCACACTCCAACGTATGATACTGAGGAGCAGAATAGACAAGCGGGTTCGCTGCACTACGCAATGCAAAAAACACAAACCTTCCCATGGGTCGAATCGTTTCATTACCACCGCTGGATCGATCATCCTGACGAAGGTGGTTTGAAACTCGGGCTGCGAACACTACCCACAAAACAGCACCCGCATGGACAACGCAAGCGTGCATGGACGGTCTACCAAGCAATTGGCACTGAGAACGAAAACAAAGCCACGTCCGGACTGCCACAACCACCGCAAGAGCCTTCACCGTCAATCCGATAACATCGCTACCACGATTGCCAAGCAGCATTGGAATCTGCGCTTGCTAAGCATCGCTGCATGAAACGAACACCGTCTGCTCCCTCGCTCACCGACGGATACAGGGCACGATTCGGATCTACCTTCTCACCTCGCATGACGCATCGCATATCTGAAAAGGCATCCCGGTATACATTTGCAAATGCCTCAAAGAATGCTTCTGGGTGCCCGCCAGGCAAGCGGCAGGACGCCACGGCAGTTGGCAAACTGTAAACCGCATTGGGATCTCTCTCGTAAATTCTCGTTGGCTGCCCCAGCGCACGAACGCACAACTGGTTAGGCTCCTCCTGACGCCATGCCAATGACGCTTTTGTGCCATCTAATTCAATCGACAGATCATTCAAACGCCCATGGGATACCTGACTCCACGTGACCATCCCCGTTGTTCCCTCTTCGAATTGAAGCATCGCGTGTCCGTAGTCATCCAACTCATGATGGGGGGAATACGAACGCATATGACAGAGGACCTTCGAAGGCGTCATGCCAGTGATGAACTGCAGCAAATGAAAAGCGTGTGTCCCAACATCACCAAGCGACCCGGCTCGACCATTCTTATTTGGATCTGACTTCCATGCTCCGCGAGCTGGAACCTCGTCGGGATCCATACCATGCATCCATCCTTGCACGTAGTTGGTTCGGATCGCAATCAAATCACCCAACACTCCATTAGCTACCAATTCACGTGCTTGACGTACAAGCGGATAGCCTGAGTAGTTATGAGTCAGTGCAAAGATAACCTCAGAATCACGCACGGCAGTTACCATCGCATCCGCATCTGCAGTGCTGATTGTCATCGGTTTGTCACAGACAACATGGAAACCTGCTGCGAGTGCCGCACAGGCAATTTCGCGGTGTGTATGGTTTGGAGTCGCGATCGAAATAAAATCTATTCGATCATCTGTCGCACGCAGCTTCTCTGAATTGATCAATTCATGAAACGATCCGTACGCCCGATCCGGTGCAATGCCCATTGCCAATGCTGACTCACGAGATCGCTCGGGATTGGAAGAGAGAGCACCAGCAACCAAAACCGCCTGTCGGTCAAGTGTCGCTGCGGTGGCATGCACTTTGCCAATGAATCCATTGCCACCCCCACCAACGAGCGCCATGCGTAACGGACGATCATGTTGCAGTCCTTTCATCAATTCGTTTTTGTCCAAAACAGAGTCGCGCGGACACCTTTCACCAAATACGGACGCGACACGTCACCAGACGTCAGTGGAATCACCACCACTGAATACTTGCTCGACGCCAGCCCAATGTTCCCTAAAACCCACTCAGTCTCTGCCAGGAATCTTCCCAGGGATTGCGCCATCCAAGTACCGCCAGTTTTTCAGATACGAAAGAAGATCTGACATTTTTGAGGGGTCAAGCACCTCTTCAAAACCCTCTGGCATTAATGACACACCAGGTGCCTGCAAACGCTCAATGTCGTCACGGGCGATAGTCACGCGTTTATCCCCTTTTTGCTGAAGGGTAACAGCATCGTTTTCCTCTCCAACCAATAAACCATCCAAAATCCGACCATCCAATGTGAGCACTCGATGCTGTATGAATGCGGCATCAATCGCTGCATTTGGGTCCAAAATTGAGGTCAAAAGTGCTGCAGGAGTTTTGGTTCGTGAATCACTGATGTCAGGCCCAACATTGGTACCCACACCTCCGACTTGGTGACAGGCTGAACAATGCTCCTTGAACAGCTTTCTACCAGTCGTCGCATCACCTAACGCACCAGCAGAAGCTGCGTATTTTTTTAATACTTTCGCTCGATTGGGATCTGTAGCAAGTAAGCGATTTGCGGCAGACTTAATTGCAGCATCAGGGTGCTGCCTCAATTTTTTTGCCGTCGCTGGATCCACGACTGTTCGCGGAATTTCGCCTGCTTCAATCTGTTGCAGAAACCACTTCACGTCTTCGACTCGGCGCACGCAGGCCGAGACAGCTGCCGAACGCACCGTCATTGTCATTCCGGTAACATTCTGCACCAGATAATCTCGCGTCCACTCAGGGTCAATTCGCAAATTCAAAGGCAAAGCTGCTGCCCGCAAATCAGGCGGTGAAGCATCACTAACAAGCTCTCGCAGTGGTGTGTTCACTTGACCAAAATCTGCCGCAAGCAAAAGACATGCTGCTCTTGTATCAGCAGAAACCGTCGCTGCTCGCGCTGTCTGCAGCGTGCGAGAAACAAGGCTCTGCAAACCAACTCGCTGATGTTCGGGCAAATCGGCTATCACCTTTGCCACCGTCTGGCGGGACTTCCTTACGCCCCACACCCAAGCATTTAACAATTCGACTTGTCGGCGATTCAAAACCGAGCCCTGATCCCCCAGTACTCCTGCGGCAAGAACAATGACAACAGAGTCCACGGGCGACTCAATGCCAATCCGTTCTACCAAGTGCTTGAGCAACAACACATCCATCTGTTTCTTACTTGCGATTTTATGGGAGAGTGCTTTCAACAGTGAGCGATCAGCACTCGCCAACGTTAGCCGAATCCAATCATCCTTCGACGACCACTGCTCGGCTATCTTTGCCAATGCTTGTACGCGTGACGGTGCAAAATCAGAGGCTGAGCCAGCTTCCGCAGCGACACCTCTCACAACAAGAGGGTCAGTATCAGCAGCCATCGCCAACATGTTTTTCAATAACGCGGGGCGTCCCTGAGAGAAACGAATACCAAGTGCTCGCAACCGCTCATCATCAGACTTCATCAGCACGATTGCATGTTGATTACTCAATGCTCCATTGTTGTTCAGCAGCCATGCGGCTCGGGAACGTGCCGCGGGACCTGATTGATCATCCAATACCAAATCACTGAGCGGCTTCAGTCCAGCCTTTCCTTTTTCCAGCAGGTACTGTGAGGCGGATGCCCGTTGCCAAGCCGACTGCGAATTCAACCACTTGATAGCGTCCTCGGTAGTTTGCAAGCTGACAGTATTGGGGGCCGCTGACTTTTCTGCCACTTTCCAGATTCTTCCCAACTCAGTGCCATCACGTTGATCAGGACGCGATTTGAGCTCAGTCGGCATGAAGTCAGGATGTTCAATCACAGCTCGTGCCATATCCACAATGAGGACCGACTGCTGCGGACCGGCTGTAATATCGACGGGTCGAAACCATGTATCACTGGAGGACATGAATTCGCTGCCCCCAGGCTCTCGCCGCGACTTCCAAACACTACCCTCCCGAGACAACTTTTGGCGTTGGACGACGTATGCAGTTGGTTCACAAGCAAGCAGCCATTCATTGCCGCCGGAATGCCACCCAGGTGCGAAAACTCCACAAGCGGCACTAAATTGACCGGAGTGCAGATTGCTTGTGGTCCAAGCCTGCGCTCTTGAAACCACCTGCGATTTTTCTGCAGAAAAAGCAACGTCATGAATTGCGTCCCGCCCCACCAAAAGTGGATCACGAAGAACGGCGTCCAACGTCAACGCAGACATCATTGCCGGATTTCTGTTACTGCAACCAAGTCGTCGACCAAAATCATCGATTGAAACTCCAAACTGACTCTTTCCAGGAACAGATCCCCACCATCCACCCTCAGGATCAAAACAAAAATCACGATCACGCAGATCCACGGGCTCAGCCCGCGGTTCATAACGAGCATCGATCGCTTTGATAGAACCACCGCGTAATCCACCCGCTACGTAGATCAAGCCATCAGGCCCTAATGTGGGATGATTCGCTCGAAGTTGCTGATTCTGTTCGGCGAAACCCTCGAAAAGGACAACCGTTTCATCAGCTTGGTTATCACCGTCCCGATCACGCAAAAACACAATTTTTCCAGCCAGCGTTACGAAAGCCCCGTCCCTATACGGTTGCACTCCCGTGGCAAACAACAACCCGTTTGCAAAGACAGTGGCCTGATCAAAAACTCCATCCTGATTCGTATCATCGAGAATCTTGATCCGACCACGCGGGGCTTCGCCTTCACCAGGCCCCAACGGATAATCAGGCATTTCCACGACCCACAATCTGCCCCTGTGATCAAGCCTCGCAGTCACCGGATCTGCGATCAGAGGCTCTGATGCAACCGCTTGAACCGAGTACCCAGGGCGTACTTGCAGCGAGTCCGCCATCTGGCGAACAGTGTGTGCCGAGTCCGTGTGTTCATCTGTTTGGCGCGTATCAGCAACATCACCAGATCCCTGACCATTGCCCTGGGCACGCACGGGAGCCAACCCGAAACCCAAATAGCAGCACGAAACCAAAATCCACCCATAGGCACAAAAAAGAAATAGATGATTTTTCATTGCAACTGAAGTTCCAATCATTTCAACATTATGAGCAGAGCCTATTCTTGAGGCTCTGTCGTGAACATCAATTTCGCTGCGTTAAACAACATTTGGAGGATACCCGCAACTGAACACTGATTCTAACGGATTCAGCGGGACAATGATGATCGCCGAGCAGGAAACACCGGCAACGAAATGGCGACCAGAAGTATTGCGCCCGCCACAGGCACTGGGGCTACTGCAAATCCAAAGATACCTACCAGTGCAAGCCAGAATGCAGGATGCCTGACCAATGGAGCGACATACCGTTGCAGCGGACCAATGCAAATCAGCAAAGCAATGATCACGGTCAACGTAATACTGTTGACGATCAAATTCCTCAAGCCACTGTCCCTTTCTGATGCAACCTGAACACCTGGAACAGAATCTGTCGCCCCCAAATCAACGACAGTCTGCGGATAAAACCCACCAAATCCGCCAACATCAAAGAGGAAGAATTTCGCGTCCCGAGTTTCCAAAATTTCTTCCTTACTCAAGAACCTATCGACAAAAACTCCCATTCTGGTATCGAGTTCTTTCCAACGTTGCTCGTCAGCAATCGTGATCGACTTATCAGTCTGCAAATTGAATGGACTCACTAGGCTCGCATCACTCGCATCCGTCTCAGCTGCAAATCGCACCGGATGACCCGATGATTCCGCAATCATCCAATACCGCTTCAACCACAGTTGCAACCAAGCAGCAATCTCAGCCGCTGGTCGCTGCGAGAGACGATCCAATGATTCCACAGATTCAACCGCAGCACGGGCAAGAGACAAGCCACGTTCTGATAACCGTTCTGGTTGTTCCTGATTCATTCTCAATGGCTTACCAGCAGCGTAATTGGTAATCCATCGATCCATAGTTGGAATGTCTTTTAGCTCGGGAAGGTACTCGCCCCGTCTTGCAACTGATGCGGATGCTTCTAACAACAGCTCAATTGGTTGTCCGAGCCGCGTTAACGCAAGTGGCACCCTGACGAAGGTTGCGTTCTCATCACTTGCTGGTACTCCTACCGGTTCCGCAACAACAGCCCGACCAGCCGCCCATGCAGCTAACAATGTGGTGCCCGGTGGTAACTCAACGACAACTGAATCCAACCCACCCGGAAACAGATCCCAGTGTGACAGCACGAGTACGCCATCGTTTTGAGGGAAGACTTCCACATCCACCCCAAACAACTCAGGCTCAACATCCACTTCTGGCAAAGGAGCCAAATCAACTGTCCAAGATGGTCTTTGACACTCATACATGGCACGATTTCCTGTACTTGGTCCAACTGCTTTGACTGCTTGCTCTCTCCATTGCAACTTTTCATTTCCAAGGCGACTCGGCACGTTGATCATGACACGACGCTTGCCCCGTCCGAGAACACGCACTGAAGGAACACTCACCCTGGCTGACTCCGCACCCTCGAGTTGACCTTGAATGACCACACCCGCGTTTTCCGGGTCTTGGAAATCTGGAGCAATACGAATGATATGGCGTGACGGATCAACAGACGGCTGACGTGTCCATAGCCTCGAATTTTCAACACGCAATGCTTCGATTTCACACCATCTCGATGGGATTTCGACATCAATAAAATCGGGCTGTGACCCAGAAAGAAAATCAACATGAATTTCCATCCGCCATACTGCACCCTGTCGATCCAGCACTATTTCCTGATCGCAGTCGAACGCATCACTGCGTTTGACAACCCGATAACGTCCCCCCAAACTTGTTGCGTTCACCTTGGTCCCAGAAGGAATTACCCAAAAGGCCTTGGAGATCCAACCCTCAGCTAAGGACTGTTCGGTGAATGAGTGGCCGGGATCTGCTAATTCCGGAAGGGGAATGTCGATTGCCACCAACGCCGTCGATCGATCATGCGAAATCCGATACTGGTCCGCAGTCTCAATGTCGGGTGTTAGCGTTATTCGAGGTGGCACAAAATCCTGCGACTTGTTGTTCGAACGCCAATTGAATCGACGTACGCCCACACCTTCAATTTGAATTTCAGAAAAGTCGGTTGATCCTTCTCGCAGAAAACTTGGCAACGGAATTTCTGCTTGTCCACGAACCACAATTGGTTCAACCGACACTGGCTCACCGTTGACGGTTAAATCCATCAGTTCCAAATTGTCGGGTAACTGCAACGAATACCTATGGCCGATGTCAGCGCCAGGATTCAAGGTCGCACTATAGGTCAGTTCAAGTCGATCACTCAGAACTTTTAAATCGTGTTGTTGAGTTACTTCGGGCGGTTGTGTTAGTCTTTCGCTCAACACAAGTGACGGCAAATCACCTGAAATAACGTAGGATCGGTCGTTAATCTTTTCAGGAAATCCTTGCCACCTTTTATTAAAATCGTCAACTGAAAAGGCGTCACTGGTTCTTGCATCGAGCGCATTGAACTGCAGATTTGAATCACTATACAGTGCCAACCAGGCATCACCATTCTCACCGAACGTCGCAGTTACTTCTGGAATTTGAATTTCGCGTGAATCACCGCTCTGTTGATCAATAACAGTCGGCGGTAGCGTCCACAACAGACCAATGGGTCCAGGGTCATCTTTTAAGCACGTGAGAATCATCTGCCTTCGGTTGGAACTCTTCAGTTCACTGCTTTCGAGTCGCCAATCACCGGATGTGAGCCGCGGGATGGTAGCATCACGTATATCGAACTGAAAAGTTTCGCCTTCAGCAATCAATCCGGGTGGATCGACTTCGCATTCGATCGTAACCTGACGACGTCCTGCGTTAACGCGATATCGTCTGCCAAGTTTTCTGGGAACGTCCATTTTTGCGGTCTGCAACGTCCTGAACTCGATGGCCAATTCCTGAGTCGGCCCTAGGTCTTCTTTCCACCGTCGTAATTCTGTCTCTTCGAGCAATCGGCCTGCTACCCGCAAAGCGCTAACATTCTGCTCGGACTGGACAACAAGACGAGAGGATGCGACTGGTGGAATAGCTAACGCAACTTTTACCCACGGCTCATCAAACGAAACCTTAGGTAACAAAGACAAGCGAATACGTACATAACCTGCTGCTGGTAGCGTGGCGACCGTCCAACCGTTCTTGTCGGATGTAAACCGACTGACGCGACTCACATCACTTAAAAGTTTTGCAGTTCGAATTGAAGCAAAGGGGACCGGAAGTCTGACTACATTGATGCCCTGCTCGCCATCCTCCAAATGAATCAGATAATCCGCCTCAATGCTCAGTCCATCAGCCATGCCTGCTTCCACCAGATCGGGCTGCAACTTGACTCTGTAGTCTGCCACAGCAATCCTGGCATCCTTCGGATCAGATCGATTCACTCGCTGGAACAACTGTGAATGCACCTTACCAGGGATATAAACCATTGACCCCTGATGTTTTCCATTCTTGTCCATCGGAATAAGCACATTGACTTCATTGATTCGATCCGTCGCCGGCAATTTTTCCGCCGGCACTGGTTGGTCTTCCTGCGCGACAGCGACAGCCGAAAAGAACAGGGAAATGGCAATCAATAGCCCCAGAATCCTCGACGCAGAATCAATCGAAAACTCATGGGATACATCCATGGAACGGCCCGATCTTCCAATCTCAAGCTGTGATTCACCACCACTTGATTGGCCGAACCACAACCAATGGCGACTCGTTGCGAGTGTTGCTGCCGTGATCGCCGGAACAAGCAACCAACCAATCACTGCCAACTTCCAAGGCCACCACAGGAAAAGAATGGCAGTAAAGACAACGACGACCGCTGCGACCAATGATGGCGATCGTTCTGATATGAACCAACACACAGCAAACGTCAGCAGAGCCAATAACCAACCAATTGCCAACGCTATGTTACGGCGAACCAAAGTTGTTGATTCACCTGACTGCATAGCGATCACAGCCGCTACTCCTTGCCCTCCCTGATCACCCCTTAGCAACGCTAGTGGAGCGAACGTATCCGAAGCAGCCACCAACCGGTACTCTGATTTAAGCACTGTGCCTGAGACATCTATTTTTGGCAACTTACAATCTCGCATCCAGCTCGGACCATACTGACTGCGATTCCAAACAACGCGAATTGTTTCGGTGTCAGATCTTGGTTCGAGTATCAAAGGTCTGCGTTGAACAGACATTAGATCGATTGGTTCATTATCGCGGCGAACCGATTCCAACTGTAATTCAGGCTCGTAGGAGATGATCAAAGGAGCGGTCGGTGAAACACGGTACGTCGCTTCAATGCGGTCAGTTCCACGACTGGAAGCTTCTACTCTAATTTGTTCACGCCAAACGATAGTAACACTCGGATTCACATCAGAACGCCGCACAGTGATGGATGAGGACTGGATGGCGTCATATCGCAATTGTGTACTTCCATCGATACTTGTACTACGATCGGCAGCAGAATCTATATCACCAAAAAGTCCACGAGTATCAGAACGATTCACATTTGACGTCCACGCTGAAGTCCGTATTGGAATTCGTTGAACATCCGCTGGTTTCTGGCTGACCAAAAGCCCCTCACCGATGGTCGCTACAGCATTCTGTGACGACGCACCACTCACAATTGGCAATTGCATTTCAACTGCAGCAGGCATGTTGTATGTGCGTCTGGCGATTAATTTACGACCACGTAAATTTCTTTCTGAAAGATCAATCGAGTAAGCACCTGCTATCTCCGAGACATCAGATGCCGGCAAACCGATTATCGAACCATCACCACTATCACTGATGGACCAAAGAAATTCCCCACGTCCTTCCAAACTGCCAGTCTGGACCTGCAATCGCTCCCGAAACAATCCATCCGATTCAATTTCAATCTCCAAGGTCTCAATGACCTCATCACCAATACGCCTCACATCAAAAGAGGTAGTGGCATTGAAGCTGACACTTGGCTTCAATAACAACAACTCGGGTGTGCGACCTGACGCAGGCTGAAACCAGAGTGTCTCAGGACTCAGTCCCGAAAAGAACGCTTGCTGCGTCTGCGTTAACGATTCAAGGTCGAACGAACTCCGTTGCAACGCTACTTCACCACTCCAATTCAGATCCTTGGGCGGCGTTACAGCAGCGATCAGCGTTCCACGTGCTTGCTTTGATCTCAAAAACCAGCTCGCAGGCACTCGTGTCGCCATCGCTCTATTTGTGTCTGGATTTCGGTTTCCAGCTTTCTCTTCGGACCCAACGCGTTTGGCCGGCAAAGTGTTCTTGTTCTCTCGATTCAAAGCCGCATTTCGGTTGTTCGCTATTCTTCGTCTCGTATTGTTCTCTTGAACCAAATCAGCACTGCCTTCGGCCTCCAGCAGAATCGTAGCGTTATCTACATCTTGGTTCTCTGGCCAAACTACAACTTCACCCGCCCGAATTCGCGGGTTCTCAATTACTCGTCCAGAATGTTGGAGGGTAATCGATTCACAACCCCAACCATCTTGCACAAGCAATTTGACGGGCTCAAGTCGTTCAGAATCGACCTTAATCTCAATCCTTGTTTTTGCCCGCAATCTGCCATCAACCACATTCAATTGCAGCGTCGATTCGCTTCTGGGAAATATCGCCTGATTTACGAGTTGAACCCGCGACCAACGACTCTTGGCAATCAAATTAACCCGCGACTTCTTAGAATCCATATCGAAATCCGAAGTGATCGCCGGGCCTTTGACATTCACAATTGTCACATTGGCTTCCGTGCGCTGGCTTACCCAGTGCCAATCTTCGGGTAACTGCCAGTTCAATATCCGCAAAGGATCTCGCACCAACAGAACAGCTTCATCCACGACAGTCGCGTGCGCAACAGTGTCCCCAACCCAAATGGGCATGGGTAGGTCACACCAACCTTGCGAACCATCCCAACGACTGTACCCCTGCACCACCACATCAAGCAAACGATCAGTATCACTCGCATCAACCCCCAATGACTTGAGTTGCAGGTAACCTTTACGACCGGCGATTTCCGAATTTTCAAATTGAACTGATTCACCACCAACTTCAATTTTTGCTACGGTCGTATCACCGATGAATAACTCGGGAAATTGCCAAGCTTCAGAGACTTGCACAGCCATCTTGCATGACCATTTCAGGCCAAGGCGATCTGCCTCATACTGCATATCAGAGCGACGGATTACAAAACTGCCCGGATCTGAATTTGCTTCCTCGATCTGGGTGTGAATAGTAACAGCATCAAGTCCCCCCGCATCCAACTCGTACCACTTCACATCAACAGGCTGATTCAACTCACCAGCATCGGGAAAATCACTTACTCCAACAGGTGGATCCGGTCGAATTTCCAACACACCCTGATCTGCACGCAAAGAGGTCTCGAACGGCACTAAAAAGTAGAACTTGGCTTGCGGCGCGCGGGGAATTTTCAAATTAAACGTATAGCCGTTACCCGTCTTTTTCCCTCGCATGTTCCATGAGTATTGGATTTCCGAGCTACCTCCTGACTCCTCATCACCACGAAACACAGCCACGAGATTTCCATTTGACTCAGATTCCATCCGCGGGATAGTTGTGTTTCCCGGTGAAAATTCTGGAGGTTGCTCGACCGCTAGATTTACCTTTCCGAGCGACCGACGCACTTGGTCGGTGCGGTCAGATTCGATATTAAGAATACTCTTCTCACTGACGAGCGTATCTCCATCAACCTGCACCCAATAAACAGCACCTTTCAATCGGCTGGTTTGATCATCGGTAGCTCGTGCAGTCCACTTCGCGATTGCCTGGTTGAGTCGCTTTAGTGACACGGGATAGTAGTCATCCGGGACCAACTCATCCATTTGTGATTGATACATACCAATCGGTGTAACCCGACGACCATCAGGGAGCACGGCTGGTATCCACAGTTTGGTAGTTGCCGCTTGGTCGTTTGGACTTTCGCCGTCAGTTTCAGTAACGGAACCACTTTCATCGCTCGCCACTTTTTGGCTCTGCTCGGCAACTTCCTCAACACCACCAGATTCACTGATACCCTGTGCAATCGAAGAATTCGTCAAGTTGTTAAACAGGTCAGTGACCCCACAAACCAAGACGAAAACCAAAACGCACCAATAACGCCTCGTTGAAGTTCCAACAATGCTCCCGATCACGATCTCCGGTTCGTCACTTGGGACAGCCTCGATCATCAGTTGTGATTCTGAATCACGCCGGTTTCTCAATTCGCAGCGTGTGGAGTGACTCACGTGGTCACCTCAGTCGGTGCCGGTTGCGGCAGTGCTTCGGTCGCTGGAACACCCGAATCTTTTGAAATGGCCGGGACCAAAGACCTTGTTGACGGTGGTCGAGGTTGATCTGTTGCCACCACCGAAGAAGTAAAAACGCGACCATTTTTGGTGGGGGAAAGCAACACCCGAACGGCGATCATCACAACAACGAGAACCAACGCAATGATTCCAAACTGGCCCGCCAAGACAGCCGCATCCGGAGCGATCGCCAGCAACCCACCAAACATCACCGCAAGAAGAACTGCGGTCAAAGGATGGCGTGACTTAGGGAAATTAGTCAAGACAATCGCAGCAAGCAAAACCACGGAGCCAATGAGGATCCACAGCACTACACGCGAAACAACGACAACCTCAAAAGAACGAAGATCGGACCCTATATAGAGATAGCGATTTCCCGGCGGCATCGAAATTGATGTTGCATCGACAAGTTGGAGAAGCCGACGATCGTCGTGACTTGGCTGTCGATAGAGTTTCCATCGATCAAATCGCCAACTCATGCTGCGACCCAAAGTGGGCGACGCCCAAAGAACATGCCCATCTGATGGCGCAATAATCTGCCAATAAACTTGCCCAACACCAAACGGCAATCTCAGTAACGGCTTGATATTCGAAAAGGAAGCAGGTGTCTCGCGAGCGATCCATACCTGCAAATCAACAACATGGGGTTCTTGATCACTGGGGAGAAGTACAACGAGGGTGTTTTCTTCACGTCGCACGGTTCGTCTAGTGCCATCAATGAAAGCCTGAACCGACACATCGGCAATGTCTGATGGCAAACCAACCTGAAAACTGCCTCCGCCCTGCACTTTAGCGTAAACACTTTCGTGACGCAGATTCCTACCGACGACCGTCCGCAAAACCGTTTTTTGCACCGTCAATTCCTCTGGACTGGTCAGCCGCGACAACAGTTTTAGACGCAATGGATCGCGAGGAAAAGTAACCAACGCCAAACGTTTCTGTCTCTGACGATCAGCCGACACAAGATCAAAACCCTGATCGCCTATGAGCGTAACATCCATGCTGCCGCGAATCGTGACGTCAAGAATACCGGGACTTGGCAAAGGCACAGATACTACGGCACCATCACCAACTGCTGCATTTAAATCCTGTACACGACGCCACGTGATTTCCATCGTATCCATGGCGAGTCGCTCTGATATCAACTGATACCGATCACCCCCCACATATTTAAGGTTTGCCGGTGTGCCGTTGACACTCACCGTCCACGGTTCTTCAAGAGTAGGGTCAATCGTTTCTTCACTACTCTTTGAACTATCCTGCAGGTTGTCCGAACTCTCGGATTCGCCACTCCCCGCATCTTCTTTTACTACATCATCCGAATCTTCATTTTCGACCAAAGTGCTAGGGCTACTGGCATCTGGAATACGTACAACTAAACGGCCTTCCAAATCCAACGTTGAAGTGACAGTCCAACTCACATCAGTTCTTAACTGGTTACCTGAAAGCTCGATTGCGGCTTCACTTGCAAGACTGATTCTGGGTGGCTGTGCTACCAACGCACCTACTACCTTGGGTCGTTTTTCCTGTGTTTGAATTTGATAACTGGTTTTCGATGACTTGACCACTGACACATCTGACTCGGTAACGATCCCACGCATCAATCCGACCGAAGCGGACAAATCAACCACCAGCATCGAACGACCTGTACTCTTAATATCCAGCGTTGCTTTTTGCACCCGCGCGGCCCCATCGACATCAGTCACCGTAGGCAGGAAAAACTCAACATCTCCATTTTCCTCAGCCAATTGCAATTCCGCCAAGATCCTGATCTGAGAGAGATCGCCGTTTCCCGCGCTTCTCATGTTCAAAAAGCGATCATCATCCTCAAATAGATCCAGCAATTCCCCCGTCTCAGAATTCTGAATCTCCCTGATTTGCCAACCGGCATCGTTGAATTGCAATAGCCCCTTGGATACCTGACCATTGATGGAGATGGTCATGTCCAGATTGGCAGCGGAGTCGTAAACATCAAGAATTGAGTTGCTTGTCATTCGCAACTGCCGACCTTTCTCACCAAGATAAAGTGGCAGTTCGAACGAGGCACGTTCGAACCTGAACTCGTAGGTGCGTCCTGAATTAACCGAGTCCTCACCCGATTCTCCAATGACACGATCAACCCACGGGCTGCTTAGCCATCGCAGACGGTAGTCACTTCCAGTCTCAACAGCAATCACACCTTTGTGCCTAAGTGACCCAACCACTTCTGCGACGTGAAAATCAAGTGGATTCGATTCGGACGCATTGTCATTCGGCAACTGCAATTCGAAATTAAGGTCAATACGTGACCCGCGTTCCGACTCCGGAATAATGACATCACGAATTTCCTTGTCTCTACCCTGAACGGGCTCACCCAGATCAATTGTCCGGCCGCTATCACCCAGACGCAGAGAGTCAAGCACAACTGCCCCAGTCGGCAAACGCAACTGGAACGAATCAATCGAGCCTCGTACGTTTTCAACAGTCAAAAGAAAATCAGCGATCAGTGGATCTTGCGGTGAGTCCCAACGAACATTGATACGACTCTCAACCTCTAGCAGTGCTATATCGTCTTTCGCCCGTGAAGAACTCCCCCAACGCAATGAGTAATTACCACCCGCACTCTCAATCAAAAAGTTTGTGCCTTTTCCCGCCACAACTTTCTTAACCAGAACCTCATCACCTCGACCTAGAATCTCACCCTCGACTCCATCTAAATCCACATTCAATTCAACTGTTGCCGGTGCATTCGGCAGTTTGAAATCGAGAGTCTTGGCAACGGTACTAGCCGCAATTCGTGCGCAAACTTTCATCCGCAATGTCACTTCTTGTTGCTGGTCAGTTTTCACCAGCAAGAGATGCCCACTACCATCAGGGGTGAGTGTCATGAAAGAATCATCGACTCCTATTACCTGAGGCTCTTCTAATCGATGAAAGTTTCCCATTTGCAATGGGATCCGTACCCACTGTCCCTGACTTGGTGTGACCACGATACGCAGTACTACCTCGCCCTCAAACCTTTTCGTATCAGCATCACCCTTGAGTTCCAGTGACTGGTAGCTGAACAACTGCTGATTTGAATCCACGGCCGAATCAGGATTTGACAGAAGCTCAAATTCCTCCCAAGACAATCCGGGCATCAATACGACGTTGTCTGACTCACTTAGGAACATGAAGGCGCGAATCGGTAAACCACTTGCATCAACTCCATCCTGTTGCTGCGGGAATACATCCCGCGTGGGAGTAGTACCGGGCGGTTGCCCGAAAGCAAATCCATCCGCAAACGACAGACAGACCAAAGCAATCAAGCAAAATAATGCGTGACCGCAAGAACAGGTCTGGCGCGGAATATCACTTGTTGAATGTCCATATTTTCCCCGACCACGCGATCCAAGCGTTTTCTGTACGAATCTGCGATGATGAGACAAGAATCGCATTCGGCTGGTTGAGAGGAGAAAAGAAGCGGCCTGACACGATCCATATACGCAACGGAAGCAACTCTTGGGCGCTTTAAACAAGAGCTCTTTCCCGAAAGAACCAAGTCCCTACAGTTTACGCAAACACCGCAACCAGTGACAGTAAAAGCGAGAAACATGGAAGCCGATTTCACAGCTAGCGCGTGTAGACACCGTAAAAACCTTGACCAATCGTTAAGATCGGCCCAATTTCAAAGGCGGTTGCTTCTGCCCAACAGCGCTGCGGCCAACCGCGACCGACAACATCGCCCTTCAAGCCCGGCGATTTATGAGCCATCTTATTGCGTCGCTTGAGAGCATCTACGGCTACAGCAAGGCAATCTCGTCTGCATGACCGCCCAGGGGCGTGAATAGGCGAATCTTGGCCTGGGGCGATTCTCAAGCACCATAAACCGAACGGAAGAATTCAGCTTTTTCCTTCGTTTGCTGTGCAGCATCCTCAGCCTCTTCAGCCGCTGCCTCCAGCTCTTTCAATTTGGAACGACTCGCATCGAGCTTACCCTGGTCAGCTGTCTGTGCCTTATTCAAGCCGTCTAGCTCCGCTTGAAGCTTTGCCATTGCCTCTGCCATTTGCTTGATCTGAGCTTCCCTCGCTGACACTGCAGTCGTGACGCTCGTAACGCTAGCCTGAGTGGGCTCAAGAGCCTTCCTCTTCGCGGCAGCAGCGGCAGTAGTTGCCTCCAGCTCGGCAGTCAGTTTTTCGCTTTGCTGCTTGAAAGCAACCAATTCAGATTCGATTCCTTCAAGAACGGCAGTTTGCTCCGCAAGATCCTTACGTGCGCCACTTGTGGCTACCTGCATGGGCGCCAATGCTACCGCAGCGGCATCCATCGTCTTTTTCGCGCCGGCGATCTGCTTTTCCACAGCTGGGACAGCTACTGTCAGCTGCTTGATCGTCGCCACATGTTTTGCAGTGATTGTGGGCTGAGCCTTCAACTTTGCCATGACAGCTGTAAGACCAGCCATCATCTGCTCAACCTGCATACGACTGGCCTCCAGTTTTGGCTTGGCTGCGTTGAGTGCGGCAGTCGTTTCTACAATTTTCGCGTCACCGGCTTTTTTCACAGCCTCCTCTTTAGCCGCGGCCGTCGAAGCCACCTGCTGTTGTGCCGTCAACTTTGCAGTCTCTTTAACGAGTACCGCCATTTTCTGAACAGCCTCATCCTTCGCTTTTTTGGCTTCCGTCAACTCACTGGCAACCGCGGCCAACTGCACGTCGTACATTGACATTTTTTTCTTGGCAGCATCGCGAGTGGCAACATGAGTCGCCATCTGTTTTTTTAGTGGTTCAATCTTGCCACTCAACGCTGCTTGTTGGGCTGCGGCGACCACCATTTTGGCTTTTGCATCAGCAACTGCCTTTGTTGCATTTCCGACAACCACTTTCTGGGCAGCAACAAGCTTTTCAGCCTCACGTTTTTGAGTGCTTGCCAGCTTCAACTCACTTTCCCCCTTAGCGACAAGATCCGAGGCAACCTTCTTCGCAGCGTCTTCCTTGGCCGCGTCCAGCTGTTGCTTTGCCATCGCCACCGCAGCAGTCGCGGCGTCTACTGCTTTTGCTGCAACAACAATCTTTGCCGCCGCGGCAGATTCAGCCTCACTCGCCTTTTTCTGCTGCTCTGTTGCAACAGAGGCCTGATTCTTGAGCATCTGTAACGTTTTTGCTGTTTCAGCTGCTGTCACGTTGAGCTGAGCAATTGCCATCTCTGCCGCTTTTCTTGCAGCCTCGGCTGTTGCTTCCGCGTTCATCGCTGCCTGCCTCATCGCGGCGAGCTCAACATCTTGTGACGTGAGTTGGGACAGTGATGCCACAGCTGCAACTTTCAGCTGTTCATGCTGTTGTTTTACTTTTGCCAGCTGTCCATCACTCACAGCCTTTTCCGCGATCGCTTTGTCTCGACGTGCAACGGCTTGTGCAACGAGTGCCTGTTGAGCCTTGATAGAAGCCTGAGCATCGCTAACCTGCTTCGTCAATGTCGCCATCGAGGCTTTCGCGGTTGCCAAGCTTTTATTGAGAGCATCTTTTTGCGTCTGCATATCAGCCATCACTTTGTCGCTGGCGGCCTTGTCCGCATTTGCCTTACCAAGTGCCGCTTTCGTGTCGGCCAATTTCGCCGTCATTCCGGCATGAGCTGCCTTTCCTGCATCAACCAGCTTTTGCTGAGCGGCTTCGGCAGCAACCGCAGCAACAACGGCAGCGTTCAGCTTCGTAATTTGGTCCGTCACCGTCGACTTATATTCTTCAAGACGTGGTGGGTTGGAAGCGAGTTCCACGAACTTCTTTGGGTCAGCTACTTCCCACATCACCGTTCGCCCCGACCAATCGCCACCAATGACACGTGACCCGTCGTGGGTAATCACTGCTTCCAACGCAGGTTCACCAAATGCAGGCATGGTTGCGATCGCACCGCCATCAGCATTCCACAGCTTCACTGTTTTATCCTTGCCCGATGTGACCATCCGACCGTCTCTCGCCATCACCACACCGGTCGCACCACCGCCGTGTGCATTGAAACTCTTCAATTGCTTGCCGTTGTTCATTTCCCAAAGCTTGACAGTTCCATCTTCGCTGGCACTGACAAGAACATTCGAGTCAGCTCTCCAAGAAAGACCCCGGACGGCAGCTTTGTGTCCTACCAAGTCGAGGTAGAGGCGGCCGGTGTCTGCTTCCCAAACATGCAGCCCCCCTGACCGGTCACCGGATGCAAGGAGAACCCCGTCAGGGCTAAAGTCAACGGTGTAAATCCAATCGGTATGTTTCTTGAGGTCAAAGAGCGACTCACCCGAAGTAGTGTCAAAAATACGGACAAGTTTTTGTGGTCCACCCAAGGCGATCTTACTGAGGTCATTGTTGAGGTCCGCACCAAATACTGTATCCAGCTCGTCTCCGACTTGAATCACGCGTTCACCAGTCTTGATGTTGTAGACCGATGCGACTCCCTTGGCTGAATGCATGCCTCCGGCGACAAGCAGATAGCCGCCATCAACGCTGAAAGTGAGAACCTGCGGAATCCCCTCTGGAAACGGAATGATGCCTTCAAGTTCGCCTGTTTCTGTGTGGTAAAGGGAAACCTGCTTTTGACCAGCGACCGCAACTACCGGCGCCCATGGACTAGCGGCCAGTGCAGACGATGCAGCAGCGCGTCCCGAGACGACGACGGGCACTCGCCACAAGCTCTCAGGCATGACAATTTCGGATGGCTTACCACCCTCCATCGCCGTAAAACTCAATGATGGACCTTTACGCTTCTTTGCTTTACTACCACTATTTTCCAGTAGACCACCATCGATCCACCTTTTGATGATATCCAACTTCTCCTTCGAAATTGGATCTTGGTTTGGCGGCATCGTTGGCTCTTCATCGTGAGTCATCACGAGATACAACCTGCTAGCAGACGCATCACCGGACGCAACCGCGTCACCACTACCACCACCCTCCATCAACGCTCCATAGCTGTCGATAGCAAGCCCTGCCTCGGCATCATTCGCGTTGTGACACTGCAGACAATGCTCTCGGAAAATTGGCAGCACGTGGTCCGTGAAATTAGGACTCGCCTGTTCCTGTTTCTTTTCCTGACCGCGAAGCGGTAACAAAGTTAAAACCAGAAGGCCAAGACTCAGGGATACTCGGATAATCATGTCGATGCTTTGAAGGTTTTGATTGCACAGTTGCTATGTGCGACTGATAACTGCAAAAAACTACGATCGGTAACGGAGCAACCCAGGTTGCCCGGTGAAACCACACCGGCGTCTACACCTCAGTTTTTCACGTTCAACAATCGCAAGCTTTTCTTTGCCGCAACACCGAGGCATCGGCGGCGCGGCTCCTTTGCCGAAGACTAGTGATTGAACACGAATTCCCGACTGTTCAAAACGGCCCAGAAGACATCCTCGAGGCCCACGCTAGGGCTAGGAGCCTGCTCAACCGCAGCTAGCAATTCCTTGCGTTCCGTCTCCGTTGGGTACCGTGAAAGACATCGAACGTACAAACGATCAAGCGCGTCTTCCATCGGTGCATCATCCTTGAGTAACTCAGCGACCACCTTGCCTTGAGTGATTTTTCCGCTCGTTGCACTGCCATTTAGCAGATGCAATGCCTGTGAGAGCGATGGGTCAGTTGATGCCTCGCAGTCACAGACAGTCTCACGAGGTGCTCTTCCAAACGTATCGAGGAAATAAGTGCTTGTTCCTCCGTCAGCGATTTGGACCGCGCGGGCACCGAGTGGCAAACCACGAAACTTCTCTTTCGTATTGGTCACCTGACTAACACAGTCAAGCATCATTTCCGCAGGAATACGCCGAACCACTGCATAAGCGTAATTCCGAGTGTCACCTTTGTTACTTTCGTTCGGAGTTGCACTCCGTTGGTATGCCTGACTGTTACAGATATCACGAACCAACTGCCGAAAGTCAAATTTGTAGGAAGACAACTTGTCCCCCAACTCCTGGAACAATTCAGGATTCGTCGCGGGGTTGCTGACGCGAATATCATCCACTGGTTCAACGATACCCACGCCCATGAAATGAGCCCAAACCCGATTGGCAATGCTCGTCGAGAAATAAGGGTTCTCTGAACTCGTCAACCAATCAGCCATCACGACGCGGCGATCCTTACCTTTGGTGTCTGCCAAACCACCACCGAGGAACTTAGGTTGCATGACCTGATTGGTCACCTTGTGCCTCACGTCGCCAGAGCGTCGGTCATAAATGATCTTCTCTCGATAGTCTTCAGCGTTCTTCGTAGCGGTTTGACAGAAGAATGCAGCAAAACCGTAATAATCATTCATCGTCCAACGATCCAGCGGATGATTATGGCATTGAGCACATTGGGTTCGAATGCCCATGAATACCTGAGCAGCATTTTCAGCTCTTTTCAGCGTGTCACGCTCAATCTGGTAATAGTTGGTCGCTGGGTTTCGAAACGTACCTCCGGTAGCACCAAACAATTCCCGCACCATCTCATCGATTGGCACATTCTTGGCAAACTTGTCTGTCAGCCACTGATTGTAAAGGAAAGCCGACTTGTAACTGACTTGATTCGTGCTCTTAATCATCAGCAACTGGGCGAACTTCATGGCCCAAATTTCACTGAACTCCTTGCGACCCAACAAACGTTCGATCAATGCCGCACGTTTATCAGCCGCTACCTCATTCATAAACTGCTGATACTCTTCCTCGGTGGGAAGCATACCAGTGATATCGATAGTCACACGGCGCAAGAATTCTTCATCGGTGCAAAACCCACTCGGAAGTATTCGAAGCTGGTTGAGTTTCTTTCCAACGAGTTCGTCAATGTAGTTGCCTGTTACCTCAGGAGCCTCGTACTGAAGGTCTTCTGGTAATACCAGCACCTGTCGCCCTTCTGTCTTCGTTTCGAAGCGTGCCATGATGAACGCCTCGCCCCGAGCACCCGCTGTCACGTTTCCATTCTTGTCTACCGCTGCCGATGTTTCATTGTTGGTCATGAACGCAGACAGATTGGTAACATCACGCGTGGTTCCATCTGAGTAATGCGCCACCGCGATAAACCGTTGAGTGCTCCCCGTTCCCTCAATGACTGCTTGCGGTGGGTAGATCTCCAGCTTTGCAACACTTGGCGGTGGGGTAGCGTCTTTCGGCGCCCCTGCTTGCAACCACTCCAACATCATTGCGTAGTAAACGCTGTCATCACCAAACAATTTGCCGCCGGTGTGAGGAACCTGCCCAGCAGCCTTGGTCAGGAACAAGCTATTTTCTGGGACAGCCAAGTTGATGCGTCGCATTCCGATTTGACGCGTAATTCGCGTATAGTCACCAGCGGGATCGTACCCGAACAAGCTGATCATAAAGCCATCTTTGCCGCGTGCCGCACCATGACAGGAACCCGTGTTACATCCACTCCGGGTCATGATCGGAACAATATCTTTTTCAAAGCTGATGGGAATTCTTTCCTCGCTGCTACCCACCTTGACTGGAATCCTGACCTCGCTGATTCCATTGCTACAGACCAACTCTGTTTCACCATCGGCAAGGGGCAACAGACGATTGCCGTCGATCTTGGCAAACTTTTCATTCGCAACGGTCCACTTGACTGAGTCAGTCACGTCGAGCGTGACATCGTCTTCGCGTTTCACGACAGCAAGAAACGCTTGATAGTCTCGCGCGGTATCAAGTCGTATCTCCTCTGGAAACACCGACAAAACTCCTGCTGTCTTTGCAGACCTGCTAGAAGCAGAGGCCGCTGTAGTTGCTGGCTCTGGTTCAACTGCCATCAGTCCTGAGGCAATGAAGCAAGTGAGTACAAGAATCGCGGACAGTCGACGCATCATGTTGATACCTTCGGGTCTTTCCATCGGACTGGCACGCTAAGTCCCAGTCAGGTTAGTGAATAAGTTGTCTGTATCTTCAAAGTGAGTAGCGAAGTCATTCGCCATCGTATTGGGCAATTCTCTTTCTACTCTGACGTTTCTGCTTTGCCCTGTCGCATCAACCGAAGTTGCTCGAGCCGACTCAACGGTTTCTTCTTGACAGGAGCAGGTGGCTTTGCCGCAGGTTTAGCAGCGGGTTTGGCCGGTGCTGGCTTTGGCTTTGCAACGGGAGCAGGGATGGGCTTATCCACCTGCAGTGTTCCGGTACCTTGGGTCTGTTTGATGAGACCCTTTTCGTTCGTGACAGTAGCCCGGACGACGAGTGTCTTGTGCTGACCAACGCGGGCCTTTTCACCTACCTTGACCGCGAAGCTCACTTGCTCAGTGTCATTCGTGACCGCGACTTTATTCTTCTCACAAACGACACCCGCTGGCAAACCTACCAATTCAAGCTCGCATGTTCCAGCAAACTCCCGAAGCACTTCGACATCGACCAGAACGTCCGCGTCTGCGTTCAACTCTGTGGAGGTTTTGGGAAACTCAAAAGCAAACAAACGATCCTCGATCGTGAGGGTCGCTGGCATCGTGGCAATTTCATTCCCACCGACAACGGCATAAACAATCAAAGGCCAATCTCCGATGGATGCAGATGCGTTAGCAGTCAAAGAAATCGACGCCTCATTCTTACCCTTTGGAATGGTCACACTCCCAGCCGAGCCGATACCTGGCGGGTTGTATAACATGCGGATCGGAATATCACCGTCAAAGTCACCACGATCAACTTTCACCACAAGCCCCATCGAACCGCTGCGGACAATGGGCACCTTTGGTTGCACGATTTCGAAACTGCATGGCGAAGCCTTGATCACCGAAACCGCGGCACGATCAGCGTTGTAGTCATAGACAACGCTATTGTTTTGTCCGATTAGCAATTGGTGTCGTTGGGTGTAGCGGCCCACCGTTGGGTTATCCGCAATTTTCCCGACAAAATTTACAAGCCGACCGTCCAACTTTGCCTCGGGCGTTGCACTGAGCAACAGTGGAACGGTAGTGCGATTTGCGGGCATCTGAATGGGGGTGACTGTAACACCTTCCGGTAGATTCAACCCAGTGATGTCGATCGCGCCGCTGACTCCTTGCCGAGTAGCATTAATCATCACGGCAGCATGATTGCCCTGCGGCACGTTGACCTGAGTCGCGATATAGCGTTGACGATCCGGGAGCGTCAAAACCAAATCAGGTTGCACCAACTGCACTTCTAGGCGATATGCATACCCGGGACCGCCATTCCTCAGATGGTCGTTAACACTGATGTGATAAACCCCATCTGCTGGAATTTTGTAATCCAATCGGCTATCGGGACCACCCGAGTCATCATTGCCACCAACGCGGCTACCGGCGGCGTTGTAGACATTGATCACACCATCCAACTCTGACCGTAAAATTTTTCGGGCGAACAGCTTGATCGAAACTGTTTGATTTTTCTTCGCTTCAAAGCTGAAAAAGTCCGTGTCTCCCGGTTCACCAACGAAGCCACAGAATGCACCAGGCAAAGCGCCAGTTGTTGATTCTTTAAAGCTATTATTAGGCTCCTGCTCGACAAAATTCGGTATTTCTTGAACACGAATGAAGTTGGGCGAAGGGCTGCTACCTTGATCGTTAGACACCACTAATGGGAAAGCCTCCTGAGGTTGGCTCGGGAGTTGCACTTTCTCAATCCAAGCATCTCCTGTTGCCGACACAAAGGTCATGTCGATCAACGCACCAGGCGGTCCACCAGCAGGAACCACAGCAATCGGCCTTGGAAACGAGCCAACGTGCAATCGGTAACGGTCATTGCTACCGCCAAAGGAACTGTCCCTCACAACAATGATGTACTTACCATCAGCGGGAGCCCGCATGGAACACAAACAGTCTTGCTGCAACAGCGGCGCATCATCACTGGTCGCCATCTCGAACCGCTCGGCATTCAGAATCGCCACGTACGGATCGAAGAATGGATTGCTGCGGCCTTTCTTGATTCGAACACCTTCCAGCTCTGCCGTCAGACTTTCACCTTCCTTGAGTTCGACCACGTAGTAGTCTTCATCTTCGCGTGCGACGGCACCTTCGACAGTTACGTTCTTTTCAATGACCTGTGGTGTCGCGAATTCGCTGTTGGGCTCTTTTTCCTCCACGTTCGGCAAGACACCCACGCTGAACATCATGACGTTGCTCAGGCCCGTCTCGCTAACGAGACGAATTGGATAAAGCCCCGGCGAAGAATCGGCTGGAACCTCAAATTCAACCTCGACCTTTGAAGCACTGACTGGCTTCACCGACTTAACGTTGATTCCCTCGCGATCGACAATGATTTGTCGACTGTCACTTAATCTTGAACCGGTGATAACAACGGTCTTTGTTGTCCCGCGCTGCATGCCACGCGGAGTGGAACTTACGATATCGGGCTTATAAGCCTGGGCCGTTCCCGCCAATCCGAAGAGAACAAGACAACCGAAAAGTGAAACAGGTTTTCGCCACATGATAGTCATCATTGGTAATCGTTGGATTCAAAAAACTGGTTAAGTACACAGCCAGCATCCTGCAGCCCGCACACTACAAACTAGGCCACAATGTCTTTCAATACTTTGCCACCGTCCACAATTTCGATTGGACGGTCGCCAGGAGCCATCAGCTCTTTATCTGCGACAATTCCCAATTGGTGGTACATCGTCGTTGCCAGATCGGCGGGACCAACAGGATCAAACTCTGGTTCGGATGCAGTCGCGTTGGATGCACCGTAGATCGACCCACCTTTGATACCACCTCCAGCAAGCATGACACTGAACACTTTCGGATAGTGGTCACGACCAGCGTCCTTGTTGACCTTTGGTGTACGCCCGAATTCGCTGCTGACCATAATAAGAGTCGAGTCAAGAAGCCCACGCTGCTCGAGGTCAAGAATCAACTGCGACAGTGCCTGATCCAGCGGCGGCATGGTGCGTTTCATTGCCGCGTTGATGCCATTGTGCATGTCCCAACCACCGTAAGTCAAAGTGACCAAACGACAGCCGGCTTCGACCAATCGGCGAGCCATCAACAAACGTTGGCCGGCTTGGTTTTCACCATAAGCAGCTTTCATTTTCTTGTCTTCTTTGCCAAGATCGAAAGCGGCTTTCGCCTCGCCCGAACCCAAAAGGTTGTAAGCACGCTCATAGAACGTATTCATCGCTTGCACGCCGTCGGCGTTTGTCATGGCACTGAACTTTTTGTTCACAGAAGCCAACGCTGCTTGACGTCGAGCAAAGCGGGCGTCATCAACACCACCATACAAGTCGAGATCACGAACTTTGAAGTTACTACTCGCAGGATCACTTCCTAAAGCGAACGCCCCGTATGAGGAACTCAGATACCCCGTTCCTGCAAACTCATTCGGTTGATTTGGGATGCAAACGTACGGAGGCAAATTGTTTCGAGGACCATACTCGTGGCTTACAACGGCACCGAAACTGGGGTACTTCAATGCGGGGCTTGGCTTGTAACCGGTAAACATATTGTGAGTGCCGCGTTCATGAGCAGCCTCACCATGCGTCATCGAACGAATGACACAAAGACGATCCGCGATCCCAGCCAGCTTTGGAACTGACTCACAGAAGATCTCACCCGTATTCGTTTTCACTGGCTTCATCTCGCCACGATACTCGATCGGGCTATAGGGCTTTGGATCCCAGCTTTCTTGGTGAGCCATTCCACCGGGCAAGTAGACGTGAATCACGCTCTTGGCCTTGGCTTCAATGAAATCGTAATGCTTCTGCTCTGCCGCCGCCTTCTCCATCCACAAAAGTTGAGGCAGAGAAATTCCCAAACCGCCAAGGGTTCCGGCTGTAAGAAATCCACGTCTGCTAAAGGGGTTTCCGTGACAACGCATGGCTGTAAAGCTCCCGATCGTGATTACTGATTTGACTGTGTGAATGTATTGCAGAGCTGAAACAACCAGTGACCGATTCCATTGGGAGGTGGTGTAGATGTCTCGAAGGTAGTTTCAATTGCTTCCGACCCATCATGAGTGGACGCTACCAACATCAAAATCACTCACATTTTCAACCTGTGAGTGACGATCATTTATTTCAAAGGGCAGGCTCAGAAACGATATAAAAATGTATGGTCGCTGAGTGTGTATATGAATGGCGTTGAACAATTGTAGTCCGCAAACCGGATCACGTTAGTCCAAAACCGGTCTGAAAGCGTAGCATCGAATTGCCCGAACTGTCAAATCCGAATCAAGCCAAAACTGTGATCGCATGTTCACCTCGCGAAATCACGCATCGGGCTGATCAAATCACTCATTTGAGCCGATAGAGAGTTCGATCACCGCGAATAAGCAGGTTATTTGAGATAATCCCCGGCGATGATCGAAAAATCTCGCTCGACCCGTCGCCAACCTTATTTTTGGCGACCAATTCGAACTTTTTGCCCGGCTTGAGAACCACGACGCTTCCATCCTCAGCCAAAGCATAAATTTGCCCGCCTGCTGCGATGGGTGAGCCCGAATAATTGCCCCCAAGACGCTCTTTCCATAACTCCTGACCGGTGTGAGCGTCGTAACCCGTTGCAATCCCCGACATACTGATTGCAACCAAGCAGTCGTCAACAAGGATCGGGGACGGCAAATCTCGCCCGCCACGCCGCTCTGTGTGCCAGACCATGTGTGTCTTAGTGACATCACCACGACCTCCTGGCCGGACTGCGTATACATCTCCGGATTTACCATTCACAACATATAACCGGCCATGCCCCCAAACGGGCGCAGGCGTCCCCCGACCGTTGAAACCAGTACAATTCCAAAGAGACTCTCCCGTGTTTGGGTTGTAAGCAGCGACGCCAAATTCACCATTGAGAATCAACTCCGGTTGTCCATCCACATCGATCACGATCGGGGTGCTCCAACCTCCGCGTGGCTTATCCTCACGGGGTGTCCGCCAAATCTCATCGCCAGTCTTCCGATCCAACGCGATCAGAGAAGAGGCTCCCTCGGCATCACAGTTTTGGATCACCATTTCGTTAAAAATGATGGGTGAAGCGCCCACGCCCCAACCACCTGGAAACGTTCCTAGATCCTTCGACCATACTTTTCCGCCATCGTTATCAAAACAATGCAAGCCGCCGGCACCAAAAAATGCGATCACCCGCTCCCCATCCGTCACACAGCTTGGAGTAGCCCAACTGTTCATTTTGTGCAGTGACTCACCGGGAACAACCGCCGCGGTCTTGTCCCACAGAACCTCACCTGACTTGGCATCAAGACACAAGACGTGTCGCTCGACGCTATCTTCCTGAGCAGCGGCTCCTGTGAGAAAGATTCGATCGCCCCATTGAATGGGCGAGGAGTGACCAGAGACAGGTAGCTTAGTCTGCCACACCACATTGTCCTCCCCAAAATCAACGGGGACCTTCACTGCCTTACTGTTACCGGTTCCATCAGGACCTCGAAACCGCGACCAATGACTTGGCTCCGCTGCGTTCGATGGGACAACTGCGACAACGATTACAGAAAGTACAAAGGCTGTCTTGCCAGCCAAACAGGGAAGTCGGAACATGACTTAGTTCTCGGTTTTGGTGCTTGGAATTTTCAATTCGATTTCAGAGCAACATCGTACACCCGTGTCTTAAGACAGGTCCAAGACGCGGTGCCCTGCGATAGAATGTACACAACAGGGACGCCACACTCACAAAAAATGTCGTCTCTGCGGATTGTACCCGGTGATACAACTGAAACCTATCAGTCATGCTTTGACGTGACACGCGTCCACCCACTCTTTCCCCTGGGGTCTTCGCTGCTGCACCAGAGTAGAACAGCATTCGATAAAAACGTTGCAACCCCGCATTTGGCCCCTAACCTCCCCTCACCAAAGAAAGCCGTTAGCAATCAACATCCAAAAGACCCGATTTCGAGGCTACGAGCTTTACTATGAGAATGAAACAGCCACAAACTCGATGATTCGGGCGAGTGACGAATTCCCATCTTTTTTCGAACCTCGCGAATTAGAACCACTGATCATCGACTGCGGAGCCAATATTGGTGTATCCGTGCTTGAGTGGAAGACTCGCTGGCCCATGTCTCGTATCATCTGTTTTGAGCCAGATCCGGATGCGTTCAGGCTGCTGTCACTCAACGTGGAACGCAATGACATTCCGGGTGTGCAGTGCATCCATGCTGCCGTGGCTGACTTTGATGGCAAGACATTACTATTCGGTGAGATGGGTCACGGCGCCGATGCAAGAGGAAACTCCATCCAACCGCAATGGGGGCAACGTGAATCCAGCGATTCAGTGGAAGTCAGCTGCTGCAAACTGTCACCATATCTAGCTAAACAGGAAGTATCGTTCCTCAAGATGGACATCGAGGGAGCGGAAGAAAGCGTACTTCGTGAATCATTCAACCAATTGCACAAAGTAGACGCACTCTATATTGAGGTCCACGAGACAGCAGACATGATGGAAAAAAATTCGAGCGTTCGGATCGAGAAATTATTGACCGAATCCAAGTTTCAGATGGAGAAAGAAATGCGGTTTCAACCTCACTCGCTTCCGCCTGAACTGAATGCATGGCAACAGAGTGTCAATGCAAATCAAACTCAATTTCTTGCCTGGCGTTCGTGAACAAAACCGACTTGAAACTGTAAATTTCCAAAACTCAGACATCACTTGTACATAGATAACGTTTGGCAACTATTCTGTTTCCAAAAGTAATTGCTATACTTTTTCGTGTTTGCCTCTCTTCTGTGTGTTCTTGCTGGTAGCTGCTTCGTTGACGCTTTTCGATTTTCTTTCTCCGCCGACACAAGATGGCGACTTGGGAAACCTCGGTCACTATCGTGTCATCTCAGAACTTGGACATGGAGGCATGGGACATGTCTTTCAAGCGCTGGACACAAAACTGAAACGCTCTGTCGCTCTCAAGGTAATGAACAAAAAAGTTGCATCAAGTCGCAACAGTCGAAGAAAATTTGTTCGTGAAGCTCGCGCGATGGCCGCTGTGCACCACGACAACGTCGTGACAATTTTCGAAGTGGGAAAGAGCGACGGCACACCTTTCATTGCAATGGAAATGTTGAAAGGTCAAACACTTGCACAGCGAAATGAAGCGGGACAAAGACTCAACTACCAACAGATCATCGATTATGCGAGGCAGATTGCTACTGGTCTGGCAGTTGCCCATGAAAAGGGAATCGTCCACCGTGACATCAAGCCTGCCAACATCTGGATTGAAGAGGGAACGGATCGCGTCAAGATATTGGACTTCGGTCTCGCACTGGCATCGACCCCACTCGATCAACTCTCTTGTAGAGGGGCCGTGCTCGGAACCCCCGGCTACCTATCGCCCGAACAGGCAAGATCAGAGCCTCTGGATGATCGCAGTGATCTCTATAGCCTCGGAGCTGTATTGTACGAAATCTGTACCGGTGATCTTCCAGTACTCGCTAGGTCGATGCCGGGTCAATTGGTGTCGATCATCGCACAACGGCCAAAACCGATACACCCGCAAAATCCTGAAATCCCTCAACCACTCTGTGAGTTGATCCAACAGTTACTCCGGAAAGAGCCGCGTTCACGACCAAAGTCAGCCAGCGGTTTTTGCGAACGACTTGATCAGGTCGAAATGGCATGTGCTGCAAAGAGTGGGGTCGCAATTGCGATCAACAATCTGCAAAAAGGGCTCAGTGACATCGCGCGCATAAAAGACGACTCGCAGTCGCCATGAAGCACGAACTCGGAAACGCTTCAGGTGAATGCCTTAAATATTCAAATGCGTGTTGTTGGTACGCATGGATCAGAAGTCACCATGCACTCCGATCAAGGTGCCCGACACCGTTACTGCAAAACTCCTCACCCTCATGCACGGAACTTACAGCACAATGGGTTGGTCAGGACAACTTGTTGCAAAGTTCAAAAATTCGGTGTCGAGAAATGGAATCCATTTCTTGAGGTCAGACCACCAGCCACCGCCCGCAGCGCATCTTGACCGTACAATCACTGACAGGATAAGCCAGCACTGCCTTACACTCAGAGGAGTTGGCAGTGATCCAGAATCTCTTCGGCACCTGCACGATACCCAACATAGAACGGGCCAAACTCGGCATACTTGGCGCTGGCTTTATCGAAACGCATCTTGTAAACAATCTCACGAAGATACTCAGGGTTCCGTCCCCACAAGGTCACCATCCACTCCCAGTCATCCAGACCAACTCCAACAGAAATGAGTTGGCTGACTTTACCGGCAAAAGCAATTCCACTCTGAGCATGCTCGGCCATCATGGCGTTGCGGGCACTGAATGGTTCCGAAAACCAATTTGCGCCTACGACACGACTTTTATTCATGGGGTAAAAACACGCCGCAGGCCAGTCTGGAATCTCTGGCCTCAACCTTTGCTCATTCATCATCGGTAAACGACGTTCGTAAGCCGCAACCTTCGCAGCAACCTCCGGTGACTCAGGATCCGCGCCTCCAGCAATCAACCGGTCACGAAAACGGTCAATCGTGGGAACGTATTCACTGATCTCACTCATGGACACAAATGACCAAACGGGTTCAATGAATTGGCCCAACCCTGGTGCCATGATTCGCTGATGCACACCATCTACTTTCGCCGGATCTGGATCCATCAACATCACACAAAAATCAGCACGGTGACCACTCATCCAATAGGAAACCTGGCGCTCATTCTTGAGTTCAGCATCTGCCCCCAACGCGTCTTGAAGTTGCTTCTGGCAATCTGCAGATAAGCCACTTTGCATGACCTCGCGTCGAAACCGGTAAAAGAAGTGCCCACAATGCCAACCGTTGAGTGGAATCGTCGAGGGCTCAGGTAAAGGCTGAGAAGGACGCTGTGAAGGAGGTCGAGAATTCATGTTGTTGCTAATCGATGTCGCTAATCAATGGAAATGGGCAATCACAGGCACTTGCGAAGCCATCGGAGAATATCGTGACAACCATCCTACGCGCATCCAGCGCGGGCGACGAGGACCAAGTCAAATGAATCTGGATACCTAGACTCAAAAAGACGGAGTTGTGGCGAGCAAACAGGAGAAAAACTCTCAGATTTGCAGCTCGGATTGAAAGAGCACGGAAGCTTACCGGTAACTCCATTCTGTCCGACGATCGCGATACCCATGGTGCCAGTACCAATGTTTTGTTCCGCCGTTCCCAAAATAACCGTATGAGAATGGCGTTTTCCACACCGGCATCTGGATCGTGTTTGGGATCACCGCTCTCTCCGTGCGAGGCCCCTCACGGTGTGTGATCGGAGGATGGTACTTGCTTCCAACGTAAAGTTTTTCTTCTCGATGGGGCTGACGAAAAGGAGACTCAATCACGTCGTAAGGAACCGTCGGTGTCAAGGCTATATCGACCGCAACTGGCTCGACTGCAGAAATGGATTGTGATTGACCGGATGCTTCCACCTTCTCGGGTGAATGGTAGCGATGCTCTGCCACTCGCACTGGGGGATGCACTCGCACTGGGGAATGCACTCGTTCCAACGGACGACTCTCGGTCTTCCGTGCCCGCGAAGTCTGCTTGTGACTTTGTTGCGTGACCGCACGCTGATGTTGCCGTTGAGCAGCAGTGGTTTGTGATTTCGCAGATCCCAGGCCGTGCCAATTCTCATGGAGAATGATCAGCTGGGCCGAGCCAACAGACGGCACCATCAACGCACCAACCAAACCAATCACTGCGAAGCGGATGGGGTATAACACTGGACACCTTGCTTTAAGATAGGCAGGCTGGGGGAAAATTAACGAGCACGCCATTTGTAGCGATCGGCTGATTCAACCAGTCAACACCACAGTTTTTACAAAACGGTGGCCAAAAACAGGCAATTGCCGAAGAAACGGTCAACAGCGGAGGTGAATTGACCTTTCAGAGCAGTGCTATTGATCACTATTCTCGGGAGAGCGTCGAGTAATTGCGCGTATGCGGGATGAACCGGTTGGGCGAAGACGGTGCACGAAAGTGAAAGCAATCAAATCTCCTGCCGTTTTGCGGCGATAATTACATTGACCGGTGGTATGGAATCGCCGAACTCATCGCACGGAAGCTGAGAATGAACATGAAACGCCGCCAATTTGTAACGCTATGTGGATCCCTCGCCATCGGTGCGGGAAGCCGAGCCGCTTTTGCTGACGATAAAGGCCTGAGAGAACCGGTCCACCGAGTTGCAAAAGCGCCTAACAGCGTCGAACCCACTCCGCTCCATCCACTCGATCGAGCACTTGAAATTGCCCGATCAGGGCTCGCCGGTTGTCAAGAAAACATTGACGACTACACGGCCATCTTGATTAAGCGTGAACGCATCGACAACGTCTTGGGTGCTCACGAGTATATGCAGGTCAAGATCCGCAATCGTAAAGTCCGAAATGGCCATGTTGTTCAACCCCTCAGCGTCTACATCAACTTTCTGAAACCAAGTTCCGTCAAAGGCCGTGAGGTCATCTACGTCGAAGGTCGGAACGACAACAACATCATTGCCCACGAGGGTGGTCTGAAAGGCAAATTTCTGCCGACCGTAAATCTTCCGCCAGACGGCATGCTGGCGATGCGAGGACAACGCTACCCAATGACAGAGATCGGTGTAGAGAATCTCATCGTCAAGCTGATTGAACGCGGTCAGCAAGCGCGGAAATTCAATGATGTACAATGCGAATTTCGCAAGAACGCACGTGTCAAGGATCGCGTTTGCACAGTGCTGCAGGTGACACAACCAACGAAGCAGCCGAGCCTAGAGTTTTATCAAGCTTCGGTGTTCATCGACGACAAACTGAATGTGCCGATTCGCTACATCGCATACGATTGGCCAAAATACACCGATGCACCGCTTGATGTTCTGGAAGAGTACAACTATCTGAATCTCAAGGTAAACGTAGGCCTGAAGGACGAAGACTTCGATCCTCGCAACCCTGCATACAAATTCTATTAGCAGTTACTCGCTGGGCCGCCACAAAGAGGGACGAGCAACTCATTCCGCCAACGGTGATCATAGTGCCTGCAATTTGGCTTCAGTCGAGTTTGAAACTCGGCAGTCAGATAACCGAGGTCCGGAAAAACTGGAACCAATTTTGTGACCTCACCGCGTCTACAACGGACCATGATTTCAGATCATTTCATCCTGCGGTGATCCAAGTCACTCTGAAAGGTTGCGATGAGATGTCACGCACTCATCATAAATCCGTGGGACGCGGAGGTCGTTCCAAGCTGAAACGATCGCGTGTGCGCGAATAGGCATTTCCGCCCATCCGCCCAATCGTATCGAATTCTTCACTGAGGAACTGATCCTCGTCATTGAACAACTCAGCGGCAACGTGGATCCAAACGATCTGACCGATTACTAGATTGGCACCGCCAGCGCCCTGCCCCAGCTCAAGAATCTGGTGAACTCGACACTCCATTGCAGCCTTGCAGTTTTCCACGCGTGGAACCTGCAACTTGGCAGAGGCAACCTTCGAAACGCCTGCAGCAACAAACTCATCCGCCTCGGGCCCGTACTCTGCTGCGGTCTGGTTCATTTTTTCGCCCATGGCCTCGGTCACCATATTGACCACGAACTCACCATTTTGCTTGACGTTCCGCAGCGTATCTTTTGCTTCACCTGATCGATTATTTGCGGGACAAAACATCACGAGAGGTGGATTGGCTCCAACACCATTGAAGAAGCTGTAAGGAGCCAGATTTGGGACACCATCCGTGGCGAGCGTCGAGACCCAGGCAATGGGCCGAGGCGTGATCAGTTGGACCATCCAACCATACAATTGGCGGACGGACATTTCGTGAGGATCCAACTGCATTGCAAACTATCCTTGCCACTGATTGTCGGCAGACAGCAATGAGACAATTGACTGGTGAAGAGGATTGGTAGCCGCCAAACAGAATCGAGGATTCCAGTCGTCCATTTCATTCCCTTGGTAGCCACTCAGGATCGCTCCAGCTTCACGGGCAATGACCGTTCCTGCTGCTGAGTCCCAAGCTGAAACATTTGTTGCCCAATAAGCATCCAAGCGTCCTGCAGCGACATAACACATGTTAAGAGCACAGGAACCAAGCCTCCGCAACGATCGGCATCTTTCAAGGATTTTTACAAACCTGTCGACCTCAGGATCTCCGCCCTGAACTCCGGCCGGAAAACTGCAGGCTACCAATGAGTCACCTAGATCAGCGCAATCGCTGACTTTAATTGGCTGACCATTGCACTTCGCTCCTCCACCGTCGATTGCAGTAAACAACTCTTCGCTAACAGGATCGTAAACAACGCCCAACCGCATCTTGCCATTTGCGTAAAGCCCGATGGAAACGGCGAACGACTGCAAACGGTGCACGTAGTTGATTGTCCCATCGAGCGGATCAACAACCCAACACGGTTGCGCCGAAGGATCACCACGTTGCACGTCATCAGGTGGATCGTTTTCACCCTCTTCCTCTCCCACAAAGGCATAATCAGGAAATCCTTGAAGCAGGATTTCGCGAATTGCTTTTTGGGATGCGAGATCAGCATCCGTCACCAGATCTTTGGGTGCCTTCTCCTGCACGACTCGATTATCACGTCGGGACATCAACTCGATCGCACCTGCTTTGGCAGCTGTAATCGCTAATTCAAGATGCTGCTTGTTCATTCCACATCCGACTCACTGAAACCAGAATCCTCTTGCCCACCAAATGCAGCACCCGGCGTCATGAAATCCGAATCACCTTCACGATTTGAATCTACATCTGCACTTGTAGGCACTCCATCCACTTCCGTCAAATCACTTTCCAACCGACGAAGCTCTTCCAACCATACACGAATGTCGTTGTCGTACTCCGTAGCCATGTCACCCATGATCAATTGGCGATGAAAAGCAGCTGCCCCTTTGTCAACGTGCTCAGCCGCCTCAGCGCTCGGAAATCTCCGATTCGGGTCAGGTGCAATCAAGCCCTGCAGAAAATCCATCAACAACTCATTACAACAAATTTCGTCGGGCAGAATACGATCAAGTTGAGATGGCAATTCGCGTTTGGCTTGAAGTAGATCACGAAGCTTTTTTTTGTGGCCGAACGGATTCACTCCGCTGAGCAATTCAATCAACACATATCCCACACTGGCAAGATCGCTTCGAGGCGTTGATGTCCGATCTTCCAACACTTCTGGCGCCGCGTAAAGTGGCGTGCATTCACGATCCCGAGGAGGATTGTGAAAATCAATTGCTGATCCCATATCAATCAGCTTCGCGTGTCCACTGCGTTTCAACATGATGTTAGCTGGCTTGATATCACCATGCACAATTCCTTCCCGATGCAAGGCAGCCAACGCTGCCAAACATTCACGAACAATTGCAACAGCGATGCCAGCTTTGAAACGGCACTGCTCAGGACCATGCGTCAAAATCACCTCATTGATATAGTTCCAGCGGCGATTGCTGACACGACCGTTTAACAACTTAAGACACCTCGGCGAGGTCAGTTGACGCAAGTCAAATCCATCGACCCACTCCATCAACATCACTCGGATGCGGTCACGCTCAAAAAAGTTTTGAACGTCTAGCAGATTGTCGTGCTGAATCAGGGCGACTCTGGCAGCAATCCCAGCAACGCGTGTCATTGCCTCGTTGTAAGCATGAGCACTACCGTAACGTTCGGGCGAAAAAATCTTCATCGCCACCGGCACGGTAAAACCATCCGTCCCTCGGTATTCAGTCAAATAAACTTCACCCTGCCCACCGCTACCAAGCAGCCTCAACATGTGGTGATGCCCCGTCCAACTGACTTTATTTCCCTTCGTCAGCTCCTCGTAACGCTCCAACAATTTTGGATCGGAACCATGGCGTTCGACGCCTTCTGGCGCCTGCGTGAGCGATGGTTCATAGCGTGTTGTCGATTGCATGTCATTCTCCCCATCCCTGAGCGCTCGCGCAAATCCAGTCAATTCCAAAGAACGCCTTCCTCCGGTCTCATCACCTTCATCGTAAGGTGCGTCCACCCTAATCGTAAGGTACGTCGGATTGTAGGCTACCAACCCAGACAAAACTGACGCAATCACACTTTCACGGCTGATCCATCTAATTCGTTGCTTGACATTATCTTCACCGCACCCTCAATCTGGTGAATACCGGGAAAACCGTGATCGATTGCCTTGAAGCGAAACCGTACAAAATGATGACACCCGACAAAACGGCTCATGCCAATCCACGAGCGAAAGCCGAATGACCTGATTTGACAGACAACA